>Ga0207710_10000955_pt1 | contig 15223 bp, 11 predicted proteins | sample KBSS24metaG_FD_184400 | JGI IMG/M metagenome (GOLD analysis project Ga0207710, IMG submission 184400) | Switchgrass rhizosphere microbial communities from Kellogg Biological Station, Michigan, USA - KBS S2-4 metaG (SPAdes) (version 2) | ecosystem: Host-associated > Plants > Roots > Rhizosphere...
GCCCGACGCGAACACTTCATTCACCACGCGAATCGGCGAGGCGGCTCCGAGTTTTGGATTCCGGTATTTCGGGTCGATCGGAAGATTGTTTTCGAGCTCCTGCAAATGACCGCTGAACTTCGCGAGCTTTGCCGTCTCCGCGTCGTCACGCAACGTTACGTAAGCTTCGAAGGCGGCTTTGTAACTAAACATCTCGTCTTCGTAAGTCTCGTATGGACCAAACGTGACGTCGATCGGCGAGTCGAGATCCATCCACGCGACGTCGCTCTCGTAGTAATCATCCGAGCCGAACGCATCGGCGCGCTTGTTCAGAAAGTTTTTGAGAGTCGCGCTGGTTGTGAGCGCGGCCGCTTCGTGCAGCAACGCCGCCGCCGGCGCGAGATACTCTTTGTAAGCCTCGCTGTAAGGAACGATCGTCAGTTTGCGATCTGGGCCACGTCGAATCAACCAGAAGAAGCCGGTTGCTTTTTGCTTGTCCGTATCGGAGAGTGTCTGGACCCACGAGTTAAACTCATCCTTCGACATGTCGTCCGGGTAATAGCTCGCGTTGAGTGGCTTCTCACGTGGGACGCCGTCGATGAATGGCTCTTTCTCGTCGAGACGCGACCATGGGCCATCGTTGATGTAGAAATAATGGAGACGCTGGCGGCCGGCGGCAGTCTTGTCGGCCAGCAGTTTCTTCTCGAGCGCGTCGTTACCACTCCAAACCTGGCGCAGGAACAACGGATCGAGCAGCCTCGCCGCCGCGATGATCTTATCGAGCGCTTGCTTGTCTTTCGGCGAGAGCTTCGACGTGTCAGCAGTCAATGTGGTCGGCGCAAAGCGCGCGATCTTGCGTGCGAGTTCCGCATCACCGCCGTTGGGCTTTTGTCCGATCAACGTGGTGGAGAGTAGTGCCATTGTTAATGCGATAGAGATGGTAGCTTTCAACAGAGTCATCGTTTTTCAGAATTCGTTGAAGATTTCTCTCATTTGGCACGAGAAACCGGGTATAGCCATGGTTGTCAGATTTTCATCCTCTCCCAAGGTCTCCAGCAAAATTAGAGAGGAATCTGAGTTTACATACTTTTCCAATGTCTTGGACCCAGGATTTACGATCCAATACTCTGGAATGCTGTATGCAGCGTAGAGTTGAAGCTTGGTGATTCGATCCCGTCGAATGTTCGCTGGGCCGGGTGACACGATTTCAACCACCAGAGCAGGAGCCCCGGTCAACCGATCGTCTGTAACGATCGTTTCACGTTGCTCTTTGCGAAAGAAGACAAGATCGGGAATCACTCCGGTTATATTGCTTAGAACCAATCCAGAGTTGCCAGCAACCGTTCCAATTGGGTTGGTTTTCAAATAACTCCAAATCAAAGATGTGAGGTTGGTCAAGACTATTTGATGCGTGAGACCGGGTGAGCGGGACACAAACAGTTCTCCTTCTATTATTTCGTAGCGATTTCCATCGCCGTGCGGCATAGAATCCCAATCGGCGATCGTGAGAATTTTCAGTTTGGTATTCATAAGGCTCCGATGCTGGTGAGTTGTCAGCAGTTTACCACAATCATAACGCCTGGCGGTTCTTCAGGATCTTCACGAAAGATGCCGAACGCAGTTCCTCCAACGTCAGTCCTGACAAGTTAACCGCCTCTTCTTCAGTTAGCGCGCCACAGTTAACCGCGTGCAAAAAATAATTGAGCAAGCCCTGGCCCGTCGCGGCGTCGTCAAACACGTCGCCCACGAGCGTCGCCTTCGCTGCTTTCTCGACGAAGTTCTTCAAACGCTCCGACGCCGCTTCCAGTCCTTCAAGAAAGAACGAATATACGGCTGCGTAACGCGTCGGTAGCTGCGCCGGGTGCAGATCCCAGCCCTGGTAAAAAGCGTTGGTTAACGAATGTTGAATGTGGCTGTAATGTAACTTCCACGCGCGATGGACCACCTCGCGATTCTCTTCGATCTGCTCCTGCGTCAACGGCGCACCACCGTCGACGAAACGATGCGGCGCAACCGGCATGATGTTTGTCGCACCGTCGGAAAGCCAGATGCCCGTGCCGGCAAACGACACCTGCATCATGTTTTTCGCAAAGTCGCACGCCGGGTGCAGCATGTGCTGGTGCGCGGCGGTGATGTTGCAACCGGCTGTGTAGTCGTAAGTGCCGAAGTGCGCCGCGACACAACGCCCTTCAGCAGCAGCCAGCAACAACGGCAGATTGATCTGGCCCTGGTGATTGATGATCGACTGCGTGGTTTCGATCATCATCTCAAACTTCAAACTACCTTCAGGAAGATCCGTATGTTTCTCGAGCCGCGCGAGCACGGTCGCGAGCGTCGAGACCTGTTCGGGAATCGTGATCTTCGGCAGCGTGATGACAAAGTTCTCCGGCAAACGTCCACGGTTTAGATCGAGAAGCGTCGAAACAAAAATGTCGAGCGTGCGAAAACTCCGCGCACGCAACTCTTCGTTGAAAGGCTTGATGCGAATGCCGATGAACGGTGGCAGCGTTCCTTTTTTCGTTCCCTCGGCTGTCTCCGCAGCAGCCGAAACAGCGTGACCATCTTCCTCGTCGTCAGGACGATTGCCGTAACCATCTTCGAAATCGATGCGAAAGTCTTCGACCGGCTCACGGTCGAGCTTTTCGACCACACGACGATAAATCGTGTGTGCGAGCCAGGCGCCCTTCTTCTCTTTGCGCGCACGCTCCGGTTCTTCAGTCAAAAACTCGAGCAACTCGGTCGCTTCGTCGAACGATTCCGGCAGCTCGCTCTCACCCGGCAGATCGATGGCCCGTGCGAACGTCAGAAAGTCGGGCGCAAACTGATCCAACGAACGCCGGGCCAGCGACCCGAGACGCTTAGCCGAGTCGGATTTGAACAGGTGCGCGCCGCCGTAAACCGTGTGGACAGGCTGGCGGCGACCGGTTTCGCCGGGATAATGCCGCGTAAATTCTTCGTTTGCCTGTCGCAGCCGGTCCGCCAGATCAGTCAGGGAGCCATCAGAAAAAGTAGCGGTCATGGTTGTCCTCGCAAGTAAGTGTGGCGACAGTCTAACAGACACGAAATTGTTTATTGACATGACCTCGCCCGCTTCGCTATGTTGCTTGTGAACCTGACTCACGGTTCAGCCCCGTTCTTCACCGCAATCTCAAACAGAATTTCGAGTTTGGAGCCGTTATGAGAAGAATCCTGCTTGTTTTGAGCTGCGCCGCGGTGCTTGTGTTTCAACCCGCTGGCGCGAAACCGCAATCGCCACAATCGGAGCCCGCGAAGCACGGTGGCAAAATCGAGACCCGGTACGACGGCTTCAACTACGAGACCGTCATGCGCCTGCGAAAAATGAAGGTCAATTGCGACGGTTTCAAAGACAAGTTCAAGGATGCGTGCGTGAGTATCGAGGTCATGCTGCATTGCCCGGGTACGCAGGTCAACTACGTGAAGCAGGTCACGTTGCAAGTCGTGTTTGAGAATAAAGACTGGGTTCACTTCCACGCGCCGGATCAGCGGGAGTTGACGCTCGTGACTGACACGGAAACGCTGCGAATCGGTCGCATGAGTCCGGTCAGCAAAGACACGCCGGGCACGTGGGACACGAAGGTCGAAATTCTGGAAGCGAAGATGCCGTACGCGGTCTTCAAGAAGATGGCAACGGCACAGTCGGTTGAGATTCAGGTGGGCCGCGACGCAGTCGAGCTGCGCGACAAAAACATCGCTGCGCTCAAGGATCTCAACGCGCGCGTGATCGTGCCTGCAACGACTTCGGCTAATTGAGTGGTGGCCGTTGAGACTACTGGCACATCTGCCACAACTTGATCGCGTTCACTGGCCGGATCAACATCAGAATCTGTAGCAATAGACTGTCGTGAATCCAAAATGTTAAGACCAGCTCAATCAACACGAACACGATCAACGAACGGCGCACGCCGAGTTGTCGCGCGATAACAAAACCGATCAGCGCACAACTGAGATCGCCCAACGAGTTGACGATCGTATCGCCCTGGTAACCGAGCGCCGCTGTTTCCGTGCGGTACTTGTTGATTACGAAACTCGTGTTCTCAAAAATTTCCCAAGCGCTTTCCAACAGCAGCGCCAGCAAAAACTGCCACCCGCGCGGCATGCGCTTGAATAGCAGCGCCATCAGCCAGAAAAATAGAAATCCATGCAGCACGTGCGTGAAACTGTAGGGGTCGAGCAACTGTTGCGACGTGTTTGAGCTGCACCAGTCGCTGACCCAAACTGCGAAATTCCCGCACGCGCACAGAAATCGCCGCCCTTCCGCGCGCAGCAACACGATCATCGCGAGCGGCACGAGAGAGATGGCGATGATTAGCACCATCCGGCGCCGGTCTTTTGTCGTCGTCATGTTCGATGTCAGTCTTGCGTGAGGAAGTCTTCGATCAGCTTGCGATCGTGTTCGTCTTTGATGCGGGTGAAGAGGCGTGTGCCGAGTTTCTTGATCGTGGCCGGTTTATCGAAGGGTAAACGATCGTACATCTGGCCACCGCTGAAGTGACACGGCATGCACTTCGATTGAAAGATTGGTTTGAGCTGAGTGTCGAAATCGACTCGCGCTTTTGGTTCGGAAGAAGCTGCTGGTGGATTTGCGGGCGCGGCATTCGTCGTTCGCACAGGCCTGACAACGCCGCCCGACTCGACGAACAGCAATGCCAGCGCAATCACGACAAGCACGAGCCGCATGTCGCAATCATACGCCTGTGATGACGATTGCCCAACTTTATTTCTCTGCGCAACCTCTGCGTTCTCTGCGTCTCTGCGGTGAGCTGTTTCTGTGATTTAGTTAACCGCAGAGACGCCGAGGACGCAGAGGTTGCGCAGAGAAGAGTTAAGCTGGACCGAAGCGACTACGGTACTCGGTCGAGTAGATGAAGATGAAGATCATGTGCCGTAGATTGTTCGGGTTCGCGTTCAGCGTGTTCACGTTGTTCTGATAACCAATTGTGTCCGGATCGCGGCGCAGGAAGCCGAAGTACTGGATCGACACTGTACCTTCCGTCAGGAAGCGGTTCGCGACTGCCGCTGTCTCCACGATCCCGCGCAGTATCTGACCTTTCGTCATGCCGGCAGTGACGGTGAACGTGCTGCTCGGTAAACCCGCTGTCTGCAACACCGCATTTGCCAGCGCTTGCCCAGTCAAAGTGCCATAGCGCGCCGTAAACTCCGGTCGCAGGACGAACGCATCAGCAAACGCCACTTTGCTCGCTTGTTCTTCCGCGGGTGACTTTGGTCCACCAACCTGGGCCATGTCTGGAATAAACTGCGCGTACGTCGGTCGCTGGTTGTAGCTCACCATGTAGAAGCGGAAGGCCCAGTAGCCACGATTCAGAAACTCATCTGACTGGAAGAATCCTGCCGCGACGTGCAAACGATCGCAGTTTGATGTCGGCGGTTCACCGAAGCCGCCGTTCGGACACGGCGCCAGGGTGTTTATCCAATTCTGCAGTCCGGTTGGGTCGGGCTGTCGATTGAGAATGTCGAGATACTGCTGCCGGATGAAGAATTCCACGCCATCGATTGGATTGCTCGTGGGCGCAAGAAAATCGTTGTCGACGATCGTCACGATTGCAGTGGATGGTGAAGCGAGCGATGCTCCGGTCGCGCTATTAAGACCAATGGTAAACGTTTCGTTTCCTTCAAGCAGCACATCATTGATGATCGGAATCGTGATTGTCTTCGCTGTTTCTCCAGCCGCAAACCTCACTGTTCCGATCGAAGTGACGTAATCGCATCGTTCCGAGCCTTTGCCATTGGCGAGCGTACAACTCTGCAAGCCGGCCGTGTCGGAAGTGATGAAATTGACATTCGACGCGCCAGCGACATTTCCGAACCGCGTTACAGTAACGGTTGCACTACCAGCGCCTTCACTGGCGCTGTATGACGCCAGACTAAACTGAATCGTAGTGCCACTCTGAATGGAATAGTTCAGCACAATGCTGCCGCTGGCGCCGCTAAAACCATCAACGGCGATGCGGTAAGTTGTGCCGGCAACTGCATTGAACGTAACCCTGCTGCTCAGCACAACCGGGAATGATTCGTCATCATTACTAGTCACCTCAAAGAGATTGTTCACTGCGCTTCCGGTGTAGACGCCGAGCAGCGTATCGAAGTTACTGCCCGCGGTTGTGATTGTGGCGGTGCCACTCGACGGCGCTTGCCACTGGTACCACACCGATACACCGCCAAAGTTGCCGGCATGATCAGGCTCTCCGGATTCTTTGGTCGCGTTTGTGTTCGTACCTGTGACACTGCCGGAATTTCCACTAAGCACCTGCGCGCTCGCGAAGTTGTTGTTCGCCGGACCTGATGGCCCACTACTCCAACTGAGAGTGATACTGCCTGTGGCGCCGGCGAAACCATCGACTGCGATGGAGTAAGTGGTTCCGGCAACAGCATTGAACGTGACCCGGCTCGACAAATCAGAAAAACTCACATCATCGTTACTGATAATACTCGTCAAAGCACTGACGCTGTTTCCGGTATAGACAGCCAACAGGGTATCGAAGTTACTTCCGGCGGTGACGAACGTGACCGGCGCACTGGCCGGCGCTTGCCATCGATACCAGACGGATGAGCCACCCGAATCACCGGCGTGAAAAGGTTCGCCAATCTCTTTGGTAGCGCCGGTATTGTTTCCATTGACACTACCGGAGCTGCCGCTAATGGTCTGTGCGTTAGCGAAATTGTTGTTCGACACTCCCGCCGAAGGCGCACTCAAGCTCAGGGTGTAAGCACCGGTTGCGTTTTCGATATTCGAAGAGGCCTGAATGACAAATGTTCCCGTGGCTGGAAGTGTGAAGAAACCGGTCGCTGCCGGGATTCGCGAATTTGTTCCGCCGCCACCATCGTTGTCGAAAGTCAGTTGTGAACCATTCGGACCGATCAACGCGATCCATGTGTCAAACGCAGCAGACGACATGCTGATGGCGATTTGCTGTCCGGCTAGACCATTGAAGGAATAGGCATCGGAAAACCAGTTACTGCCAGTCGGGTAACGACAGTCGCCAGCCGCCAGGGCGCCGCTTAAAGTTTGACCAATTGCGATTGGCGTGATGGGGCAGTTGTTGCCACCGCCGATGGCATTAATTGCCGCGTCCAATTTTATTCTTGGTTTGGTGATGCCGTTTGTGTCAGTGACCGGGACACCCGTGTCTCTGAGCGCGGCGAAGACTTCGTCCACTGTCGCCGTCGGTTTCCTCGATTTGAGAACGGCCCAGGCGCCCGCGACGTGAGGAGTAGCCATCGATGTGCCCCGCAGAAGAGCGAAATCACCGCTAGAACTCAGCAGACAGTAGTTAGCATTACTGAAAAGACCTGATGGAACAGAGGAGCAGATCGAATCCCCTGGGGCTAGCAGGCTCAGGAAACTGGCGCTGTTGGAAAAACTTGATACACGATCCAGCAGCGTGGACCCTGTGCCATCACCAGTCGAGCCGACGCTGATAGCGCTGGAGATGCATGCAGGTGAAGAGATGGAGTCTTTAAATCCGTCATTTCCTGACGCGATGACCGTTGCTATTCCTACCGAACGAAGGTTGTCAATTGCAATTTTAAGAGACTGGTTAGCGGCATCACAGTTTGAGAAATTCCTGCCACCACCCAGGCTCATGTTTACCGAAGCAATGTTGAACGTACCGCGCAAAGCAAAGACTCGCTCGAGTCCGGCTAACTGATCACTGGTAAAGGTCCGGACGCACGGCGTAGCTCCTTTGCATTCGTTAAAGCCGTCAAATCGTGAAAAGACTTGTATGGCAATGATGTTGGCGTCTTTTGCGACTCCGGAAAAAGTTACCCCGCTTGATCCTTTTCCGGCGGCAATGCCCGCCACGTGAGTGCCATGAATGCAGCCCTCAATAAAAGATGAGCAATTTACACCCGATCCCGTAACGGTGGTGGCCGTGGATCCATTTGGGCAGAGCGTCGAGCTGACCAGCGTATTAGAAGAAAAACACGCTTCTGACACCACCTTGCCGCTAAGGAAGCTATGAGTCTTGTCAACGCCAGTATCAAGAATGGCAACTGCCTGGCCGGTGCCGGAAAACCCGGCGGCCCACGCTGCCGGCGCGCCGATCAATGGCACACTCTCAGCAAGCGCCGCCGGAACAGCCACGTCCTCTTGAATATCAAAAACATCGGAAGAATTTTTCAGATCCTCGAGCGCCGCGGCGTCAACCGTCATCGCTGCGAAAGGTATAAACTGAAATCTTCGCACCGACCTCAAATTGAATGTTGATAGCCGGTCCATCACTGCATCTTGAGCGCGAGCGATTGCCTGGCGCTGAGCATTGATCTTGCTGGACTCAATCAACTTGCCTTCAGGCTGAAAGCTCTTGATTCGTAGACCAACAATCACCCGCACAGACCCTTCGGTTTGTGCCTTCGCGATCAAAGACTCGAACGCCTCGATAGTCGTCTGGGTACGAACGAACTGATCCTGTGTTTCCTCCGCTTTCGTTGCTGAGCGACTTCGCTGAGAGTCGTCTCTCGTTAACGGCAAAGCCAGAGGTTTCTGTTTGGCTGCTGAAGACGGCTCGGGAAGAATTGCACCGATCGTCAGAAGCAACCCTATCGTAAGGAGGACCAGAATCTTGCTCATGGGGGCGTACTCAACTATCTGGATTAATGTGAGACTACAGGAACTGCGTGAACACGAAGTTTGCGACGAACTGGCAGTTATAGGGAATTACCCTAATGGTTATGACTCGCGCAAGGAAACATTACAGGTTTATTGGACCGTCTACGCTGGACCGAAACGGCCGCGGTACTCCGTCGAGTAGATGAAGATGAAGATCATGTGCCGTAGATTGTTCGGATTGGCGTTCAGCGTGTTGACGTTGTTCTGATAGCCAGTCGTGTCCGGATCGCGGCGCAGGAAGCCGAAATACTGGATCGACACGGTGCCTTCCGTCAAGAACCGATTCGCGACTGCCGCAGTCTCGACAATGCCGCGCAGAATCTGACCTTTCGTCATGCCGGCAGTGACGGTGAATGTGCTGCTCGGTAAACCCGCTGTCTGCAACACCGCATTTGCCAGCGCCTGGCCAGTCAAAGTGCCATAGCGCGCCGTAAACTCTGGTCGCTGCACGAACGCATCGGCAAACACAACTTTACTCGCTTCTTCTTCCGCCGGTGACTTTGGTCCACCAACCTGGGCCATGTCCGGAATAAACTGCGCGTAGGTCGGACGCTGGTTGTAGCTCACCATGTAGAAGCGGAAGGCCCAGTAACCACGATTCAAGAACTCGTCTGACTGGAAGAATCCTGCCGCGACGTGCAAACGATCACAATTTGAGGTCGGTGGTTCACCGAAGCCGCCGTTCGGACACGGCGCCAGCGTGTTGATCCAATTTTGCAGTCCGGTTGGGTCGGGTTGGCGGTTGAGAATGTCGAGATACTGCTGCCGGATGAAGAATTCCACGCCATCGATCGGATTGCTCGTCGGTGTGAGGAAATCATTGTCGACTATCGTAACGGTTGCAGTGGATGGTGAAGCAAGTGAGCCTCCGCTCGCACCATTCAGTGTGAACGTAAAAGTCTCGTTTCCTTCCAGTAGCACATCATCGATGATCGGAATCGTAACTATCTTCGCTGTTTCTCCAGCCGCAAACCTCACCGTTCCGATCGAAGTAACGTAATCGCATCGTTCCGAGCCTTTGCCGTTGGCGAGCGTACAATTCTGCAACCCGGCTGTGTCGGAAGTACTGAAATTGACGCTGGCAGCGCCCGAAGTATTCCCGCTCCGCGTTACGGTGATATCGATTTTTCCAGTCGCTTCTGAAGCGCTGTAATTTGCCGCACTCAACTGCAACGTTGAAACGCTATTGCCGATGCTAAAGTTGACATCCGATACGTCGAAATAAATATTACCGACCGCTTCGATCTTCACTCGCGCAGTATCGGTCAGCACGCTGGGCAGTGTTACTACTTCAGAGCCGTCGTTAGCGGTACTGTTTGCGAGGACGGTTGGAAACGTATTGCCGCCATCCGTGGAAAGCAAAATGCGCACGGCGCTGGTAGAAATCGGAGCGAGATTTGTATTAGCGACGTTCCATGTAACCGTTGCCTGCCCGCCACTCGGCAGCGTCACGAATGTATTTGGTTGCGTGACCTTGAACGGCCCAGCGCTGCCAATGACGGTTATCGGCAGAAGTGTGTCACGTGCTGTTGTCGCGCCTCCAGTGCTTCGATTATCACGCACTGTCACGGTGAAATTCATCGTTCCGCTCGCCGGTGGCAACGCTTCGCCAGAGAAAAACGGACCAATGAAAACTGGAGGGACGTTGCCGTTATTCAAGATATACGTGAGGCTGGGAAACGTGCGTGAAGGACTGGTCGTGGGCGGAAAGGAACGAAAGATAGTTCCGCCTTGGTCCCATTCTTCCCAGTCATATGTCACTGCATCTCCATTTGGATCACTGGCGGCTGCAGTGAGCGTAAAAGGAGTGAACGCAGGGATAGTCGCGGCGGCGCCGGCATTTGAAATAACAGGCGGCGAATTACCGGTTGTCGTTAATTGTCCACAACCCGAATAAACGGTCTTATGATTGGCAATTCTGATCAGACTGTGAATATGAAAATAAGCGTCTGCAGCGGCGTTGGGGTTGGGGGTAAAGAGATTGTCGGGAGGACAAGCCCCAGCATAGCTCATGATAGTGGACCCGCTACCCGGTTCCACCATTCCTAATGGATCTGCCTGGTCCTTGCAGAATTGGGGATATTGCGGACTATTGAAGAAAACGGGAGTGTAAGTGTGTCGCGCGCCAAACATGTGGCCCAGTTCGTGAGCTACTAACGCCGATCCCCAGTAATCATTGTTAGCTGGTCCGGTCACGAGAGCTGAAACCTGCGCCTTAAAACCAGGCTGGCAAGCCGCACCGTTATTGTCTCCGCCGAACGAAGCCAGTCCGCCCGGCAATGTCGGGCTATGTCCTAAAGCTAATCCGATGTCATAGCTTGCGCTACCCGCAAATCCCTGGAAGAAAAGATTGTCGAGGAAGAACTGGTTCTGCTGATTCATCAACTGCAAGTTGCCATTGGTGAGTGGCGCGCCAAAAAAGGCGGGGTTCCACACGGCAACGAGATTGAAACTGACGCCAATCTCCCGCTCGTAAACCGCTCTTACGTTATTCACATAGGCAGTCGCGGCCGCAATGGTGCCCGCGCCGGCGGTAGTAAGGGTTTCTCCACCAATCGCAAAAATGAATTCGGGTGTAACTGAAACAGCCAGTCGATAGCGGCGCAGCGAGCCGTTGGCGACAGTTAACTCCGCTCTTTCGTCACCGGAATAGGCATTCGCGCCATAACCACCGACGGGGGTCGAGCATTCAAAAGATTTCGTTTCCAGATCGTGCGTAAAGTAACTGATGTATTGATTGTTGCTCCCTGCCGGCGCGATAACGAATGTAGCTTGTTCACTGATAACCAGGGCACTCAGGCCTTTGGGCGTCCAACTGAATCGCACAGTCGCGGTGGCGTCATCCATCGACTGTCCGCTATAGGTTTTGATCTGCGGAAACTTTTCACCCAGCTCAGGAGAAAGCACCGGCGATTCTACGATTCGAAAGCGCCACAGACGTCCGTCTGGGAGTGGGAGTGAAAGCACAGGACCGGGCGTGGTGAACTCCATCGGAGCTTTCGCTATAGCACTGCTGAATGACGTTTCATTTAGCTGCAGGAGTCGATACTGTTTCGGCGCGTCCTGATGATTGGCGGTGAGGGCAAGTGATGGTTCGGTTACATCCTGCCAGAGCGCATCGGATTGGGAAGCGTTCTGTTTGTTGGAAGTCGGCGCGGCCGCTGAGGTCCGGTCAGTCTCTAAAACCAGGCCAAAAACAACTATCGCCAGCAAGGCCAGGATAGAGATCTTCGGCAGGATTCTGCGCGTTTTTAATTTCGAGGAGCCCATATCTAACCTGATATGGGAAAACCTCCAAAAACATTTCAGGCAGACTATTCTGTGATCGTAACGGTCATGAATTCGGGGTAATAGCTTCGATAGCTTCGCTTTTGCAAAATCTGAAACCGAACTCTCTCGCTCCGAAGTTGTCGCAATGCTTCTTCGAGGGTGCGGCGGTTCATTCCAATATTGCGAATGATGAAGCCTTGAGTGGTGGGATTGGACTTTAGCTCAGTAATAAACTCTTTGAGATTTTTTGCGAACTCTGTCTTTGCCGGCTGGGAGATTGGACTACCGTAATAACTAACCAGGAGACGATTCACTCGCACTCTGTCAGCCGGAATCATCTCGTCGTATTCAAGACGGGCGTTTTCCGGCACAAACCAGTATTGCTCTGATTTACTCTCACACCTGGACCAACGCGCAAAAGACATCCGGCCCGTGGGAACTTGAAAGTTCTCAGCAGACTTCGGGAACGCGTAAGCAAACCCGTGTGAGCCTGCCAGTGCGAGTGGCATGTTGTCGCTCGAGCAAAGTCGCGCCACCATCCTGGCGTTCGGATCCTCTTTCAGATAAAGAGAAAAATACTCGACTTTGTGATAGATAAACTCGCCGTAATCTTCGTATCCGAGCCGCCAGACTCCGACCAGTCTGGGTTCCGTTAACTTCTGAGAAAAAACAGAGCTAACGAAGATACAAATCGCAAACGGAACGAATAAGATGGTTTTCATTTACTCAATCTTTCATGCGAAGAAGCGGCCGGTGAAGTGGCGTCACGGCACAACCTGGATTGCTTCGGGAGGCTGTCTGAGCAGCGTCAGCGGTGATGCGGTGCTGTGGCAGTCGACATCCGGAAACACGAAGATCGGTGTGATAAAGTCAGTGCCGATTTGGGGATTCAAGTCGGAATCAATCGCAGCGAAGATGACATCCGAATGTATGGGAAAGTTTGGGTCGTCGCTGTGAAGGACAAATCCAGTCATGACGGCATCACTGTCATTGACTTGTAGACATTTAACGTTGACGACGACCTGCGTCCCGTCGGTCAGATTATCAAACTCCGCAAAGCCGTGCGCATGTCCGCCCTCGTTGGCCCGGACGGCGAACGAGTACCGAAAGTCCTTAAACCGCTGCTCGACAAAGACGCTGAACTCGCCGGCGCCACGGGCTGACGGACCTTTAGCCGGCGCGACGGCTGATGCGCGTCGGGTTGAGGCTATGCTGGTAATCAGAATCACTGCAAGCACACTAATACCTGCGAGTAGTGGGAATTTACATCTGATTTTCATGGTAATTCTCCTGGTCGAGTGCGTTGAGGAAGTTGGCAGCGCATACGGGACTCGAACCCGTGATCTCTGCCTTGAGAGGGCAGCGTGTTAACCGACTACACCAATGCGCCGCAGAGGTCTGGGATTATAGGTGTCCCGGGGCGCGGATAGCAAGTTTTGGACGCGGATCTGTCCCGATTTGCTATACTGCTCCCGCTCGAGCTCTAGCTAATCCTCGAATTACTTTTGCCTATGAACATCGTTGTGTTGCGGGAGACACAAGAGGGTGAGGCTCGCGTCGCGCTCATGCCCGAATCCGTTAAGAAACTCGCCGGACTCGGAACCTCCGTACAAATCGAAAGCAACGCCGGTCTTAACGCCGCCCGTACTGACGACGACTATCGCGAAGCCCGCGCTGAAGTAAGCTCCGATCGAGAAGCACTCCTCGCCGCCGCTGATGTACTCGCCGTCGTCAACCGCCCGTCGGCAAGCGATTTTGCACGACTCAAAAAAGGCGCGGTCGTGATCGGTTTCCTGCGTCCACTCGACGAGCCCGCCGCGCTGCTGCCTGCCGTCGACCGCGGCGTCACGACTTTCTCCGTCGAGCTCATTCCACGAATCACACGCGCGCAGGCGATGGACGCGCTCTCGTCAATGGCCACTGTCGCCGGTTACAAAGCCGTCCTGATCGGCGCCGCACACATCCCACGAATGTTTCCGTTATTGATGACTGCCGCAGGCACTGTGCCACCGGCACGCGTGCTCGTGGTCGGCGCGGGCGTCGCCGGACTTCAGGCGATCGCAACCGCACGACGTCTCGGCGCAGTGGTTGAAGGTTACGACGTGCGCGCAGCCGCAGGCGAGCAGGTGAAATCGTTAGGCGCACAATTTCTCGAAGTCGATCTCGGCGGTATCAAAACCGAAGACGCAGGTGGCTACGCAGTCGAGCTCTCCGAAGAAGCAATGAACCGCGGGCGCGCGTTGATCGCAGAACACGCGAAGACCGCTGATGTAATCGTCACAACCGCACAGGTGCCGGGCCGGCGCGCTCCGTTACTCATCACTGAAGAAGCTGTCAACGGTATGAAGCGTGGCTCGATCATCATCGATCTCGCCGGTTCAACCGGCGGCAACTGCGCGCTGAGCCAGGCAGACGTGACTGTCGAACGCAACGGCGTGACGATCCTCGCGCCCACGAATTTGCCGGCGACGATTCCGGTCCATGCGAGCCAGCTCTACTCGCGCAACGTTACGTCTTTCCTCGCGCTGCTGATCAAAGACGGACAATTAAACATCGACATGAAGGACGACGTCGTTGGACCATCATGCGTCACGCATAACGGCGAAGTAGTAAACCAGCGCGTCGCGGCTGCGTTACAGGAGCAACCAGGTTAGGAGCAAGTGAATGCCATTAGATGATCCGTTAGTCCAGAAGATACTTTTGATTTCGGCGCTCTATGTTTTCGCGCTCGCGGCGTTTCTTGGCTACCAGGTGATTTCGCGAGTGCCGCCGCTGCTGCACACGCCGCTGATGTCAGCGACGAACGCGATCTCAGGCATCTCGCTCGTCGGCTCGATCGTGATGGCGGGCGCGCGGTACAACACGGTCAGCACGATCCTCGGTTTCATCGCTGTCGTTTGCTCCACTACGAACGTTGTTGGCGGTTTCGTCATTACAGATCGCATGTTGAGGATGTTCAAACGAAAGGAAATCGCGAAGAAGGACTAACCCACGCCCTTGTTCCAATTCTACTTCATCGAACTCAGCTACCTGCTCGCTTCAATCTTTTTCATCCTCGGATTGAAGGGGCTAAGCCATCCCGAAACCGCGAAACGCGGAATGCATCTCGCCGAGTTTGGCATGTTGATGGCCATCATCGGCACGCTGATGCACCACGAGATCATCACTTACACGTGGATACTCGCAGGTCTTGCCATCGGCTCTCTGGTTGGACTCGCGATGGGCGTGTGGGTGCCGATGACAGCGATGCCGCAACGCACCGCGCTCTCACACGCGTTTGGCGCTTTCGCCGCGGCGCTCGTCGGTATTTCCGAGTTTTACCGG
>Ga0207710_10000964_pt1 | contig 15137 bp, 14 predicted proteins | sample KBSS24metaG_FD_184400 | JGI IMG/M metagenome (GOLD analysis project Ga0207710, IMG submission 184400) | Switchgrass rhizosphere microbial communities from Kellogg Biological Station, Michigan, USA - KBS S2-4 metaG (SPAdes) (version 2) | ecosystem: Host-associated > Plants > Roots > Rhizosphere...
CCGAAGACAAAAGCGGTGTTCGGCGGCACCAGTGGATCGCTTATCGAAAGTATCTAGGTCAAACCCAACAGCTCAACGTAATGACCTCGACCGTCGGTACGAATTTTGAAAAGCACCGCGACGATTTCCAGGCGATCCTTTATTCTGGAAAATTCACCAAGTGACATCGATCTGAGAATACACGGGAAGGTCGTCCTGACGTCCCTTACCAATTCAAACCGACAGGCCCCGGGGGAAAACCGGGGTCGGAGGCCACTCGCGAACTGACAAAAGTGTTGCGGCTGGCCTAAATATTTAAAAAGGAAAGGTTTACGAGAACAAGAGCTGCGTCGAACGCCCTCAAAAGACGGGAAAAACTGTAAGTTTTTTCATTTTTTTTATAGAAATATTGAGTTTTTTTATAGAAATATTGAGTTTTTCTATAGAAATATTGAGTTTTTTTATAGAAATATTGAGTTTTTTTATAGAAATATTGAGTTTTTTTATAAAAATAATGACTTTTTCTATAGAAATATTGGCTTTTTCTATAAAAATAATGACTTTTTCTATAGAAATATTGAGTTTTTTTATAGAAATATCGAGGTTTTCTATCGTTTCTGCCGCATTTTTAGCGTTTTTATCGCCCCTTTGAAGGGTCATGATCGGAGATAAAAAAGAGAAATGTCTGAAAAGTCTTCATTTGTCGCGATCAGCGACCTTCTCTACTTTTCAAACATCCCCCTTCAGTCAATCATGCAGATGCGGTTTTCTGGAAAGCCCGTGTGGCCAGGGCGTTGTCAAAGAATTCGTGGAAATTTGTTATTTTATCTTCGTGAATCGTAAATAAGTGGACCCAGTCCGTTTCATAGCTGTTGCCGGTAGACTTCACGGTAGCTTTTGATCTGCCCAATACAACTACTCGATTGCCTTGAGCGATAAACTCAGTAGGCTCGAAATAACTGAAGTCCTCGTTTTCGCCGAGGAGTTTGAAGAATTCGGCCACTTCCTCAAGCCCGAGCCGATTTCCCGCAAAGGGAGCATTTTCGATGTGCGGAGTGGACCAGTCGATGTCGTCGGTCAATAAACTCAATAGTCCGGGAATGTCACCGCTGCCAAATTTCCCGTATGCGTTTTGTACAATTTCAATATTCGTTGCTTCGCTCATTATCACCTCGTAATGCGGCCGGTTTGGTTGAGCCGCGAGTTCGCATCCTGGGAGCAAAATTAGGAACTATAGACGGAGTTTAGCACCGATCGCGGTTATTGCGGAACGAAAGAACAAAGCAGTTCTGAATTAATCCAACGTGGGGGCGTCAGCATGCGGAACAAAGCATTTCCGACAGCGAGCTTCGTATTTGTCGGCTGCTCCGACCTCCACACGCTCGTCGGATTCGACGGTTCGCTGGGAGTAATTGGCTGTGCTTCCGCATTTAACGCAGATAGCGTGGGTTTTTGTTATGAATTCCGCCACTGATAGGAGCTGTGGCATGGGTTCGAACGGTTTGCCCGTGTAATCCTGATCGAGCCCGGCAATGATTACCCGTCGTCCGTTCCGGGCGAGGTCATTAACGACGTCGACCAGACCCATATCAAAGAACTGTCCTTCGTCGATAGCTACGACGTGAGTGTCATCATGGAGTTCTTCGAGCAACTCGGCGGCAGTCATTACAGGTTTTGAAAGATGCGTCATTCCCGAGTGCGAAGCGATCTCTTCTTTAGAATAGCGATCGTCGATCCTCGGCTTGAAAACCTGAACCTTTTGGCGGGCTATCTGCGCGCGGCGGACTCTTCTGATAAGTTCTTCGGATTTACCCGAAAACATCGAACCGACGATGACCTCGATCCAGCCGGTTCCGTTCAACCGGTTCTTACGGCGTTCTTCAGTATTGTCGAACGCGAATTCCTCAACCATATTAATGCTTTCCGTCAGGTGGAAAACACATTATAAGGAAAAAGAGGTTCGCTGAAAACGCCGGAAAGCAAAAAGGCGGTGCATCAACCCCCGATATCATCGGAGCATTTTTTCATTCGCTGTGGCGGATTCGCTAACGATGCGAAGCGTCGCTGCCAAAACCTTATCTACAGTTATGGCGTCAAGGTTCTCACCACCCACCACTTCGAGGGATTCGGTAAGAGGAAGATATGTTCTAGGTGCCCGGTTATCCATAATTAGAACGATCGGTGTCCCCGAGATCGCCGCCAAATGCATTGGACCGGTGTCATTGCCGACAAGCACACTCATCTCCGACAGGTTCGCGGCCAGTCGTAAGAGTGGGATCCCGGAGATCACAGTTGTGTTAACCGGAAAGGTTGCTTTTACTTCGACTTCCAGATGTCGTTCCGCCGGGCCAAGAAATACGATCACCCTGGCATCTCCTTCCTTGGAGAGCCTTTCTGCCAGGGCGGCGAAATTGTTCAGCTTCCATCGTCTGCTTTCGTGGCCCGAACCGACAACAAAACCAATTAGCTTTTGATGTGAGTCGCCATTGGCACCAGCGAAGCCGTTTAGATGCGCGCCTTCAAATCGGTCGGGCGGTATCCGAACCAAAATGTCGCTCGATCGGACATCCAGTGGGTTGAGTACATTCAGATAATACGAGCTCAGGTGAAGGCTTTTGTCCTGCTTTGGCGGTTTTGGTCGAAAATTAGCAAGGAAATCCAGCGAGCGGTTCTCGCGGTTCGCAAAAAGACGGTTTCCGGCCCCCGACAAGAATCCGAGGATGTTCGTTTCGTACAAGCTGTGCAGATCGATCACCAGATCGAACCGCCGCCGGCGAACATCCGCAACAAGCCGAAAGATCGCCGCTATCGAACGATGTTTCGCATCACTTTTCAGGCGAGTTCGATCGACGGTGATCAATTCATCTGCTATCGGGAAGAGCTTGAAAAGCTCCTCGGCGGACGACGGAACGAGAAGCGTGATTTTCGCCTGTCCTAATTTCTCTCTTAAAGCGATAAGCGCAGGAAGACTAAGTATTATGTCGCCAAGGTGTCCCAGATCTATCACGAGGACGTTGCGATAGTTGGTTTCTTTATCTTGCAAACCGTTCGGATTTCACAGCCTAAGATCGCGGCCGGTCATTTCAACCGGCTTGTCGATTCCGAGTATAGCAAGAATCGTTGGTGCAACGTCTTCGAGTGTGCCATCCTCCCGCATTGCCGTGGTCGTCGACAGATCGTCGATCAGATGAAACGGTACGGGATTCCCCGTGAAGCGGCGATTTCCGGCTCCGCGAGGCCTTCCGGTCATTTCCTCGCAGCCGGGATGGGACGCCGTGATTATTGCGATCCCATTTTTTTCACGAAGCTTTTCAAGCATGCCGCCGAGACAAGTATCGACGTATTGAACGGCCTCGATCGTGTTCTCAAGACTGCCTGTCTCGGCCAACAGGGCCGGTGCGGGGATATTTACGATAAAAGTATCTTCCTCGCCACTGTCGAGCCCATTCATAAATCTGTCGGCTATTTTAAAGCTAGCCATTTCCGGCCTTGTGCCACGAGATGCAGGATCGATCGAACGCATCGTTTCAGAATCGACTGCAGCACCGCCGGCTCGTCCATTGAAGAAATTATCCAAATGGGTCGCGCGTTCCCGTTCGGTGATCCGATAATTAGAAATACCGTTCTCGGTAAGAACCTGGGTCAGAAAACTCGTGTTCGACTCCTGCGGAAATGCGATCGCTAGTTTTAGGCTCTCGTCGTATTCCGTCATGCAAACAAGCTCGATCCGAGGTTTCGCAAACGGCATTCCGCCGCCATCGCCGCTCGACGCGATCGCATTAGCCAACTGTCGCATTGCATCGCCTCGGTGATTGAAGAGGATGACGACGTCTCCGTCCTTTATCGTTGCAACGGGAATACCAGGCCTGCTTTCGATAATTATCGGAGAAATGAATTCGTCAGTATATCCTCTAAGAAAAGCATTTCGGATAGCAGTTTTCGCATCCGGCACACCTTCACCCTCGGCATGGGCCATCATCGTGTACGCCCGCGCCGTACGTTCCCAATTATCGTTTGCGTCCATCGCAAAGTGTCGTCCGCAGAGTGAGGCTATTTTGCCTATCCCGATCTCGGCTATTTTTACTTCGAGGGCCTCGACGTAGATATCCGCCGTTTTTAGCGGCACGTCATAACCATCAAGAAAACAATGGATGTACACCTGTGGAATTGCCTGACGTTTGGCCAACCGCAGCAGCGCGAAAAGGCTTTCAGAGGTCGAATGCACGCCTGCATCACTCAAAAGCCCTGCCACATGAAGTGACGCTCCACGATTTCGCGCATCCTGCATCGCCTGGATCAGAACCTGATTCTCAAAAAACTCTCCGGATTCGATCGCATCCTCGATCCTGCATTCATTCGTCAACATCACCCGGCCAGCACCGAGATTCAAGTGTCCGGCCTCAGGACCTCCCGACGCGCCTTTCGGCACGCCGGCCCTTGGCCCGGACGCGGCAAGTGTCGTCATCGGGTAGCTGCGGCAAATTTCATCGTAATTCGGGGTATTTGCGAGGGCGATCGCATTTCGATCGGGGGTTTGTCTGTATCCCCATCCGTCAAGGATTATTAATGCAAGCGGCCGGTGTGTTGCGTCAGTCATAGGAACAAATGGGTCGGAAATGAGGAGTTTTTGTCGTTCGAAAAGAATGACATGCGGTGCGAAAGATCGTGGGGGTCAATTTTTCGCAGTTACATTATAACCGAAAGATCTAAGGTAAGAGCAAGATATTAATTAGGCGCGCCACCTAGAACAGGTCATTTGCGGAACAAATATGGTTTAGTAGGCGTCGGGAGCGGGACGTTCCATCCACCTTTCGGGAAATCGCAAGGGTCCGAAGCCAAACTGTGAATAAAGGCCGTGAGCGTCGCGCGTGGCAAGCAGCCAACGCCGTAGACCCTGCAAATCGGGATGCGAAACGATCGTCTCCATTAACCATTTGCTGAGCCCCCGACCGCGAAACTCATTTAGAATGAATACATCGCCAAGATAGGCAAACGTAGCCTGATCACTGACCACGCGGGCAAATCCGATCTGCCGCTCACCCTCATAAACACCAAAACATATCGAATTTTCTATTGCAGTGCGGGTTTGTTCCAAAGTGCGGCTCTTAGCCCAGTAGGATTCTTCTGACATAAAAGCCTGAATCACATCGAGCTGAAGTCTCGATCTGTCCGTGCTTATTGTAAATTCACCGTTTTGACTTTCCATAAAACACAATTAAAGACTTTGTAAAAAAGCGTCTGCGTCGCTCGTCGATCGCAGCACGATACAGTTCTTTTCCGCGGAGCCCTCCAGTTCTTCGAAGACTGCACGCCGGGAACGATTCGGGTATTTCCAAACCCATAGTATAAATTCCGGGTCGAATTTTTCCACACAGCCCGCGGCCATATCAGGTCTTGTTTTGCCGTGATACAAAAGGAGACGTTTTAAAATACGGTAAAGACAAATGCGACGCGGAATATCGAGAAAGATAACGGTATCGCAGGCTCGTATACGCATTTCGCGGGTACCGCCGAAATTCCCGTCCATGATCCAGGATTCGCGGGCCGCAAGCTGCTCAACGATCTTCTCCCATTCGTCCTTTTCTGTTTTGACCCAGTTCGGCTTCCAGTAGATCTGATCGAGATGGATAACCTCGATCTTCAAGGTGTCCCCGAGCCTTTTCGCAAATGTCGATTTTCCCGCGCCGCCCGAGCCGATCACCAGGATCTTTCTCATTTATCTGAAAATACCCGTCTCGCCCGCGATCGAAAACCCGCTGTCGAATGCGGAAGGTATTTTTCGACGACTAGCTTCAATTCATTCAGAAGCTCGCGCTTATCATTCGCGATACGTGCGGCGACAGTCATTGCAAATACTTTTACCGCAACCGGCTGCTCCCCGTCGTCGACCAAATTGTAACAAGCGTCAAAAACGCGGCCGCGATACCGGTTCGGTATCTCCGTGAACTGAAGCATCCTGGCAACATTTCTTCGCACCGCAACGTGTACGTCGTCCCGTTCGAGCTGCTCGATGAGTTTTCCAAAATAGGGTTTAACGAGTTCATGATGATGCTCAGCGCAATAATTTACCGCCCAGGCAGCCCGTTGAGAGAGGCGATACGTGTCTCCAAGAAATAATTTCATCAACTCGGCAAACCGCACCGGATCGCCATCGATATAGCGCACGATCTTCATCGTCTGGCGCTTGGAATGCTCGGCGAGAAGCTCGGAACGGATATTCATCGGCGATACTCGAACGGGTAATGCAAATTGGACAGTGAGACCACAAGCAGATTCACATATGAAACACGCGCAAAAAGGTCTCGGTCTATTTTCGTTGTCGTAATCGAATTGGCGGCAGTTCTACGATCAATCTTGATATCCGATTACTTAGAAAAAGGATTACGACTGACGCGCAAATTTCAATCACACAAAGCACGCTAAAAATCGCCGATCTTGTCTCTGCGGCTCGCCATTGCTCCTCATTATAGTCAATATCGGCAAACACAAATCCCGCACTCATCAGCAGAAGAACGCCGCCAAAGGCGCAACATAAAGCGAGGATGGATATCAATCCAGTCAATAATAAAGGTGCTTTTCCTGCAGGCATCATAATGTTTAACCCACTTGTCAACTTATCTGATAAAACGCCTTTCGTCCCAGATACTTCGCCGATTCTCCTAGATCTTCCTCGATCCGCAAGAGTTGATTGTATTTTGCTATGCGGTCGGATCGGCACAGGCTGCCTGTCTTTATCTGTCCCGCATTTGTCGCGACGGCAAGGTCGGCGATGAACGAATCCTCGGTTTCGCCCGAGCGATGCGAGATCACCGCAGTCATATTATTTGTGCGGGCAAGCTCAATTGCATCAAGCGTTTCGGTTAACGTGCCGATCTGATTTACCTTGATCAGGATCGAATTTGCCGAGCCTTCGTCAATTCCCCGCTCGAGAAATTTCACATTGGTCACAAACAGGTCGTCGCCGACAAGCTGGATAGTTTTACCCACGCGGTCCATGAGATTTCTCCAACCTCCCCAATCGTTTTCCGCCATTCCGTCTTCGATCGAAATGATCGGATACTTTCCGCACCAATCGGCCCAGTACGCAGCCATCTCGTCAGAACTCAGCTCGCGCTTATCCGACTTTTTGAAGATGTATTTGCCGTCTTTATAGAACTCGCTTGCGGCCGGATCGAGGGCAAGCATTACGTTGTCGCCCGCTTTATAACCGGCCTTATCTATCGCTTCGAGGATTGTTTCAACGGCCTCTTCGTTCGATTTCAGATTCGGAGCAAAACCGCCTTCGTCGCCGACGCCGGTTGAATAGCCGCGTGATTTAAGAACGCTTTTAAGATTGTGAAAGATCTCGGAGCCGGTCCGCAGGGCTTCCGAAAAACTTTCCGCACCGACCGGCAGCACCATGAATTCCTGAAAGTCGACATTGTTATCTGCATGGGCTCCGCCATTCAGAATATTCATCATCGGTACCGGCAGCGTTTTTGCGTTCGCACCGCCAATATAACGATAAAGCGGGATCTCAAGATGGGCCGCGGCTGCGCGTGCTGTTGCCATTGAAACCGCCAGAATTGCATTCGCCCCAAGATTCGATTTGTTTTCGGTTCCGTCCATTTCGATCATCTTCTGATCGATCAATGTCTGGTCAAGCACATCGAGGCCCTCGAGTTCGTACGTGATCTTTTCATTTACGTTCTGGACGGCATTTAACACGCCTTTTCCCATATAACGCAGCTTGTCGCCGTCACGTAGTTCGACAGCCTCATTCTCGCCCGTGGAAGCGCCGCTTGGAACGGCGGCTCGCCCTTGTGTACCGTCCTCTAAGATAACCTCCGCTTCAATGGTCGGATTTCCGCGCGAATCCAGTATCTCTCGTGCCCAAACTTGTTCAATTAAACTCATTCTAAAGATCGCTCCCTATTTTGTTTCCATTCTAATATAGATAAAAGAAAGTGTTTGGAGATGCAGGTGCCCGTCCAGGCAATTCTCCAAACCGCCAGATTTGCGTTTATTAGTCGCCTCACCGATAACTTACGGTTGCCGTCCCGAGGATGACGCCGCGGACATATCAGGATAGCTTCGGCAGCGGCACTTAGAATGTGAATGGAAATTCTAGCACTGTCATGCGAACAAGCTTCCGCGTCAATTCGCTCGAAACTTCTAAGGTTAAGCAGATCATTTCTTGACTCCCGCTCCCTGCTTCAGTATTAGGCGCATATTCAGCTTATCGACCGGGAAATCTTCTTTTTGGCCGTTGGGCCATAAAACTTCCAGCCGGTCAACCTTCGTCGCGCTGCCAAGACCCGCGTGAATCACTTGCTCGCTTTGTGACGCGTAGCTCGCGCCGCTGGTAACGTCGAACCGCTGGCGAGTAGTTCCGGTGGTTACAAAAACCGTAGAACCGATGGCATCTCGCGGCGACTTCGCCGCTGTATCGCCGACCAACGTGATCGAAAGCCAATTGTTCCTATCAATGCTGACGTTTCTCAGCAAAGTCGGGCCCATATCCATATTGTTGATCACTACATCGACCCGTCCGTCGCCATCAAGATCAGCCACGGCCAGACCACGCGCACATATTGCCTCCGCTAACCCGGTGTTCGGAGCGGCCCCCACCCGGTCAAATTTGATCTGCTTGGTTGTCTTGTTCTGTACGTTCCGGAAGAGCAATATTTGTTGGGCAAAACTAGTGCCCCATTGATTACTGTCGACGATCGGATAAAGGTGTCCGTTTCCGACGATAAGGTCTTTCCATCCGTCGTTATCGAAGTCCAAAAATTCTGTTCCCCAACCTAGAAACGGAATGGTCGGCTCGCCAAGGCCGACCTGAAACGAAATATCCGTAAATGCCTCATCTCCGTCATTTCTATAAAGCGTATTGGAATCGTCCGAGAAGTTGGTTATGTGAAAATCCACTCTTCCGTCGTTATCGTAGTCGCCGACCGCCAGCCCCATACCGGCCTGCTCGCGTCCGTTCTCGTTAAGCGCCAATCCCGACTGATAGCCGACCTCATCGAATGTACCGTCTTTTTTATTGATATAAAATTGTTTGGGTGTCGAATCGTTCACTACGACCAGATCAAGCCATCCGTCAGCATTTGCGTCGACAAAAACTGAAGAGAACCCATAATAGTTTCCTGTGTCTCTCACGCCAGCCTTATCCGTGACATCTTCGAACGTGCCGTCCGTTTTCTGATGAAACAATTTGTCTTTCGCTCCCTTTAAACCGCGCGGTCCGCACATTACAGGTTGTCCGCGAAACTGGCAGAAATTCCGGGCTACGATTGTTCCCTTGCCTATATCCGCCGGACTCGGCGGTAAGTTCTTTAGGTCATAATCGATATATTGCGGGACAAAAATATCGAGCCGTCCATCACGGTCATAGTCGCCAAAACTCGCGCCTGTAGACCAGCCCTTTATATCCAAATTGGCTTTGGGCGCGACATCCGTAAACGTACCGTTGCCGTTGTTATGGTAGAGCCTCGAAACGCCGAAATTACTAACAAAAAGATCCGCGAATCCGTCGTTATCATAATCACCGACAGCGACACCCATTCCCCAGCGTTCATTTGCTACGCCAGCTTTTTCCGTGACGTCCTCGAATCTCCAATTACCCAGATTATGGTAAAGAGCAGACCTTGCCGGTTTTTCCTTCCGAAGCTCGGAATTTATCGTCGACGCGTTCAATAGATAGATATCGGGCAGACCGTCATTGTCGTAATCCAAGACGGCTACGGTGCAGGCTGTTGCTTCTACAATATAGTTCTTCTCTTTACTCCCCGAGACACAATTGAAATCCTTTAGAGCGGTTTGAGCCGTTACGTTCTCGAATACCTTTGGGGCCTTTTCGTCGACGATCCCTGCAGTACGGCGTGACGTATAGACCTTTGCATCGCCCGTCGACACACCGCCGTCCTGTCCTTGTGCAACGAGAATCGGCGTGAAGCAGGAGACCAGGAAAAGAATTAATAAATGCCGTTTCATAATTTTCGAATATACGCCGCCAAGCTCGAGATCTGTTTCTTTGTGAGGGTTTTTCCAAATGCCGGCATATCGGATTTGCCGTTAGCGATGATCCGCTTGGCTTTTGCAGAACTTAGAGTTCTTCCTTCCTTTACTAAATCCGGCACATCCAGTTTCCGTCCCAGTTCCGTTTGGCCTAACCCGTCGGCACCGTGACAGCGGGCGCAGTTGCGCAGAAACGCAGTTTTAGCCGCGCCGGTCTGGGCATTTTTTATCGATATTACGCCAGGACGGGCGTTCGTCTGAATTGCAATAACCAGTGCCGCAAACGCAACAAAGGCCCCAATGATGATAGTTTTCAAATTTTTCAGCATTTCCAAAATAAGGCGAGAGTGCGGCGCAGGGCCGTAATGTTCTATCTATTGTAGAGCGTCAGTGCCCAAACGCTGAATAGTTCATCTTTTCGGCGCCAGCAGCGAACAAATTCAACGCGTGAGTGTGAAACGGCAGCGACTCTGTACCGACGTATGAATTTGTCTGCAGGAAGGTACCGGCAAGGTTTGTAATTACTTGAATCGTCTTTTAGGTCTTTGAAGATGACCGCTTCTTTTTTCGCTTGGTCGCGGCGGCCGAGCTTCTGATAAATGATCATTAAGTTGTAATGAGCTCCGGCATCTTCCGGGTCTATCGCGAGCACGCGGTCATAGTATCCCTCGGCGACCTGGAGTTGAGCGGTGCGTTCACCTGGTGCGACTATATCGCTCTTTATTTTTGCAAGTTCTCCCAACTGCTGTAGGGTCATACGGTCGCGCGGGTAACTTTCCAGGACTTTCTTGAATTCGGCTTCGGCCTTGTCCAACCTGCTTCGAGAACGATCGATTCGTCCGAGTTGGAATAGAGCACGCAAATTATGGCTATCGGCCTCCAGGGCCTTGGACACCAACTTCTCAGCTTCTTGCCATCCACCCATTTCCATTAGTGCGAGGGCCTTGTTCGTTAGCGCGAACGCTTTATAATCTTTGACCTCTAAATCGATCACTTCGTCGAACGCGTCCGCGGCTTGGGAGAATTGGCGCTGATCGAGCAAAGCGATACCGTAATTATTCCACCGCCTCCAATCCGGCATTGCTTTGGGGTCGACAGCTTGGGGAGTATTTTCAGTTCCGACATTTACCGCCCGCTCCGACGTTGCCATCGTAACGATCGGCAGATCGGTCTTCTTGTTTAGAGCGTAATCGCTGAAAACGCGAGTAAAGCGACGGTAATTCAGCTTGGCGGTCAACTTAATTTGGCCTCCGACGTTCTCCGGTATCAAAAACCTATAACGAGCGACGTCGGAACGCCCCGAGGGTATCTGCCCATTCTGCGCTATAGTTTTGGTCTGCCAGATAAAATGCAAGTTGTTGATCGACCCGTCCTCTCTGACAAGGTACGTTTTATAAGTATGCGCCCATTCGTCGAGATAACCGTCCGGTTTCACAAAGCCCGATTTATATAAGGTCTTGCCGCTCGCATCTGCCACGGTAAATTCGACGTAGGCCTCATAAAAGTCGCGCAGCTCCGGTGGGAAACTGTGTCCTATATTTTTATTCGTGACAACGACATCGGCGGTTATCGCATCACCCTGCTCGATCTTAAAACTCTGACGATTGACCGGAGCGATCAGCTTTTCCTTTTTCGAACCAGCCTTTTGACGATGAATAGCGAAAATGTCGATACCCATCTTGTCGTCCTGCAGGAATTTTTCGACCTCGGCAAGCTGTTCCTTATATCCGTAGAACGTCGGGATCGCGGTATTCGCTGCGGCCCAACGGTGCGACGCTATCGTGCCGTCTTTTGCCGAAACATCGAAGAATTTCGTCGGCTCGTCCTTCATGTGGCACGTGTTGCACGTTTCTTTGTTGCGAACGTAATAAGGATGCGGGGACTCTTTGGAAAAGGACGACGTTTGCAGCTCGTCACCCACAGCAAACGCCCGGAGAAATTTATAATCGTTCAGTTCATGCGGAACCTGCGACTTATGACAAGCTGCGCAAAACTCGGGTGTCTTCAGCACATCGCGCATCATCGCCCGCTTATGATCGTCCACATTACTAAGAATGTCCTGATTTGTAGCATTTACGGTTTTGGTACCATCCGGCTTTTGTAGCAACGCGGGTTGGCCCATCACGTATCCACCAATTCCACGCCCATCAACCGACTGTATTGAATGGCACACGATGCATGAGACGCCGTCGTCATCGTACGGGCGACTCTTGAATTGAGGTTTATCGGTCAACGCCCCTGAAAATAGTGCGGCCGGATTATGACATGATTCACAGTGCCGCGTAAAAGCAATATTTTTTTGCTTGGTGAGGTCCTTTACGTTCTTTTGATAAAAAGGCTCGCGGAAAGCGTTTGCATGTGCTGACTGACGCCATTGCGGATGGATGTCGGTGTGACATTCCGCGCAGCGCGCGGCCGATATGAAATTTTCGCCCGCGAGAAATCGGCCGTCGAATGTATTGGCGTTAGAAGGCGCGAAGGGTTTATCCGATCCGAATCGAAAATCATACGTTTCGGAGATCCATTTGTTGTACTCCTCAGGCGAGAGTTTGGAGCTCTTGACAATGAACGAACAGCAAACTGCAGCTCCTAGACTTATCCAGGTGGATAGAACTAAAAGTTTTATTATTCTTGTAGTCACTTTAATTAACAAATGCTATAAAGAACCGAACTTAACCTAGTTCCTCGGATTGAACCTCAATTTAAATATCTTCGGTGGCTTCTGAATGTTAATCATCGGCGAACAAAGATGCAAGAGGTATTTCAAACTGCCAGATTCATTTGAGCGTTCCTCTAAAGAAGGCCAAGCTGTTCTATGTGCGGCGAGAATATATCGCGAGTTCGCTGCACCCCCAAAAGTGCCCGAGCATTCCGCATGCGAGGCCCGTATCTATTGATTCCGACGATCCACCTATCAGCGACGTGGTCGGTGCCAGGCCGGATGATGGATAATTACGATTGATAGGTGCGTGAGATTTCAGCCCAAATATCGCATCTTTAGGCGCAATATTTAGTAAAATATATACAGTAGATACGAGCGCCATTCAATATTGCATTTAAGAATAAATGGTACGCCCACCTTATTTTCACGCTTAGATCACAAATAAGCTGCTCCGCCGGTCGAAGTCGATTGCTTGCGACCGCGCTTATGATTTATTTGAAAAAGAAAAAGTTATTCTATTCCGCGATATTTCTATGATTCCTCAACTTCTAGCAGCAAGGCTTCTGATTTTTGCTTTGCTCACCGCACTGGTTGCCTCTGCCCAGAAGTCCCCTAATAAATTGGTATTTGCCGATGAGTTCAAAGGTGCAAGTGGGTCCCCAGTTGATTCCACGAAATGGGCAGCGCAAACAGGCGGTAACGGCTGGGGAAATCAAGAACTTCAGTACTATACCGACAGCCGTGAAAATGCCTATTTGGATGGCAACGGCAGGCTCATCATCAAAACGATCAAACAAGACTTACCACTTTCTTACGAATGCTGGTACGGGCAATGTAAATATACCTCAGCTCGACTGACAACTAAGAACAAATTCGACCAAGAATACGGACGCATTGAGGCACGGATAAAAATTCCGCGAGGTACTGGCATGTGGCCGGCCTTTTGGTTGCTCGGAAACGATATAGATAAGGTGCATTGGCCGCAATGCGGAGAGATCGACATAATGGAAAATATCGGACGCGAACCGGCGACCATTCACGGCACGATTCATGGACCCGGTTATTCAGGCTCAAACGGCATCGGCTCTCCATATAACTTGGTCAAGAATAAAGTCTTTGCCGATGATTTTCACGTTTTTTCGACCGTTTGGACCAAAGATCAAATCAGTTTTTATGTCGACCGTAAGCTATATAAAACGATCACTGCAAAAGATCTCCCCTCCGGGAAACAATGGGTCTACGACCATCCATTCTTTATGATCTTAAACCTAGCGGTCGGCGGAAACTGGGGCGGCCCACCCGATGACGCAACTAGATTTCCACAAACGATGGTGGTTGACTATGTCCGTGTTTACATCGGGTAAGGGACCGGTCGAGCGTGGGCCCAATTTGAATATCTTATCCCTCACATCTCTTTATTTTGATCCGTGTGCTACTTACACGAACGCCGAGGATGTGGGAAAAATCGAAAGGTCCCCGAAGGCGACAGAAATTCAGAAGCCGGCCTGGAGCGTCGTTTCCCAAATCGCGGTTCGGCCCACCATGACCATTTATACAAAATAATTTACACCGCCCTTCTAAGCATCTGCGAAGATGATTTCCGCAACTGCCGAAGCCAATTCGGCCACTCCCAAAACCATTTCGGCAAGTCCCCACAGCACTTAGACAACTCCCCAAGCGACTTCGGCCACTCCCAAAACCATTTGGGCTACTCCCAAAACCACTTCGGCCGTGCCCAAAGCGATTTCGCAAACTCCAAAACCACTTCGGCAACCTCCAAAACCATTGCGGAAACGGCCAAAGCCACCTCGGCAAATGCCAAAACCATTTCGGAAACGGCCAAAGCCACCTCGGCAAATGCCAAACCCACTTCGGCAACGGCTAAACCGAACTTCGCAACGCGAAAAATGGTTTCAGCAATGCGAAAGATGGCCTTTCAACCCTGATCTTCTCGTTCATGAGATCCGTGCAGGAGAAGGGACTTGTTCGAAAAAGCCCCGCACAATCAAAAGTTGGTGGCGGAAACCAACAAACTTCGTTAACCCACATAAAAAAGGCCGCCCGAGAACGTACTTCTCTGACAGCCTCTTTTACGCTTTTTGAATTCAATCGGCCGGCGTTTCTACGAACTCTGCACCGATGCTTTAGTCCCTTTGGGCTCTCCTTTGACCAGATCGGCCACGGCTTGCGGGTTCGACACATAAACAGCATGGCTGCCCAGCACCCTTTAACCCGTCGATCCCGTTCGATCCGACAAGGAGTGTTACATATCGGCGTGCACACCAGGTGACACCCGGTGTCTTTTTGGCGGAATCGAATTTTATGATCTATACCGACTTCTTACCCTCTAAGTACCACCCGATAAAATGCATGGCTGGTTGAAAACTTACTTTTCAGCCAGCCTTCTCCTTGTCATTGAATTGGGCCAGTCCGGGCTAAAGCTACCTCTACTTCTTAATCGAGATCCAAACGGTGTACGTGCTTCCGTCAAACA
>Ga0207710_10000966_pt1 | contig 15119 bp, 14 predicted proteins | sample KBSS24metaG_FD_184400 | JGI IMG/M metagenome (GOLD analysis project Ga0207710, IMG submission 184400) | Switchgrass rhizosphere microbial communities from Kellogg Biological Station, Michigan, USA - KBS S2-4 metaG (SPAdes) (version 2) | ecosystem: Host-associated > Plants > Roots > Rhizosphere...
AATACTTAGTGGCATCGAGTAGTTGACCGGGCCCAAAGAGGACGTCGGCAAACTGCGGCGAGAGAAACTGCGCCCCTGTACCTCCAGTGCCGTGCATAATCAGGACAGCGTTGCGTGTGACTCCGCTGTTGTCTTTCGCTGGTGTACCGATAGTGAGGTAATGAAGTTTCAGCTCGGGAAGAGTCTCACCTGAGCGAAACTTGAAGTCGTTGATTGTATAGTCGCCCTCGACTGGCGCTGGATAGTTCCTTTGTCGTTCCGGAGTTGTTTGGGAGAACGCGAGTGTGCCAGTGGCGACGACAATTATCAGAATCAGCAGGATGCGAGTGCTCAGATTAGACATACAACCTCTTCTATTGCCGACAAGATTGTGGACCATGGTTCAGGTAGTCATTCGCGACGCAACGCAACCAGTGGATCAACTTTCGTGGCGCGACGCGCCGGGATATAGCAGGCAATTAACGCGACTACAAGTGCGCCGATCGCCACTGCTGCAAAAGCGAGAGTGTCTGTGGTGGACACGCCAAATACCACCGATCCCAATACCCTGGTCAATATAACTGCAACTGCGAGACCGATGGCTGTGCCAATCGCCGCGAGCTTCATTCCATCGCCCACGATCAGTAACAGAACGCTTCGTCGCTGGGCGCCGAGTGCCATCCGAATGCCGACCTCGCTGGTTCGCTCGATAACGTTATAAGACAACATTCCGTAGATGCCAGTGGCGGCTATAATCAATGCCAGCAAACTTATAGTACTGGAAAACCACGCACCTGTTCGTGCCGGTTCCAATGCCCGCCTGACATTTTCTTCGAGTGGCTCGACCGTAACGAAAGCATCTTTATCGATCGAACGCGCCGCTTCTCTGACCGCATTCACACTGGAATTCAGATTCCCATCGGTGCGCAAGACAAAGCTGTGCGCCGCTAAGTGAACGAGTGAGTCCGGCGTATAGAATAAAGGTCCATCCACTTTACCTACGTGCGTGCTACTAACGTCGCTGACGACCCCGATAATCTCGTGCCAGTTGCCATCACCGTCCCTGAAATGTTTTCCGATGGGATCGGCGTCTGACCAGAAACGATTAGCCATCGCCTGGGTGATGACCGCCGGTGATTGTCCACTGCGGACATCTTCGTCTGTAAACTCGCGCCCTCGCTGCAGATGAATACCCAGAGTTTGGAAATACGTTGGCGACACCAGATTAGCGTTCACGCTTATGCCTGATCCTTCGCCCTCGATGTCGATTGCATCGTCGCGCCTGCCGCCGAAAGGCATGATTTGGGCACTGCTTATCTCTTTGATTTGAGGCACGGCTTTCAAACGCTGAGCGACTTGCTCACGAAGTGTGGTAACGCGCGCCTCGTCGTAACCCAGTGCCGATACATCCATCGACAAGACAATCAGGTTCTTACTATCAAATCCGACGTCGCTGGATTGTGCCCGTTGTAAGGTGCGCACTAATAGACCTGCGCCGATCAGAAGCACGAGGGAAACCGCCACCTGGCCAATGACTAACAAATTTCGCAGATGCGGACGTGAAGCGCGCGTCCTGTTTCCAGATCTGAGGGCAACGGTTAGATCGGGTTTGGTTGACTGAATTGCCGGCGCTAGTCCAAATACAACTCCCGTAATCAGAGAGATCGAAAACATGTAAAGAAAGACTGTCGCATTTGGCTTCAAGTCGATGTCGAGGCCCACTTCAGGAACCAGTGAGATCAAGATTTGAGGCAGAAGTAGTGAGAGAGACAGTCCCGCAGTGCCGCCCAGCATTGCGAGGAGAAGGCTTTCTGTCATCAGGAGTCTAACTAAACGCCAGCGACTTGCTCCGAGCGCAAGACGCACCGCGATCTCTTTTCGCCGCGCGGAGCCACGCGCAAGCATGAGATTCGAAACGTTGGCGCACACTATTAAGAGAACCAGCCCAGTTGCTGCCAATACAAGCATTGCTACTGGCATGCCTTCACTGCGAACTTCCGGAGAGTTGAGATATGACCCGGGCATCACTTCAACAATCGACTTTCGTCCGGGATACTCCAGGTCCATTTGCGAAGCCACCAGTTGCATCTCCGCCTGCACCTGGTTTGCCGAGACGTTATCCTTCAACCGTCCGATCACACTTAACCAGCTAAGATTTGGGCGCGAGGTAAAGTTGCTTTCTGACATGATACCTTCGGTCGCCGTTAACGGAATCCAGACGTCAGGAACAGTCATCTCAGTTCCGCGAAAATCCGGCGCGGCAACACCAACGACAGTGAAGCGCTGGCGATTCAGCACGATTGAAGTACCGATTACGCTGCTGTCCGAGCCAAATCTTCGCTGCCAGAAACCGTAACTCAGAACTGCAACGGGACATGGAAGAGGCGCCGTGCATTCTTTGTCGTAAAGGGTGCGCCCAAGTGCGCTTGTTCCGCCCAAAACCGCAAAGTAATTGTCCGTAACCATTAGCCCGCTGATTTTTTCAACGGGGTTGCCGCCCAAATACAGTTTTAGGTCTGATGAGGCTACCAGATCAGCCAGGCCATGAACTCGATCGCGATAGTTCAGGTATTCAGGATAAGAAGAAAACGATGCGCTCCCTTCGACTTCGCGCGAGAACTCACCCTCGAAGCGTTGATAGACATTCACCACACGCTCGGCGTTCTTCACCGGCAACTCACGGAATGCGAGGGAATACAAGAGCGTGAAGATGCTCGTGTTAATTCCTATTCCGAGAGCGAGCGTCAGTAAAGCGGCTACCGTGAAATTGCGATGCTTAAGCAACGAGCGGAATGAATAGCGCAAGTCATGAAGGATATTGGGCATGCTCCATGTACTAGACAGCGAATTGAAAAGTTCGCAGTTCTTTGGTCGGGGACGCAGGCTGGAATTCGCCGCTCACCTATCTACAGAGCTGATGGAGAAGAATCCGTTCGGATAGTTTCGAAAGATCCAAATCTCAAGGCGCGATTCTTGAGTAATCTTATTGAGTGCCTCTCGCAGACTCACGCCTTCCAAATTCACAGAAAACCTGGAGTCCCTCAGTTTTCCAGGGGAGCCTTCCGGTGCCCGGCGCTTCAGATTCAAAGCGGTCATGTTTGCTTGAACCTCAGGCAAATTCAACAGTTGATCAAAAGCCTCTGACGGGCTAACGTCTTTGACATTGAAACTACTGATTCTCGTCTCGAGTAACAGATTGCTGCCGGCTAATGGCCAAACGTCGACAATCCCACCGGTCTGCTGCCACTGGTACTTTTTCGACGACTGAACGAGCGCATTCATAACGTCCGTTACAGTTGCATCCGTCAACGACAGACTAACGCGGTGGTAACGTTGGGTGTCGAGCTCTAATCCCATCGTCACGCCGTAAACATTGGGCAGCGCAGCCAGGAGTGCTTCCATGTCACCGTCGAACCGGATGACCCTCACTGGCGGGGGTACCGGCTGCTGGGCCATGACACCTGACATTGAGACAGCACAGATTCCCAGAACAACTGCCGCGGCAATTAGTTTGAAGCAGATGATCATCTCGGCCTCCTAAGTTTCTCGAGTTCCTCTTTATCGCCTCTGCCTTACATCTGTCAACTAACTTTGGCTCAACTTTAATATCTCTTCAACGAGTGCCTCGGGAGTACAGGGCTTTTCGAGATACCCCTGTGCGCCGGACGCGAGCGCCGACGCGACGTCAGATGGGAACACCGCACCGGAATAGAAAAGTATAGGAGTATGTGGATCGAGAGTACGCAAACCGCGGCACAACGCGTTTTCGGTGTCACCCTCAATCCAGTTGTCGATCAGATAAAGATCGAACCCGCCCGCCGCGGCAAGCTTGAGCGCTGAAGTGGCGTTTTCCACGGACACCACCTGCCACCCTTTGCCGTGCAATATGAACTCGACGAGTTTTCGTGTGTCCTCATCGTCTTCGACGTGTAAGATTCGCATAATAGTTGCTCCTCAAGTAAAAGGCGGCTGACACACAAGTACCGGTGAGTGGTCAAAATCGCACACGTCACCACTCAAAATAGATCTCACGCTAAGTTGTTGGGGAAAGTTTGCCGTGCCGGTCGGCAGTAATTCAGAAAAGAACCGCGGCGTTAGAGATTGATATGGCGAGATTGGTTGTACTGGAGAGTCGTAGCTGCCAACATTTTTCGTAACGCGATCGAGCGATCTATCGGTGTTGCAGCGTTATGTATATACTGCGAGCAATAGAAGGGTTATGTGAAAGTATCGAATCGCGTCGTGAAGTTTAAAACGGTGTTCTCGAAAGGAAATCTATGATCGGTAAAATCATAATGATCCTCGGGCTCCTCGGCGTGCTGCTCGGGGCCGCGGTACTTTTCATCTCGTTATTGTTGCCGGTGTTGACTGACGGCCGCACGAGTTGGGATGAGGCCTTGCTCGGCATTATTCCCGGAGCTGTCGTGCTGACGATCTCATTCATCATCTTTGTCGCCGGACTGATCGTTGTTTTAATGCAAAGGAAGAAGAAGCAGCAGTTACGACTGAATCAGGTGGTTTCTCAACCATGAAGATTATCCGCAGAATGGATCTACATGCTTGACCTGCTAAGTTTATAAACGGCAATTCCCCAAAAATTAATATCGGGCGGCATACTGTTCCAGTGGTCGAACGCGTGCGAATCATCAGATTTGTATCGCAGCTTGTAGTTTCCCGCAGGCAGAGTGATTACCGCATCAATTTTCCTGTTCTTATCTGCACCACCGGCATGTGTAGTCCTGGGCTCTTGCATCTCCCACACACGTGAACCTTTGTCGACGTCTTCTATCCAGCCGTAGTCAAACATCTCACCAGGCTGACCTTCGCCGATGGCGAAAATACGCACGTCCTCACTCTTCGCCAGACTAAACGCCACACTCTTATCTTCGTTGTCCAGCACTTCAACGATCTTCGCAATCACTGGCAGCTTCACCAGCTCATCGGGCATAGGCTTCGAATAGAGCGCCGCATACAATTTCACTAACTGCGGGATATCGGTTGCGCGTCCCACGCTTTGATAGATCCTGAGCTTTGTAAGCAGGTCTGTACGGTAGACGTCGGCGTAGGGTTTAGCCGCTATCGCGTTGAGCTGATTTTTCAATTCTGTAACCGGAGCGTTCCAACTGATTTCGGGAATACTCTCTCCGAACTTCCCCGGGAAGATGAACGTCTTCAAAAAAGCCATGCCGACCGGCGAGCTTAGTGCATCACCCGCGCCGAGATTCGTGGGGCGGCTGAGATTGTCAGAGTTTGCCATTATGATGAACGTAATGTTTTGCTCGGGCACTTTCAAAATAAACGACGAGTTGCCGGTCCAGTAGCCGTAATGCCAGAGCAGCTTCGTGCCTTTGTAGTTCTGCGTAAACCAACCCAACCCGTAGGGAAGCGACTCACCTTTGGTTGAGACCGCCGGCGTGAAAGCGAGTTGTTGAGTTTCTTTCGTGAGGAACTTGTTTTGATCGATCGCAATGTCATACTTCGCCATGTCAAGAACTGTTGAGATCAATCCGGCGGAAACGCTGAAGCTCTGCGGGTAACTTATTTTCGTGATCTTAAATTCGCGATCAAGTGCATACGGTTGAGCCAGTGACTTTACGACCGTGTCGAATCTTTGTTTTTGCTTTTCCGTAATAATCGCTCTGCCCACTGGCGACTGGTGTGCATGGACCAGCTTCCAGGCGTTGTCTTGTTTGTTCAGGAAGTATGAAACTCTCCACGGGCCTTCAGTGCGCGGCGTGCCATTAGGAGGCGTGACGGTTGTGGCCATGAAGAAGGTCGCGATGGCGCTGTCGCCGTAAACTGCCGCCTCGAGATTTTGGACCTCAATGTTTATCTTGAGACGCGCCTGGAATGCTTGCCTCAACTCGGGCGTATTAAATGAAGTTAAGAAACCTCCTTCGCCTTGAAAACGATTGTGCTGCGGCGCGAGACGCCGCTCAATTTTATCGACGTTGCCGGAATTATATCCGCCAACGATATCCATAACTGCGGCTTTCACTTCGGCCTCTGCCGCCCTTACCACGTCGCCTGCAGCGTTTGGTGATCGTGTGCTGACGATCGTGGGCACGTTCGGCGCCGTCTCATTCATGCCGAGAGGATCGAGAATGTTTGCTATTAAAAGTTCCGCGAATGATTTGCCGGTCGCCCTCTCAATCACCTTATCCAGTTCTGCAAAGCGATTGCCGTTATAGCGGTACTGCTCGCCGGGATTTCCTTCGGATGTGTGGGAGAACAAGTGACGCACTCTAATAACGCCATCGCTCTCGAGCGTGATGCCGTACTTTGTAACAGGATCGTCCAGTTTGATCTTTCCGTCCTGGACCAGTTGCATCAGAATCGTAGACGCAAACGTTTTGGTCAGCGAAGCGAGATGGTAGGCGGTATGTTCGGTTGCAGGAATCTTATTCTCAACATCTGCATAACCGAATCCCTTCGCCCAAATCACTTTTTGATTCTTGACGATGGCAGCGGAGTAAGCGGGTATCTTCAGCTCTTGTCGCAGACTTTCGAGTTGTGTTTCAAAGCTGGCAATCCGTGCCGATTCGGATGATCCGTTTTGGTCGCCTGTAGCCCGGACAAATGAGACCTGTCCCAGAATGGCCACTGTCAGAATGAGTGCGACTGGTGCTTTAAACTTCATAGGATCTCATTTCCCCTTACTGATGTGGACTGTGCTTAGAAACGTAGAGCAGAGGTGTCTGTTGGGCAAACACCGCCGGCCCGAGTTTTGTGTAAACAATTCGCGCTTTTGGGATTTCTCTGTGCAACCTCTGTGTCCTCTGTGTCTCTGTGGTGTGGTTTTACTCGGAATTCATCAACCACAGAGACACAGAGGACACAGAGGTTGCACAGAGAAGAGCGTCCATCGAGACTCTTTGCCCAAAAAGGAGGGAATAAAAGCGCTTTGAAGGTGGTATTAGGGGTAGACTCGCCAGTTTTCAAAACGGCCAGTCCACCGCATCTCGACTAAAGCATATATAAAATACGCCGAAGGCGTTCGCTAATTTTAGCCCAGGGTTCGAGGAACGAGAACCCTGGGTAAGGTTCCCATAGATGGACCAAAACCCTGAAAGGGTTAGCCGATTGGCGAACCCTTACAGGGTTTCAAATCTTTTCTTTTGTAACCCAGGGTTCTCGTTCCTCGAACCCTGGGCTGAAATTAGCGAACGCCTTCGGCGTTTTCAAACTAAAACCAGTACCGAATCGCGTGGAGGTTTCGAGTTGAGTTGTCAAAAAATACTGGAAATCGTTCATCCCTACATCGATCGCGAGTTGGACGGGGTTCAGGCAGCGGAAGTTGAACGCCACCTGGAAAAATGCGACGACTGCGATCTTATCTATCGGGGCCAGGTTGCCTTGCGTTCATCTTTGCAGCACCCGTCATTCTATTATCGTGCTCCGGCAGATTTGAAAAGGCGCATCACATCGGGCTCCAAAATTATTTGCGCAAGGCGTCCGCGAGCCCGAGCTAAGCGCGACATGACTGTGCCCACTGGGACCTGAATCGTGTCCGCAATTTGTTTGTATGACAGCTCTTCAAATTCTCTCAACACAATAACCTCGAGAAACTCTGTTGGCAGCTTTCTTAACGCGTGCCTGACTAATTGTTTATCCGTTTCCTTCAGCAACAGCATCTCCGGATTAGGGGCATCTGAAATGTGAATGTCTTCCTCCTCGTCAAACGGAGTCACGGCCTCTTTTACCCGGTTGCGCTGGATCCAGGTGTAGAAAGTATTACGCACGATCCTCAACAGCCAGGGCCGTGCGTCGCCACCTTTAAAAGTATCGAAATGCTTCAGAGCACGCAGGTAGGCTTCCTGTACTACATCTTCAGCATCTCTTGAGTCGCGAGTGAGCCAGCGGGCGAGATTGTACGCCGCGTCGAGATGCGGTAAGAGTGCTTCCTCACAATTTTGCTCAGTGACTCCCATTTACCAATCTCCTGCAGCTCGTTGCTACGCCGCTCCGTCCTTACACTTCTTGATCTGCTCGGCCACGAAAAGTGGCGGGTTTGTGTGACGAACGCCGCGCTCGATCAAATTCCTTATTAGTGCGATTCCCTCACAGTCGATGAAAGAAATATTTTTTAGATCGACATTGAGCCTCACTCCCTGATTGAGCATCGACTCGGCTGTCTCTCGTAATAACTCAACCCATTGACCTGAAACCCGACCGTCCAATTGCAGAGTAATTTCCTTTTCCGATAAAACAACTTCGGTAATCTTCAACATGCCTTAGACCTTAGAAATAGACGCGATGAATAAGCGATTTGTCTCAACCCTGTGCATCTCTGTGTGGCCGAGCCACACAGAGATACAGGGATCCAACGTTACGGCGTTAGCTGATGTGGCTCTCCATAGATAAAGTCGTCCATCATGACGACGTCGGTCTTCCCGTCATCGTCCGGACCGGGAGCGATATTGCCTGCAATAATCCGCACACTCGCGATCCGCGGATCGTTGAATTTGATCCCGAAGAAAGAAAAACCTCCATCGCCAGGCGAGGCCGGGACGAAACTGCTGAACAGCAAACGGCCATCAGCACCGAAAAACTGCACGAGGGTACTGGCGCCACGATTACCGTATTTGGTACCTGGACCACTGCCGTCAGGTTGGTCCACGTCAGTAAAAATCGCGCCGAAGCCGGTGACGGCCGCTCGAGTAGCTCCTTGTGATCCAGGCACGAAGAAAAACGTGTCGGTGATATTGCTGCCGACGGGTGTGAACAGGCGGGGAGCACTAAAGGCCCGGAATGCAGTCGCATAAGACGGATTGCCGAAGAGCGTTACCAGTCCGCCCTGTGGTCCACCTGATGGCGGCGCCTGGGAAAGTCCGATACCCGGAGTGGTAAACTGGGCGCCACGTGTATTCAGAAAAGTGTTGAATGGGTTTACGGGAGGAGTAGTAACGTCCGTGGGCACAGCTCCATCCCAGTTGATCTCACGACGACCTGAACCGAGTTCCTTGGTTGTATTACCGTTAACAGGATCACCTAACGCCGCGCGAAAGTCGGCGATAGTGCCTTGGATCGACGCGATGTTTGGTCCAGCCGCCTGGAACACAGCCGGCGGAACAAAGTCCACAGTCGTGATGTCCTGAATTGCGACCCGATCTATCGACAGGCGCTTTCCGCTGAAGAGTTCCTGAGCCCTGGTGTGCACGGCCAGAAACGTGACAATGATTGCGATGCCAACGCCTACGACCCATCGCCAATTCGGATTGGGCCTGCGTGCTAGATACTGACTTGAACTGCTCATTCGTATTCTCCTTGTTCTGCTGAAGTCCTTTTTCAAATTTGTAGTGGTCCAGTGCAGATTGCATGCCGTACTTCGATACAGAGAGATCTCTCGCAAACCGAGCAAAGCGCGGTCGCTTGGGAGTTGGACCTACCGTATTTGGTGGTTGAAGGGATCGGAGGTTTGCGGAGCTACGAAATGCGGTGGGCGGAGCGTTTTATTCCCAGTTTTTCCATCCGATGTCTCAAGGTGTTCGGATGCATGCCAAGAGTTTTGGCGGCGCCGTTCGAACCCTCAATCACACCGTGTGTTTGCTCTAACACTGCCAGAATGTGGTCCCGTTCAACTTCCTGCAAGGTTTTCAGCGGTGAGTGGTCCAGGTAAGGGAGGGCCTCGGGAACTTCAGTTTGGTAATCCGGCGACACGGCAGACGCCGAGACCCCTGTCAGATCGCTTTCCAACTCTAGTATAGGGCCCGTAGAAAGAATCAGTGCTCGCTCGATAAGATTTTGCAACTCACGTATGTTGCCAGGCCACGAATAAGACAGCAGCTTTTGCCTGGTTGCCTCCGAGATGCCGGTTATCTTTTTGCCGAGATTACGTGCATAGCGGGAAACAAAAAACGTTGCAAGCTGGTCAATGTCAGAACGGCGCTCCCGCAAAGGCGGAACCTGAAGTGGAAATACGTTCAATCGATAGTAGAGATCCGAGCGGAAAGTAGAAGCTTTGATGGACTCTTCAAGATTGCGGTTTGTCGCACAGATGATTCGTACATCCACGCTAACGGAACGATTACTGCCAACCGGTTCGAACTCGCGCTCCTGCAAAACTCGAAGCAATTTAACCTGAGTGTCCAAAGGCAATTCGCCTACTTCATCAAGGAAAATCGTGCCGCCGTCGGCAAGTTCGAACCGGCCAATACGACGCTCGAACGCTCCGGTAAATGCGCCTTTCACGTGTCCGAATAGTTCACTCTCAACCAAACCTGCGGAAATAGCGCTACAGTTCACCTTTACTAACGGCCGATTTTTGCGATTGCTGCGATCGTGAATCGCACGTGCGATCAATTCTTTTCCGGTTCCTGTCTCTCCATAGATCAGCACAGTAGAATCTGTTGGTGCGACTTGATCAACGCGTCGCAGCAGCGCGAGCAGAGGCGGGCTGTCGCCAACAATCTCTTCAAAGTTGTGTTCAGTGCGGATCTCCTCCTGTAGATACACATTCTCTTTCTCGAGCCTCGCCTTCAGCGCCGCGATCTCTTCGTACGACTGCATGTTTGCGATTGCCAGGGCAACCTGGTTTGCGACGTCTCTGAGCAACTCAGCATCGGCCTCTGTATAACGGTTCTGTGTCTCACTCCAGACTGCGAAAGTACCGAGACTCTGCCCCATGGCTACGAGAGGGACCACGCAATAGGATTGGATACCCTCACTAACAAGGCTTCTTTCGCCGGGAGACTGCTGTTCCCGCTTCAGATCACCTTTTGTAACTACCTCCTGGTGCTCGAGCACCCATGCGGAAATGCGAGTCTCCTCCAAATCATATTCCCTGCCCACCCGGAAAAAGTCAGATTCGTTCGGGCCCTGCATCGAGACAAGCTTCAGTGTTTTAGCTTCCGGTTGGTAAAGAAGGAACGCGGCTCGGTCAAACGGGATCACGCGTCGTATTGCTTCATATGCAGAAGCGTAAAGTGCCTCAGGCGTGAGGTTCGTGATGATGGCGTTATTGATCTCGAGTAGCGTGTGGGTGCGTTGTTCACTCAAGCGAACTGCTTCTTCTGCGGTTTTGCGCTCGGTGATGTCGAGAAAAGTAACTACGGCGCCGACGGTCTTGCCCTCGCGAATAAGTGGGTGAGACCAATACTCAACAGGAAAACTGCTACCGTCCTTTTTCCAAAAAATATCGTCGTCAATATGGACGCCGCGATTTTCAAGGAACCCTAAATAAATAGGACAGTCGTCTATCGGGAAGGGTGTGCCGTCTTTTCGAGTATGGTGTTCGAGCGCATGCATGTTCTGGCCGATCAACTGCTCAGCAGCGTCGTAGCCGAGTAGCTGAGCGGCCGCCGTATTACAAAACAGACAGGTTCCATGAGAATCGCAGCCAAAGATTCCTTCGGCCGCTGAATTGAGAATCAGGCGAGCTCGCTCGTCACTTTGTTGCAGGGCTTCTTCTGCTTGTTTTCGTTCGGTGATGTCTTCCGACAAAGCCAGCATGAACCGTGGCGCGCTTTCACCGTCTCGAATCAGAGATACGTTGTTTCTTACCCAGACGAGACTGCCATCTTTGCGACGGTATTGCTTCTCGATTTGAAACTGATCTCGCTTACCCTCCAGCAGTTCTGTAACGAGGGCCCAGTTAGCTTCACGATGATCCTCATGAGTGATGTCGAGGAATGAAATTCCCTGGAATTCACTTTCCGTGTACCCCAGCATTTTTTGGTAATTAGCGTTGGTGGACAGCACGCGGCCATTCAAATCGGCGACGGCAACTCCAATAGCGGAATTCTCGAAGACAGAGCGCCACCTTAGCGCCTCCGTCCTTTCTTGCGATGGGTCTACTTCCGAGGCGGAATGGCTGTCCGTGGTTCCGTTAGTTGAACCAATGTGCCCCATATAGCAGGTGGAATAGAACGTAACTGTGGATGGAGTTTGTTTCACGCCGGATGGGAAGTCAAGAGGTGGTCTCCATTAGGGTGACTTTAAGAAGTTTTCTCTCTGCGTCCTCTGCGTATCTCTTCGGGCCCTCTGCGTTAGGACTGTTTCAACGCAGAGGGCCGCAGAGATACGCAGAGGACCGCAGAGAAGGCCGGCCACCCCTCGTGCCACGGCCTTTGCCTGTTCCCCTTGTTCGCTTCTGCCGTCTATACCGTGTGAGAGGCTGACTTATTCCCGCCCCTGGTCCCTCACGTTGAGAATCTTGTCTTGAAAGATGATTCCGAACAGCTTCTGAGACATTTCATAATCAATCGATTGGAGCAAATGGTATTGTTCCAGAGCCAACGATCGCTGACCGCGTTGCAGATAAAGCACGGCCAGATTGTGGTGCGCTTCAGCATATTCTGGTTTTAGCGTCAGGGCTTGCTTGTACGACGCGATGGCTTGCTGCTCTCGATGCGCGTGACTCAAAACATAGCCAAGATTGTAGTGAGCCAGGGCCATATCCGGTCTTAGGCGGATGGCCTGCTGCAAAGCTTCTATCGCGTCTGGAGCCTGGCCCGTTTTGAAATACGCCACTCCAAGATTGTTATAGGCGTCAACGAAATCCGGTTTCAAACGGACAGCTTCCTTTAACACTGCTACAGCTTCCCGGGCACGTCCGTCGTTGGAATATGCAAATCCCAGCTCCGTAAGTAAATCAACTCGACCTTGCTGGAGCTTGACTGCGCGCTTCAGACACTCAACTGCGTCTCCATAGCGCGCACTTTTGTTGTATGAAACACCGAGTTCATGAAGAGCCGCTACAAACTCCGGATTCAGATCCACGGCCTGTTTAAATGACTCAATCGCGAGATCCAATTCGCCTGTCATTTGATAGACCCGACCGAGATTGTAGTGGGCCATGGAGAGCTTAGGTTGAAGCGCGATCGCTGACTTTAGCAAGTCCACCGCTCGTGGGTACTGGTGATCCTTCACACAGGCGACGGCCTCGTCATTGAGCTCAGCTGCCTCGTTGAGGGTCTCATCGCGGTTCTGTGTCGCTTGAACATTAGTTATCAAAAGCAGTAATACTGCAATGAACGTGAATTTCCTGACTGTAAACATTGGTCCACCCCACTCAGCCCGTTGACTGAACACAAACATCGAGGGCGGGCGTTAGTTGCACCCGCGCCTTGTTCCGTTTTTGAAGGGTGGTGTGTCGGCCCGTCAGTAATTGACGGAGCCTTTGGCGTGCTTTATGCAGTTGCGATTTTGATGTTCCTACTGCGCATCCGAGCATCTTGCCGATCTCATAATGGTCGAATCCTTCCAGATCGTGCAGGATAAATACCATTCGATAACCGGGTGGCAACTGGCCAATCGCCTGGTTCAGGGCAATACGATCGATCAGGGCCATGCGGCTTGGATTCTCTGTTCCGCTAACGATGCGAATTGGTGTTGAGCCGTCTTCAGTGGTCTTCTCTGTCTTCACCACTCGCCGGCGAAAGTGCATCAGCACCTGATTCACCGTCAGTCTGTGCAGCCAGGTGGTGAATGATGAGTCGCCGCGAAAGGTGTGTAGCTTGCGAAAGAGCTGGATGAAAACCTGCTGCGTCAGGTCTTCCGCGTCTGACGTGTTTCGCACCATTCGAAAACAGATTGAGTACACGCGTTTATGATGGAGATGGTAAATCTCTTCAAACGCCTCCATGTCGGGTGTACTCTTCATAGCTTCTTAGTTATCGGCTTACTTGCGCCGCTATACATACCGCGGGTGGGTTTTATTTATTCCGGCGAGTGGACGCGTGGTGACTTGGGGTGGACCAGAGGAAGGTTGGTTGCGCAGCAGGCGCACAGGATAGATTTACCTCAAAGTCAGAGTTTTCTGTTGGAGACAGTCAGTACCACCTGCGATAGCGGGTGGGTGCGCAGCCGTGCGGCGACGTGCAGAAAGGCCGGCGCACCCACCCGGCTATCTTTTCTTCGTGCGAATCGTCTTCGTCGCTTTCTTGCGTTTGCGCGAACTCGGTGGTCTCGATGATCTTTTCGCCGGCATCGGCACGCCGCACGAGATCAGGAAGTAAAGGATCGCTGATCTCCAAAGCGTAACGAATAATACTGCGCCATTGTGGATCAATCGATCTGTCGTATATGACTGATTGAGCGCGACGTCTGAGAGCGTCGCTGATTGTGATTTGGATTGTTTCGGTTTCGTGAGGTGTTTCTTCTTGCGCTGATGCGCTACCATGCAGAGTCATAACTTTCAGCCTTTCTTCAGAAGGTTGATGGTTTAGGGTCGGCTTCGTGTGTCAGCACAAGTCGGCCCGCTTCTTTTGTTTTTGGAGGCGTGACTGGACCATAGCACAAAAATTTTCGTTTGTGTCAGAAAAAGTAATGCTCGACAAGAGTACAAACGATCTTCGTCGGCCAAGCCACCAACGCTGGCGTTGGTAGAATTCGAATGCAAAATAGGACGGTGACCATCTTGGAGGAACTGCGGAGCATTACTACATGAGTAAAGAACAGCTTGTTCGATGGAGTCCGTCAACTTTGACCTGGCCACGAATGCTTCGTGCCTCGGTGGCTATATTGAGTGTGGCGCTGGTTGGTATCGGACTCGCAGCGCTGCTCGCGCCTGGTTTTGCGGCGGCAGGTTATGGCGTTGACGTGTCCACCCTCTCGGACCATGCTTATGTTCGTGGGGCAGGCGTGAGAGACATCGCAATCGGCGGGATCCTACTCGTTCTGCTGGCCCGCCTCAGCGAAACCAGAACTGTTGGTATCGCCGTATTAGTAGCGACGTTGGTGCCAATCGTTGATACCATAAACGTTTTTCAAGCATCCGGAGTGCGACCGGCACTTATTCTTCATGTGGGTTCGATTCTGCCAATGATGATTCTTGCAATCGCGCTCCTTGGAGCTCGCGCTAACAATTAGCCTGATTACGGCCGTCAACCCTGTACCGTAAAATCAAACTCACATAAGAGTCTTATACTTTTCCCAGTCGTGTTTCATTTTTGCCATGAATTGCTGGAAGCGAGGATCCTGTCGAAGATTATCGAGATTGTGGTCTGTGGCGAACAAAACATAACAAGGAAATCCGTTGTCAGCAGTTGACTCCAGCCACTTGATCGCTTCTTCTTTCCGGTTCATGAGTGCGTACGCACAGGCGATGTGGTAAGCCGTATGGTGGAAGTGTCCGAATCCCTTGCCGTGCTCAATCGCTAACTTGATTTTTTCTTCAGCGACTCGTGGCTGTCCATCTG
>Ga0207710_10000969_pt1 | contig 15090 bp, 16 predicted proteins | sample KBSS24metaG_FD_184400 | JGI IMG/M metagenome (GOLD analysis project Ga0207710, IMG submission 184400) | Switchgrass rhizosphere microbial communities from Kellogg Biological Station, Michigan, USA - KBS S2-4 metaG (SPAdes) (version 2) | ecosystem: Host-associated > Plants > Roots > Rhizosphere...
GCGCCTTTGCGCCTTTGCGCCTTTGCGCCTTTGCGCCTTTGCGCCTTTGCGCCTTTGCGCCTTTGCGCCTTTGCGCCTTTGCGCCTTTGCGTTAAAACTTCTGTGGTCGTATTAATGCCTTGAGCACGCGCCCGTCAGAAACATCCGCGAGCGCTTCGTTTGCCTGGTCCAATCCGTATGAAATCAGTTTCATCCGCGTCCATGCTTCCGGCCGGTGCTTCACAAGCTGAGTAGCACGATAGAAGTGTGAAAACTCCGAGCCCCAGCAACCACGCACATCCAGATGTTTCTTGTTTAAATCGAGATGCGGATTGAACGACGTCAATCCGTGGTCCGTGTACTGCCCAACAATAACCATAGTTCCCGCGTCGCGCGTAAACCTCATCGACTGAACCACAGCTTCGGGCGCGCCCGTTGCTTCGATCGTCACGTCTGCGCCACGCCCGGCAGTCTGGTCCAACACCCACTCTAATCGCTGCGTCTCGTCGTGTGTTTCGATGTTCAGCGCAGCATTAGCGCCCGCTTCAATCGCAGCCTCAAGTCTCGCCTGCGGCGCGCCAATGCAGAGAACACGCAGCGCGCCACGCATCAGCGCCAGCACGATCGCATTGATACCCACCGGACCAGATCCGAGCACCAGCACTGTGTCGCCAATCTTTATATCGCCACGCTCGACCGCGTGCAGCGACGTCGGCAACGCGCAACCGCCGGCCATAAACGTCTCCGGTTCCGCGTCGAGCGCAATACAACGCGTGCCCGGCTTGATGTAGACGTGAGTGGCCCAGCCACCACTGAGCCCGTCATCGAGACCGTACGTGATGCCGTAAACTTTGCGCTGCGGGCAGCGTGTGCCAGCTTTCGCGACGAGGCAGTACCAGCACGCATTGCAGGTGCGATGAACGTCGAGAAACGTGATGCGATCGCCTTCGTTGAATCGTTTGCCTTCGACGTCGAGCAACTCACCGCGAATCTTCTGCAAACGACCGACAGAAACGTGTCCGGGAACTAACGGGTACGGCACACCGGCGAGCCGGCCCTGTTGCACGTGAACATCCGTGCCGCAAACTTCCGAGACTTCGACTTCGAGTAGCGCGGAGTTTGGCTCGAGATCGGGTTCGCTAACCTCACGAACCTCGACCGGCGCGTTTGGCTCAGGGATGACGGCTACCAGTGGCATGGCGGAAGAATATACTGTATAACGACTTCCCGCTGATAATCATAGAAAGTAGGTTCCCTCTCGTGCCAACAAGTCGAAATAGGAAAATTGAACGAGCCAGAAAGCGACCCCGCGTTGCACCTTCAAACCCGAACGCCGTTGCAGCAAAGCCGTCTAGCAGTGATCAAAAGAAGAAACTCATTGCGATCATCGTGACTGCGGCAGTTGCGGCCTTTGTTGCGGTATACGTCATTTCAACATTTCGCGGTCCGAAGGCCCCGCCCGAGATCACGACTGCTTCCGGATTGAAATACCAGGATCTCAAAGTCGGCGACGGCCCCAGCCCGACTATGGGACAAACCGTCACTGTTCACTACACCGGAAAGCTTGAAAACGGCACCGAATTCAACAATTCACACACCATGGGCGCGGGCAAGCCGATTGATTTCAAGATCGGTCCGGGGCTTATTCCCGGTTGGATCGAAGGTTTGCAGACGATGAAGGTCGGCGGCAAACGCAGGCTCATGATTCCGAGCAAACTCGCCTACGGTCCAACGGGCAAGCCGCCCGCAATCCCTCCCAACGCCAATCTCGACTTTGAAATAGAACTGCTGGGCGTTAAGTAAGCTTTTATTGCGATAGGATTGTAATTTCAGTTAGACGGGATGGCAGGATTTACAGCATGAACAGAATCCTGTAAATCTTGTACATCTTGAAATCCTGTCAAACTCTCCTCGAAAAAAGGAGGCGTCCATTGAGAAAATTAATCGTTCTAACTTTCCTGGTCCTGGCACTCGCGACGGGAGCGTTCGCACAGGGCAAAGGTCGTGGCGGTGGTGTTGGCGGCGGTCGCGGGAGTGGTGGTGGTCCACCGACGGGTACTGGCGTCGATCGCGGGTTGGGCAACGCGTCTAGTCGATCGGGTGGTCGTTCCGATGATGGATTGAGCAATGCGTCAACGAAGTCAAACGGTCGATCGGACGATGGTCTCGATCGTGCGCGACGCGCAAGTTCGAACATGCGCAAAGCCGACGACGATCTGAATGATCATCCGGGCGTTCCCAGAGCGTTGCACACGAATGCCAACGACCTGCGCGCGGGTTACCAATCGGCGCTCGCAACAAATCCCGATCTAACGTTTGGCAACTACGTTTCCGCAACGCGGTTGGACCAGAATCTGAACCGGCGTTTTCCGAATGTGACTCGCGATGCGATTCTCAGCGGTTTGGCGTCAGGAAGAAGTTTGGGTCAGACGTTGCAGGATCTCGGGTTGAGCAACGATGAATCCAAAGACGCGCGTAAGCAGGCCGAAGCTGAGCTCAAGGCAGCGCGCAAAAACAACTAAGCTCGTAACCGGCGAAAGTGAATAACGGATGGCGCGGATGCTGAGTCCGTGTCATCCGTTTTTATCTGTGGCAAAATCTTTCCATCATGAGCGACGACAGTCTGACAATCACCGACAATCGCACCGGGAAGCAGTATCAGTTACCCATTCAGGACGGCACGATAAAGGCCATGGATCTGCGCCAGATCAAAGTGTCTGACGACGACTTTGGCCTGATGACGTACGATCCCGCCTTCATGAATACGGCGTCATGCAAGAGCCGTATCACTTTCATCGACGGCGACAAGGGGATCCTCGAGTATCGCGGCTATCCGATCGAGCAGCTTGCCGAGAAAAGCACTTACCTCGAAGTCGCGTACCTGTTGTTGAATGGCGAGCTCCCGACGGCGACTCAGCTCGAGGGATGGACCAAAAACATCACCTATCACACGTTCATCAACGAGAACATCAAGAAAGTCATCGACGGGTTTCATTACAACGCGCATCCGATGGGCATGTTTGAAGCAACTCTCGGCGCGCTCTCGACTTTCTATCCCGACGCGAAAGATATCTTCAACGTCGAGCTTCGTTGTAAACAGATCTACCGGCTGATCGCGAAAGTGCCGACGATTGCGGCGTTCGCTTTTCGACATCGGATTGGAATGCAGTATTCGTACCCGGACAACGATCTGAGTTACGAAGGCAACTTCCTCAACATGATGTTCAAGACGACGGAGCTGAAGTACAAGCCGAATCCGGTTCTCGAGAAGGCGCTGACGGTGCTTTACATTCTTCACGCCGATCACGAACAGAATTGCAGTACGAATGCAATGCGCAGTATCGGCAGCGCGCACACGGATCCGTTTTCGTCACTCGCCGGCGCGGCGGCGGCGCTTTATGGACCACTGCACGGCGGCGCAAACGAAATGGTGTTGCGGATGTTGAATGAGATTGGCTCAGTCGCGAATGTGCCGGACTACATCAAGCGCGTGAAGGCCGGTGAGTTTCGTCTGATGGGCTTCGGGCATCGTGTTTACAAGAACTACGATCCGCGCGCGCGCATCATCAAGAAGGTTGCGTATGAAGTGTTTGAAGTGACGGGGAAGGATCCGCTGCTGGACATCGCGCTCGAGCTTGAACGAATCGCGCTCGAAGACGAGTATTTCGTGAAGCGACGGTTATATCCAAATGTCGATTTCTACTCCGGCATTATTTACCAGGCGATGCGATTCCCGGTCGACATGTTTCCGGTGATGTTCGCAATCCCGAGAACGTCAGGCTGGCTGGCGCAGTGGGTCGAGATGCTCGAGGACGCTGATCAGAAGATCGCGCGGCCACGACAGATCTACCTCGGCGACAGGACCCGGGAGTACGTTCCGATCGATCAGCGCTAAATTTCGAGCATCTTTGCCGCGATCTCTTTGAGGAGTTTGGCGCAGACGGTGCCGGTGACGTGAAGTGGGTCCATCCGTGGATTGAATTCGACGATGTCCGCGCCGACGACTTTGCCTTTCAATCGTTGAATCAGATCGATTGCTTGTCGTGTCGATAAACCGCCGGGCTCGCGATGCGACACGCCCGGCGCAAACGCTGGATCGAGCGCGTCAATGTCGAACGAGATGTAAACCGGCGAGTCAAACTCCAGTTGCAAATTGCCGATCAGGTTGCGCATCTCGATCGACTCAACCCCAAACTTTCTCACCTGTTCACGCTGATGGGCGGTGAACGTTCTGATCCCGACCTGCACGAGCCGCTTCACCAGTTTCTCTTCCATGATGCGCGCAAACGGCGAGGCGTGGGAATTACGATTCCCCTGGTAACTATCGTAAATGTCAGGATGCGCGTCGAAATGAAGGATGTTTAGGTCTTTGTACTTGCGCGCGAACGCCCTCACGATCGGATACGTGATCGAGTGGTCGCCACCGAGGGAGATCGGCATCAAGCCATCGGCGATCAGCGTGTAGACCGAGTTCTCGATCAGCGCAAACATCTCACTGCCCGCGACAGGCTCGATATCACCCGCGTCGAAAAAGATCGAATCCCCGGAAAGATCCGTCCCATTCTCACTGTTCAAATTCCACGCATCAGAACGCAGCGCGGCACGAATCTGCGGCGGCGCATCAGCCGCGCCTTTGGTGAAAGACGAATTTTCGTCGTAGCGAATTCCGATGAGTGCGAGTTTGGCCCGTTGTTCGTTGGACATTGTAAGATAGCCTAAGTCTACCAGAGCGTGTTTTGTTCGTCTAAGTAGAGTTCCTCAGTAATCAATGTTGCTCGTGGCGCGTGTTCAAGAGGAACTAGGCTAAAACGGAATATCGCTTTTTGAGTTTGAGAAAAGGGCGCTCGATCACATAGTAAGACAAGGCGGCCATTGCGAAGGCAAGCAACGTCGAAGCTATTGTTACTCCGATGCTCGATTTGCCCATCCACTTCTCGGCGGCATAACGTGCGAAAAGATGCCACAAATATAAGCTGTAAGACAGCTTGCCCACCCATACCAGGACCCGACTTTGCAGAATTGTGAGGGTCCTGGCGGGCGGTTCAACAAACAGAAGCAAGAGCACCGCCGCAAAAAATAAATTTATTAAAGTTAGGCCAACGCCGAACGGCTCAGTTATCTCAAGAACGTAAGCCGCAAAAGGCAGTGCGAGTACCGCGATGCATATTCGCACGGTCCTGATTGATGGAAGCCGGCCGAATGAGATCAGGGCTGCAAGAAGACATCCTGCAATCAGCCCATCCGCGCGCGTGTCGGATCCTTGACCGATCCTGACAACCAAAGCGCCCTGTGAATGAAGCAAAACTCGAAGGGCACAGCATAAAATCAGCGCCGCGCTTAAACCGAATACGATAAGGCGACGACGATTTCTGAAGCTTAACAACAGTGCCAACAGCATCGGCCACAAAAGATAAAACTGTTCTTCAATCGCAAGACTCCAGGTAATGTAGAGCGTTGACGACACTTGGTCCAAGCCCAACGCCACTACCCAATTAGTGACATAAAAGGCTGAATACAGAACTGACCTGTAATTCTGGCCCACTTCAGGCGAAACCAACATTAAAATGAGTGAGACGCAAAGCATTACAAACAGCGCAGGAAATAGTCGCAAAACACGACGCGCATAAAAACGCCCAAAGGATATTTTGCCCGTCTCCGACCGTTCTTCGAGAAGCAGCAGCGTTATCAAAAGCCCACTTACCACAAAGAAGAGATCGACGCCGACGTGTCCACGCGGGAGCAGTTCCGCGTGATACGCCATGACAGAGAGAATTGCTAATCCTCGCAGTCCATCTAGCCACGGGCGATAACCGAGACGGAGTTGAACGGTCTCGGCGCTCTGCTGACTGGCGATCCGCTCTGAAGCGAACTCTAGCTGTGTGGGCGCGAGGCTCATGTAATCCCGTTGCCGGACTGGCTTATGGCATGCTCATGCTGAAAGCCGGAGCGCAGCGGCAAGCTCTTTGTCGCCGCGCACACGCCAAATTCTGGCATCTACAATGTAATGAAAGATCACCAACGTGAACGGTATTGTAAGCATAAGAGGTACAGTCGTTGGCAAAACGCGAATTGGGAAGCTTAACAAAAAAGCGACAGCCAGGAAGTAGAGCCATTTGCGACTAATCAACCCGAGGAACCCCGAATGTTGTGAGTACCGGTTGTTATTGTGAAACCACATCAGACGCAAATATTGAAAACTGTGCCCGATGTTCGTTACGGCTACTAACGCCATCAGACGACCCCCTGGATCTTCGGCGGCCCAAACAAACGCGACCCAATGCAGCGGAATGAATACTGCGAGCAACAGTAACTTAGGGACATTTCGTTGAGGTAACTGCATTTGATGCCATGCGAAGTACGCTGCAAGGATAAAACCCGCGATGGCGAAGGGTGGCAACCATGCCTGGTGGCCAGTCACGTAGGCAATAACAAAGTAGACATACGGCAAAAACATAGAACCGAGTGTGAAGTACTTGTCGAGACTGAAATCGGAGACCTCTCTTGCTTTGCGCTTGAATAGAAATACAAAACCCATGTGTTGCTTAAAAATATGATAGTGCCCCCACGTCAGAACGAGGATAGAAATAGGACGCGGGCCGAACAGCAAGACGCTGGAGGCGATAAATATCGGAAGCACTAGAAGACATAGCCACAGCTTTCCCGTGCGGTGCCGTTCTACCGGGTCAAAGAGAACTCGTGTGGCGGTGCTATAAACATGAGGCCCATCTAATGCAAAGGCGCACAGAACAATCAGTCGGGGCGGCGCGTAGCCGTAAGTGGCAAAGATTGCGAGAAACAGGCTGGCGATGAGTGATCCGCCAACGAACCACATTAAATCCTGGCGGCGGTTAATGATCCACGGAGAGGGCTGTATTGTTGCGCTCACTGGTTCGCTCGTTTCGCGTTTATGCGAGGTTAGGAGTACTTTGCGTTTCGCAAGAAGTGTGCCCCGCTATATTTTCGGAATTTCCACCACAAGAGCCTCTAACGCTGCTCGCCAGCGAGCATATGCGCGCAGAGAAGCAGGCAAAATTGTTCCTAACGAAGGCCGCCCCAGTTCACACTGGGAGCTCAATTGACGGTCTAAAATTTGGCTGTAAATTATTGGTAGGACTGGTGCACCCAGCAGGGCTCGAACCTGCGACCTTCTGATCCGAAGTCAGGTCACGAGCACAGCATCAACTTACGGCGCTTACGATTTACTAACATTTGTTACAGGTTGCAGCCGCTAGCGAGTCCATCTGTTACCACCTATTAACACTGGTATCTGCGTAGTCTTGTCACAAGTTTGTCTCAACCGGATGGGGTGAACCCCTCGGTTGAGACAGTTTTCAATTAGCACACTTGCGGTTGAATAAGTTTCACTTCTCAAACTATTGCTCTTGGTTCAGAATCTGCGTCGGCTGGTGAAGCGGAGGCGAGCTCTGCTGGAGAGCAACTCGCCAAGGAATAACCAGCCGGAGACTCATCGAAACCGATGGTCGAAAGAGGAGCGGTCTGCGGGCCGCTCTTCGTTTCTGCGACTGCCTCATCGGGTCGATAGTCCTCCCCATGCCTGAAAAAACTCATCGTCGCACCGGTGTTAGTTGTAGTGGACTTGAGTTGCTGCTCAAACTCATCTGGCGGTTGGTAGCCAAGCGCCGAATGCAGACGGCAGCGATTGTAATAAGTTTCAATGAAGGTTTCGATGTTGCTGCGCAAGTGCTCGAGATCTAGATAATCGTTGGCATAGATCTCTTCACGCTTGAGGGTCTTCATGAAGCTCTCGCAACTGGCGTTATCATAGGGATTCGCCGGCCTACTCATGCTGGGAATCATCTGGTGCGCTTGTAGTACCTGCACGTATTCGTTCGAAGCATACTGCAAGCCGCGATCGGAATGATGGACCAAGCCTGGCGTCGGCTGGCGTGCCGCGATTGCTTGTTCCAGAGCGCTCCTGGTCAACCGGGTAGCCATAGTTCGCTCCAGCGCCCAGCCGACCACCTTGCGCGAGAAAGCATCAAGGATCACTGCCAGATAGACGAACTCTGATTGCAGCCGAATATAGGTAATATCGGCCACCCAGAGCTGATTAATGCCGGTCAACTTCATCCTCTTGGCAAGGTTCAAATACACCTCCAACTGATGTTTCGAATCAGTCGTTACGACGAAGGCGCGCGGTTGCACGGCCAGCAAGTTATCTTCGCGCATCAGCCGTGCTACTCGTTTGTGATTAACGATTAAGCCACGCCGGCGCAGTTCCGCGGTCACGCGGCGATAGCCATAACGGCGCCGATGCTCCAGCACAATCTGCTGAATGGTGGAGCGTACTTCCATCTCTTCTTCGACCGGCAAACGCTCCTGCAGTGAGCGATAGAAGCCAGCACGACTTACCTGGGCCAATTGACACATCCGTTCAATACTCAAGTTGCCTTGCAAGGACATCACTTCCCGGATTTGGTCGTAGATGCCTTCGCGCCAGAGCCGTCTTTCTGCTGCTGTCGCGCCTCGACTTTTTGCAAGGCACCTTTGAAAAAATCTAGTTCTAAGGTTTTCTCGGCCAGCACCCGCTTGAGTTGGCTGACCTCTTTACGCAAGCTGGATTCACGTGAGTTCTGTGGTGGCGGCCCCTCACTCTTCTCCGCTGGCTCGAGTTGATCGCGCCAGCGGTACAAATATCGTCGATGAATATCTAATTCCTTGGCCAGCGCCCCGATGTCGTCGCATTGTTTCATGCGCTCGACACACATCCGCCGGAACTCGTTTGAATACCGTCCCACTCGTTTCTTGGCCACTTGCAGCTCCTTTTTCTGCTAAGTGTGCCTATTTCGAGTGTCTCAATCTAGGGGTTCAGTCCACGGATGGGGGTGAACCATCGATCTTGCATTTCTGAAGGGGCCCGCGCTTCGCGCGTCTGGTGGCATTTTCCTCACTCGCTTTCAGTTCCACAACCCCACCTATTTCACCCGCCAGCTACGTCGCTCGATTAGCTCGCCGATCACGCTTCGACGACGGTATTGCAGCAATTATGGAGCGCAGAAGATCATTGACTACCTCTGATGATCCGAAGATTTCCGCCACATCTGGTTCCAGTACAACAGCCACAGTGCCTTTGGACATCTTCGCTGCAAATCGATTCGGTTTCGACTTGCTGTAGTCGAACCGATATTCTGAACGCAATGTTTCTTCTTCTGCTGGCCTTTTCTTACGCACCGACGTTTTCTTCATAATCTTTGCGCTCCCTGCGAGTCGCTTTGCGTGCACTGAAAATTCTTACTCGATCGTCAATACTTGTAAAGTTCACCAAAATTAGTTGATGTCCCGCGGAGTGGCCAATGATGATTTCACGCAACTCATCGACTGAGTGTTCTTCATCCGGAAAGATTCGCGCCAACGGATCCGCGAATACGGTCATCGCCTCGTCGAATGAAATCTCATGCTTGGCGAGATTCGCTTCAGCCTTATTCGGATCCCATTCGAATCGAAGAGACATCTTTGCTCATGTTAACACGGAGTGCGGCACGCATTCGTAATTGATTGGTATCTGCACCGCTTAACTCGCGGCCGATTCGAGCACGGATTACCCGAGTGAACTAAATGGTTGATGCCCTTGAATAATTCTTTTAACTGATAGGAGCGAATTCGAACCTCCGACCTCACGGTTCCGAAACCTGCAACCTAACAGTGCGCCTGTTACGTTGTGACCACATTTACTAACATTTATCGCGGATCGCAGCCCGTTACGAGTGCACTACTTTACGTCTATTACCACCTATTTCCATTCAAGACCGACACAGTTTTCCCCACATCCTATTAGCTTGATAATTCAATCAAGATCCGCCGCATCAGAGTTTAAAAATCAGTAAGTCCCAGCGGTCTAAGAATTGCGCGAATCTCGTTAATGGTCTTATCTCGATCGTTGAAGAAGTTGGGCTCGGGGTCCGAGTTTATTTTAGGGAGCCGATTTATAAACTCATCTTTCGAATTCAGAAATCTCTGCATATGCGTGGTTATACATGCTCCGAAGAGGCATACAAGTTTATGAGAAACCGGATAAAATCAAACACCCTCTACGCAACTTAACATAGTAAACAAAACAAGTTGACCGCATTCTGCTTTTGGTTTTATACAGAAAGCACGTGACCAGGTAATGATGAGTTGGACGCTTGGCAAATAGGAGTTTGAAAATAAATTGCCCGCTTCGTGGCGAACAATTGAAAATCCTGCGGATCAGCTTAAAGAACTAATCCAGGCTGGCCCGAGCACGGAGGCAACTGGTATCAGGCGCAGCGCACTTGAACGTTAGCGGTTCATGGAATGCCGCTCTTGGCGTTCCATATTATCAGTCGACACCGGATAAAGAATCTCCGCTCTGGAATCCTTATTCGCTCGTGATCTATTGGTGGACAGCCACCGAACTGGGTGACCAGGCCTACCGATTTTCTTACAATGGTCGCGCGCTACCCACATCCAAAAGATCGCAGGCCGATTATTACGGCTTCCGTTGTGTGACTGAGCCGTAACAATGACCGTGGGCCACAGCGTGACTTTGCACGGCTGTTACGTTGAGCGCGGCTCGTTGATCGGCATCGGTTCGATCGTGCTCGATGACGTGCGCGTGGGCGCGCAGTCACCGGTGGCAGCCGGTTTCGCTGATTACTCCAGGAACAATTATCCCACCGCTGCCGCCCAAGAGTGCGGACAAAAGAACGTGCCGTGATGGAGACTTCACTTATGAAAAACGCTAGCGGAGCATTAACGCTGGTACTGGTCTGCTTACCTGTTTCATTACACGCGCAATCGCCATTCACAATCAGCGGCGAGTTGCGCATGACTCAGGCCAACTTTTTGCCGGAGGCAATGTCTGCGCACTGCAGCCCGTTAGCAGAGGCCTCAACGTTCGTGACCGCGTCTGCGCCGAGTCGGACGCCCAGGGCAAATTCGTAATCAATATAACCCAGGCAGGAACATATCAGATCGTAGCCGACAAGATGTCCGGTGGCTATATGCCTACGTATTCTCTCTTTTATAAAGATCCCAAAGCTGTCAACCCCGAAGTCATCCTAACTCCTGAGAATCCGGCCGCAAATGTATCCGTCAAACTCGAGCCGCAAAGCGGACTCATTACCGGAAAAGTGATTGACGAGGAGACCGATCAGCCGGTGGGTAACTTTGCAGTCTGGACGTGGCAAGCGCGCGATCACAGTGCACGAACTCATCTGGATGTTCACGGCCAGTCGGGCCGGTTTAGGATTTATGCCCCGACAGTTCCTTTTCAAATGCGCGTGGTCACCGACGGTTACGAGGACTGGGTAATGGGCGGCGGCGTTTTGGTCTCGCTCGCCGGCGCCAGGAAAGGACCGGGTTCGCTCTTGGTGCGCACCGGCGGCAACGCGGAGTTTGCCGTTTATCTCAAAAAGAAAAATCCAACACCGGTCGACCCCGCGCTCGCCGACAAACGTTTGCCGGCGCCCATCCAATTATCGCCGGCCGACAAACAGGTCTTCGACACTTTCCCGCGCAATACCAGACTCGTATGGAATCCGGTTGCCGGCGCGGTTTCTTACGGGTTGGAAGTCGAATCGTGCTGGAACCGTTCACTGGAAGAAAAGAAGCGTCTTCCCGATGATGGCGAGTGCATTAATCCTTCGCCTTATGAAGAGAAGTATGGTCTGCACGAGGTCAGCTACGAATTCTTTTTCAAAGGCGCACAGCCCGGTCGCTGGCGAGTCTGGGCAATAGACAAGGATCACAAAGCGGGAGTTAAAAGCCCTTGGAGACGATTCTCGTTTACGAAATGACTCGCCGATTTTGCAATTCATTTCCGTCCGTAGATAATCCCTGCCAATTATGATTCGCCCGTTCCGAGGAATGCACCCGCAATTCACTCGACTGCTTTCATCGCGGATAGCGCGCAGGTGATTGGCGACATACATGTTGGCGATCAGGCTTCTTTCTGGTTTGGATCGGTGGTGCGTGGCGACATGTTCTACATTCGCATCGGCGATCACACCAACGTGCAGGACAACTGCGTCCTACACACGCGCTATTGCGTTGTTGTGTGCGCTTCTGACAACGTGTCATCAATCTCCAGGGCCTATTTCAACGCGACTTCTTAATCGCAGAATTGAGTTAGAGGCTGGGCGTTTCTATTCCTTGGGCAACCTCGATGGCTGCCTGACATTCAGCATCGTACTTAGCGGTTGGCATGGCCTTCAGACGCTCCTCATCGAGCGGCTTCCCACAACGGGAGCACTCGCCATAAGTACCATCCTCAATTCGGCCCAGGGCTTCGTCAATCTCTTCGATGATCTGTGACTGACGGCTGGCGAGGGTAAGAGCTGTAGACCGATTGAGATCCAACTCTGACATTTCGCCGGCATCCTCAACGCCGTCATCACCTTCGAGTGCGGTGGCCTTGTCGGCTCGCAGGTCTTCAACTGCCTGACGCCGCTGAGCGAGGAGGAGGTTACGAAAGTATTCAAGCTTCTGTTTATCCATTACTTGTTGCTTTGAGTTGCGCCCTGATTGTTCAGTCTGGTTCTTCTTCACAAGTGTCACAGGAACGAATTTTTTAAGAACGTTGGAGAGGGTACCACGTAGTCTGACGAAACGATACGTGCCAGTATTTACGTGCCTGGCGGTCGTCAAGAAGTATCGCTCGGGCTGGCTACATAAGCACGCGGAAAGCCTCCATCTTCAATTCCTTTTTTTGTCACGCGCAAGTCAGTTCTTGCCAGCACATTTTCATGACTCTCCCTTTAGCCGATGTCGGCAATATCCCAGTGAGTCTTGCGCTGCGGCCTCGATAAATACGTATGCGCCTTCTTCAACGAACCGCTTGGCGCTCGCCAGTGCCATATCGCTAGAGCCGCCCTTGATGACCGCGATTTTTCCTCTAATGTTTTCGTTGTTGTTGCTCATACGGCTTCTGCTTTCTTACTTGTTAAAACAGAACTCGCCTGCGCGAGATAATGCAGCAAGTATTGGATCACGACAGAGCCTTCGCCGACCGCAGCGGCAACGCGTTTTGAAGATCCTGCTCTCACATCTCCAACAGCGAAGACACCGGGTTGTGACGTTTCAAAAGGGGACACTGGATTGGTGACGATGTAGCCATTCGAATCCAATTCGACACGGCCCTTCAACCATTCCGTGTTGGGAACCGCTCCGATCATGACAAACATATTTCGAATGGGTTTGGACCAGGAGCGCCCGTCAGCGCTTCGCCATTCCACATTCTGAAGAGATCCGTGCCCCGCAAGCGCTGTTAATTCCGTATCGAAATAAATTTGAACCTTCGGTGAGGCCTGGAGGCGTTCAATGAGATACGTGGACATAGTGCTCGAGAGGTTTTTTTGCCTGACCAACAGGTGGACTTGAGCGGTGGTCTTGCTCAAGTAGAGCGCGGCTTGACCCGCTGAGTTTCCTCCGCCAACAATAACGATGTCCTCGCCAACACAGAGCTGCGCCTCCATGAGCGTGGCCGCATGGTGGATTCCGTGCCCGACAAACCGACCGTATTCCGGAATGTCGAGTGCACGGTAGACCGCGCCTGTCGCGAGAACAACGGCTTTCGCAAGGACTCTTGCCCCATCTAGAAGGGTCAGTTCAAAGAAGTCTTCCCCTGCTTTTACGATCCGATCGATGGAACGAGGACTGACCAATCGGACACCGAATTTCAGCGCTTGTACTGCCGCACGCGATGCCAGCTCCTGACCCGAGAGACCGGTGGGAAAGCCGAGATAGTTCTCGATTCGAGAGCTGGTTCCGGCTTGTCCGCCTGGGCCGAGTGCATCAAATACAATCGTATCGAGTCCCTCGGAAGCACCAGACACAGCTGCCGCGAGTCCCGCTGGCCCGGAGCCAGCGATTGCGAGGTCATAGACGTGATCGGAGGGGAGCTTTTCGACAAGCCCAAGCTCGGAAGCCAACTCGAATACACTCGGTTTCTTCAAGATGCACCCCTCCCGAATGAATGCGGCCGGAAGATCGGAAGGGTGGACTCCGTAGGAATCCAACATGGGCTTTCCTGTCTGGTCTATTGCATCGGGCTCGATCAGCTTGTGTGGATAGTCGCTGCGGCTCAGGAAAGTCCGAAGCTTCGCAATATCGGGATCAATGGCCTTCCCGATCAAGACGACTGCGCCGACGTCGTGGCGGAGTTTGTAGCTTTGGCGCAAAACGAATGCGCGTAGGATCACCGTGGCTAAGTCGGGTTCGGCCGAGAGCAGGCGACGGAAGTCAGAGTGTCTGACACGGAGGATTCGGGTCGCTTCAGTAGTTCGCCCGTCCGCCGCAAGCGGAGTATTAGCAAGTAGAGACAGATCGCTCGCGAAGGAACGCTCCGGGATGAGAACGATTGGGGTGCGCTCTTTGCCGAAGCTGCGGGCTGCAGAGAACTCAATGGCTCCCTTGAGGACAACCAGGAAGTCGAGTTCGGTGTCGCCCTCACGCAAGACCAGTTGACGTGCGGGTATCTCCTGCTCTTCGGCGAACGGCCGGATCGCATCAATCTGCTCATCTGTGAGCAGGGGAAGTGTTTCTTCCAGACGAAAGCTATCGAGCGAGCCATCGGGATTCCGCAGAGAAACAATATTCGCCCAGGATTCTTCCGCCGGTAAGGGCCTGGGGCTCGCGTCCATCTCGGCGGCCCGCGCCAGTGCTTGCGTGTCGACATACTCGCGGATGTTCGTCAGTTTGCCATTCCGAACGGTGATGGCGAAGACAAAGTAGTCCTCGAACGTCCTATTCGTGGCTTTGACTTTCCCCGTAGCGAAGCCGACGACCAGAACTCGGTCGCCTTGGGCTACAAACTCGGGGGGCTTTGGGAGTGAGGTTTCCATTTCGGAAGCCTTCTGAAGCAAATCCGCCAATCCCTCGTGCCCGCGGTGCGTGCCGGCCAGCGGCCAGTCCTCGCCCGGAATGATCCACTCGATATCTTCGGCAGACAACGCCTGCACAGCTTGCCTATCACTGCGTCCGATTGCTGCGAAGAAATCTTTCACAATCTTGACATTCTCTTCGGTGCTCATCGAGTTTCCTCCACTGCTGTTACGTCGGACTGCGTCAGACCCAATCACGCAACTTCACTGAACATGGTTGATGAGGCGGAACCCGCTTCATCCCCTC
>Ga0207710_10000970_pt1 | contig 15084 bp, 10 predicted proteins | sample KBSS24metaG_FD_184400 | JGI IMG/M metagenome (GOLD analysis project Ga0207710, IMG submission 184400) | Switchgrass rhizosphere microbial communities from Kellogg Biological Station, Michigan, USA - KBS S2-4 metaG (SPAdes) (version 2) | ecosystem: Host-associated > Plants > Roots > Rhizosphere...
AGCCGAGGACGCGCGCGCCCCACCCGAGGTGCGTCTCGAGGATCTGCCCCACGTTCATGCGGGACGGGACGCCGAGCGGGTTGAGGACGATGTCCACCGGACGGCCGTCTTGCAGATACGGCATGTCCTCTTCGGCCATGATCCGCGAGATGACGCCCTTGTTGCCGTGGCGCCCGGCCATCTTGTCGCCGACCTGGAGCTTGCGCTTGATGGCGATGTAGACCTTCACCATCTTGATGACGCCCGGCGGGAGCTCGTCCCCCTTGGACAGGCGGTCGATCTTGTCGCGGAAGTGCTCCTCGCGGACGTGGACGATCTCCTCGAGATCGCGGAGCTTGCCCGCGAGCTCCTCGGCCCCTTCGACCGGGAGCTCGCCCCAGTACTTCTGCGGCACCTGCTCGAGCTGCTCGTTGTCGAGGGTCGATCCCTTGTTGAGGAGGACCTTCCCCTTGTCGTCGACGAGCTTGCCGGTGGTGACGGTCCCGACGAGCTGGCGCTTCACCTGGCGGAAGAACGAGTCGCGGAGGATCTTGATCTCCTCGTCGCGCATCCGCTCGAGGCGCACGCGCTCGTGGTCCTCGATGTCCTTCGCGCGCTCGTCCTTCTCCGTCCCCTTGCGGGAGAAGATCCGCGCGTTGATGACGATGCCGCCCACGCCCGGCGGGACGCGGAGCGAGCTGTCGCGGACGTCGCCGGCCTTCTCGCCGAAGATGGCGCGGAGCAGCTTCTCCTCCGGAGAGAGCTGCGTCTCGCCCTTCGGCGTGATCTTGCCGACGAGGATGTCGCCCGGCTTCACCTCGGCGCCGATGCGGATGATCCCGCTCTCGTCGAGGTCCTTCAGGGCCTCCTCGCCGACGTTCGGGATGTCGCGCGTGACCTCCTCTTTGCCGAGCTTCGTGTCGCGCGCGACGCACTCGAACTCCTCGATGTGGATCGAGGTGAAGACGTCGTCCTTCGCGATCCGCTCCGAGACGAGGATCGAGTCCTCGAAGTTGTAGCCCTGCCACGGCATGAACGCGACGAGCACGTTCTGGCCGAGCGCGAGCTCGCCCATGTCGCACGCCGGCCCGTCGCCGAGGACGTCGCCCGCCTTCACGCGCTCCCCCGCCCTCACGATCGGCTTCTGGTTGAAGCAGGTCGACTGGTTCGAGCGCTGGAACTTGGTGAGCGAGTAGATGTCCGGGATCTCGGCGCCCTCGCCGTCGGCGCGGACGACGATGCGTGTAGCATCCACGCTCTCGACGATGCCGTCGCGCTTGGCGATCGTGCACACGCCCGAGTCACGGGCGAGCTTCCCTTCCATCCCGGTGCCGACGTACGGCGCGTGGGAGCGGATGAGCGGCACGGCCTGGCGCTGCATGTTCGCGCCCATGAGCGCGCGGTTCGCGTCGTCGTGCTCGAGGAACGGGACGAGCGCCGCGGCGACCGACACCATCTGGTTCGGCGACACGTCGATGAGCTGGATCATGTCCGGCGTCACCATGTGGAAGTCGCCGTTCAAGCGGGCCGAGACGAGGCTCTCCTTGAACTTCCCCTTCTCGTCCATCGAGGCCGACGCCTGCGCGATGTACTTCCCCTCCTCTTCGAGGGCCGAGTACCACGCCACCTCGTCGGTGACGCGCCCCTCGCTCACGCGGCGGTACGGCGTCTCGACGAAGCCGTACTCGTTCACGCGGGCGAACGTCGAGAGCGACGCGATGAGGCCGATGTTCGGACCTTCCGGCGTCTCGATCGGGCAGATGCGGCCGTAGTGCGTCGGGTGGACGTCGCGCACCTCGAAGCCGGCGCGCTCGCGCGTGAGCCCGCCCGGCCCGAGGGCGGAGAGGCGGCGCTTGTGCGTCACCTCGCTGAGCGGGTTCGTCTGGTCCATGAACTGCGAGAGCTGCGAGCTGCCGAAGTACTCCTTCACCACCGCGGAGACCGGCTTCGCGTTGATGAGGTCGTGCGGCATGAGCGTGTCGATCTCCTGCGACATCGACATGCGCTCTTTGATCGCGCGCTCCATCCGGACGAGGCCGATGCGGTACTGGTTCTCCATCAGCTCGCCGACCGCGCGCACGCGGCGGTTGCCGAGGTGGTCGATGTCGTCGACCGAGCCGCGGCCGTTCTTGAGCTCGATGAGGTGCCGGACGGTCTCGAGGATGTCCTGCGCGGTGAGCACCTGCGTGTCGAGCGCGGGGCGCTGATCCTCGGGGATGTCGCGGTAGAACTTGTAGTTCAACTTGAGGCGGCCGACCTTCGACAGGTCGTAGCGCTCGGGGTTGAAGAACAGGTTGTTGAAGAGCGTCTTCGCGGTGTCGAGCGTGGGCGGATCACCCGGGCGGAGGCGCCGGTAGATCTCCATGATCGCGTCCTCGTTCGTCTTCACCTTCTCCGCGAGCAGCGTGTCGCGGAGGTACGAGCCGACGTTGAGGCCGTCGATGAAGAGCACCTTGAACTGCTCGATCCCCGCCTCGCGGAGCTTCTCGAGCTTCCCCTCGGTGATCTCCTCGTTCACCTCGACGACGACCTCGCCGGTCTCCTTGTCGACGATGTCGTGCGCGGCGACCTTGCCGACGACCTCCTCGGGATCCACCGAGAGCCGATCGACCTTCGCCTCGCGCAGCTTCTTGATCGCCGCCTTCGTGAACTTGGTGTTCTTCTTCACCACGACTTCCGCGCCGACCTTGATGTCGCGCGTGGAGCGCTGCCCGGCGAGGAGCTCGTACTCGACGCTCTTCGACAGCTTGCCGCCCTTGTCGAGGTACACCGTCTCGGTGTTGTAGAAGTAGTTCAGCAGGTCTTGCGTCGAGTAGCCGAGCGCGCGGAGGAGCACCGTCGCGTGCATCTTCCGGCGGCGGTCGATGCGGACGAAGATGATGTCCTTCGGGTCGAACTCGAAGTCGAGCCACGAGCCGCGGTACGGGATCACGCGGGCCGAATAGAGGAGCTTGCCGCTCGAGTGGGTCTTCCCCTTGTCGTGGTCGAAGAAGACGCCCGGGCTCCTGTGGAGCTGGCTCACGACGACGCGCTCGGTCCCGTTGATGATGAACGTACCGGTGTCGGTCATGAGCGGGATCTCGCCGAAGTAGACCTCCTGCTCCTTGATGTCGCGGACGATGCGCTCCCCGCCGTCGCGGGTGTCGTAGATCATGAGCTGCGTCGTCACCTTGATCGGTGCGGCGAAGGTCATTCCGCGCTGCCGGCACTCTTCGACGTCGTACTTCGGCTTCTCGAGGTTGTAGCTGACGAAGACCAGCTCGCTCGTGCCGTTGAAGTCCTTGATCGGGAACACGCTGCGGAACACGGCCTGGAGGCCGACCTCCACGCGATCGTTCGGGGGGACGTTCGACTGGAGGAACTTGTCGTACGACGACTTCTGGATGTCGATGAGGTTGGGAACCTCGATGACACGGGAGATGCGGCCGAGGTTCTTGCGGATACGGAAGTTCGACTGGATAGCGTTCGCCATCGCTGCTCCTAGCTGCTGCTACGCGGACTGACGTCGAGGGGAAACTTTGGACACCGAGACGGGTACGTAAGAGACGCCGCCGCGGAAAACGCGGCCAAGAGAAACGCCGACAGGGACGCACGCGAAGGGATCCCTCCCTTCGCGCCGTCCCGGCACGGCACTACCGAAAACGCCGAGAATCCGGCACTTACTTGAGCTCGACCTTCGCGCCGGCTTCCTCGAGCTTCTTCTTGAACTCCTCGGCCTCGGCCTTCGAAACGCCCTCCTTGAGGGGCTTCGGCGCGGCCTCGACGAGGTCCTTCGCTTCCTTGAGGCCGAGGCCGGTGATCTCGCGGACCACCTTGATGACGTTGATCTTGCTCGCGCCGGCTTCCTTGAGCTCGACCGTGAACTCCGTCTTCTCCTCGACCGGCGCCGCCGCCGCCGCGCCGCCGCCCGCACCCGGGGCCGCCGCGACCGCCACCGGCGCCGCCTTGACGCCCCACTTCTCCTCGAGCGTCTTGATCAGCTCCGCGATCTGGATGACCGGGAGGTTCGAGAGGAAGTCGACGACCTGGTCCTTGTTGAGATCTGCCATGTTCGATTCTCCGTACGTTTCTTGAAAAATTTGGGGCCGGCCGCGGCCGGCGAAAATTCTGGAACCTGGAGCTCGAGGGCGGGAGCCCTCGAACCTGGGGGTCAGGAGGCGCGAGGGCGGGAGCCTCGAACCCGGGGTCGGGAGCTCGAGGGAAGAAGTCCTCGAGCTCGAAGCGTCACTTGCTCATGTCGCGGTGCTTCGCGTCGAGCAAGTACACGAGGTTCTGCGCCGGAGCCTGGAGGAGCGCGACGAACTGCTGGAGCGGCGCTTGGAGCGTCGCGAGCAGCATCGAGCGGAGCTCGTCCTTACCCGGCATCGTGGCGAGCTGGTCCTCGACCGCCTTGCCGTCGAGGACCTGCCCCTCGACGAGCCCGGCTTTGATCTGGAGCTTCTCCCCTTCGGGGCCGTTGTCTTTGCGGAAGGCCTTGACCACCTTGGCGGCGGCGCTCGGGTCTTCGTAGCTCCAGGCGATCCCGGTCATACCGACCAGCACCGGCTTGAGCTTGTCCGCGTACGCGGCGTCCTTGAGGGCGTACTTGACCAGCGTGTTCTTGACGACCTTGTACTCCACGCCGGCCTTGCGGAACTCGACGCGGAGCTTCGTGGCCGTCTCCACCTTCATCCCCTTGAAGTCGAGGAAGACGGCGGCGGTCATCTTGTCGAAGCGACCCTTGATCTCGCCGAGGGCGATCTCTTTGTCAGCGCGCTCCATGGATCATCCCTCCTCGGTGCGGCCCAGGAAGTGCGCCGGGTCGATCTTCACGCCCGGGCCCATCGTGGACGAGACCGAAATGCTTCGGAGATAGGTCCCCTTCGCGGTCGACGGCTTCTGCCGCATCAGCGCGTTGATCAGCGCCTTCGCGTTGTCCGAGAGGGCCTGGTCGTTGAACGACACCTTGCCGATGCGGGCGTGCACGATGCCCGCCTTCTCGACGCGGTATTCGATCTTCCCGCCCTTGGCCTCTTTGACGGCGTTGCCGACGTCGAACGTGACCGTGCCGACCTTCGGGTTCGGCATCAGGCCGCGCGGGCCGAGGATACGACCGAGCTTACCGACGACGCCCATCATGTCGGGCGTCGCGATCACGCGATCGAAATCCATGAAGCCTTCGCTGACCTTCGCCACCATGTCGTCGCTGCCGGAGAAATCGGCGCCGGCCTCGCGGGCCTCGCGCTCCTTGTCACCCTTCGCGAAGACGAGGACGCGGACCGACTGTCCCGTGCCGTGCGGCAGGACGATCGCGCCGCGGACCATCTGATCGGCGTGCTTCGGATTCACGCCCAGACGCACTGCGATGTCGACCGTCTCGTCGAACTTGGCGTACTTCGCCTGTTTGACCAGGGCGCACGCCTCCTCGACCGTATATTTGCGCGAACGATCGACCATCGGTTCGACCTTCGCGCGGTTCTTGGGAAGCTTCGGCATTGTCCTCCTTTTCGGCTCTTGAGCCTCCCACCGGGGGCCGCCTTCGCATCAGCGCGGGGCGGGGCGGTGGTGTCCTCTCCGTGACGTGTCTTCGAAGCGAGTCTTTCGAGTCTCCCGTGCGCGGCGGGGGTCGCGGCCCGAGCTCTCGCGAGCCCGAGCGCGCCCGCCGGCGACGTCAGTCGACGATGTCGATCCCCATCGACCGCGCGGTGCCGCGGATCGTCTGCATCGCCGCCTCGAGGCTCCCGCAGTTCATGTCGGGGAGCTTCTGCTGCGCGAGCTCCTTGAGCTGCGCGACGGTGACCTTGCCGACCTTGTTCTTGTTGGGCTCCTTCGAGCCGCTCCCCGGCTTCTTCGCGGTGGCGAGGCCGGCCGCCTTCTTCAGGAGGACGCTCGCGGGGGGCGTCTTCAAGATGAACGTGAACGAGCGGTCCGAGTAGACCGTGATCACGACCGGAATGATCATGTCGCTCCCGGCGGTCTTGGCGTTGAACTCCTTGCAGAAGCCCATGATGTTGACGCCGTGCGAGCCGAGCGCGGGGCCGACCGGCGGCGCCGGGTTGGCCTTGCCGGCGGGGAGCTGGAGCTTGATTTGACCGGTAACTTTTTTCATCGGTATCTCGACTTTGCTCCTACGGGGGCGAAGCTACGTTCGGCCGTAGTACGTTCGCAGTGGATGGGACTCGCGATGGTGGGACTCGAGAGGCGGGCGATACGGAAAGAGCAGGGGCCTCGTCCGCGGCTACCGGGTCTACCGATGGCGGCGGCTCGCTCGTGGCCCCTCCGCTTCGAACGGGCGGGGCGGGCCGAGCGGGCGACGGCGAGCCGTCAGACCCGCTTTTCGACCTTGCTGAAGTCGAGCTCCAGCGAGGTGTCGCGGCCGAAGATGGACACTTTGACCTTCAGCTTTTGCTTGTCCGGCTTCACTTCCTCGACCGTGCCGGCGAAATTGGCGAACGCGCCGTCGATGACCCGCACCTCGTCGCCCGCCTCGAACGACACGCGCGGCTTCGGCTTGACCACCCCTTCGATCGCCCGGCGGCGCTGATCGTCGATCTCGGCCGGCTTGACCTCTTGCGGCTTCTGGTTGCCGATGAACCCGGTGACCTTCGGCGTGTCCTTCACGAGGTGCCACGCCTCTTCGCTCATCTCCATCTCGACGAAGATGTAGCCGGGGAGGCTCGTCTTCTGGCGCACCCGAGACTTCTGACCCGCACGCGCCTCGGTGACGGTCTCGGTCGGGATGAGGATCTCGCCGAACTGAGCCTCCCTCCCGTGCTCCTTGACACGTTGAAGCAAGGCCTCGCGGACCTTGTTCTCGTATCCGGAGTAGGTCTGGATGACGTACCACTTCTTGGCCATAGCGACAGCCTCGGCTTGGTCAGGTGCCATAAACAAGATTCGTGACGAATCCCCAGAAGCGATCCATCAGGGCGAAGAAAATCGTGGCGAGCGCGGTCGTGACGATGACGACCGCGGTGGAGTTCGTGACCTCCTCCTTGTTCGGCCAGGTGACCTGAGCGAGCTCCTCTGCGACCTCCTCCGCGAGCCTCCGCGCGCTCGTGCGCTTCCAGTAGTAAAGGGCGGTCAGGCCGCCGAGCGCGGCGGCGAGCGGCATGACGATCTCGTCGTGCGGCTCGCCGACGGTCGGCTTGTAGAGCGCGAGCCGCTGCCACGACACCGAGATGATCTTCGACACGAGGAACGCGACGCCGATGGCCCCGGCGAAGTACGCCGCGTACACGAACCGCTTCGTCCCGAGCTGGGTCGGCGCGAGCGCCTCGTCCGAGGCGTCGTCGGCGCTCGCCTCGTCGCGGCCCTCCCCCACCTCCGCGTCCGCGGCGCTCTCGACGTCGCTCGTGCGGCTCGAGCCGAGCGCGAGCGATCCCGCCTTCGCGACGGGCGCGGCGGAGGCGGCCGACTCCGACGCGGACGCTTCGTCGCCCTCGCCGTCGCCCTCCGCGATGTCTTTCTCGTCTTCTTCGGTCGCCATGGTGTGGGCTCGGTGGGACTCGGTGGACTCGGTGATTTGCAGGGGCTGAGGGATTCGAACCCACGACCTGCGGATTTGGAATCCGCTGCTCTACCAGCTGAGCTAAACCCCTTCATAGGTCGATTTCTTCCAGCTTCCGAGGTGCCAAAGGCCCGTGCGCACCGCACGGGCCCTTTGCTCCGTCTCCGCCCGGTTCAGGGCGGCTCTTTCGGACGCCGGTCGGGCCCGCTCGACGTCGAGGGGCCGCGTCACGGTCGCTTCGTCACTTCGTCTCTTTGTGCGTCGTGTGCCGATTGCACTTCGGACAGAACTTCTTGAGCTCGATTTGCCCCTTCTGGGACGGCTTGCGCGTCGTGCGATAGTTCCGGGTCTCGCACTCGACGCAGGCCAGCGATATCTCGATCCGTTCGCCCAAACGCTACTCGATGACCTTGGTGACGATGCCGGCGCCGACGGTGCGCCCGCCCTCGCGGATCGCGAAGCGCATCTGCTCCTCGAGACCCACCGGCGTGATCAGCTCGATCGTCATCGTGATGTTGTCCCCCGGCATGACCATCTTGGTCCCCTCCGGGAGCTGGCACGTCCCCGTCACGTCCGTCGTCCGCATGTAGAACTGCGGGCGGTAGTTCGTGAAGAACGGCGTGTGGCGGCCGCCCTCTTCCTTCTTCAGGACGTACACCTCGCCCTCGAACTTCTTGTGCGGCGTCACCGAGCCCGGCTTGCACAGGATCTGCCCGCGCTCCACGTCCGTCTTCTCGATACCGCGCAGCAGCACGCCGATGTTGTCCCCCGCTTGCCCGCTGTCCAGCAGCTTGCGGAACATCTCCACCCCCGTCACCACCGTCTTGCGCGTGTCGCGGAACCCGACGATCTCCACCTCTTCGCTCGTCTTCACCACGCCGCGCTCCACGCGCCCCGTCACCACCGTCCCGCGGCCCTTGATCGAGAACACGTCCTCGATCGCCATCAGGAACGGCTTGTCGATGTCGCGCACAGGGTCAGGGATCTGCGTGTCCAGCGCGTCGATCAGCTCTCCGATCGTCGCCTCCCACTTCGCGTCCCCGTTCAGCGCCGGCAGCGCCGCGCCGCGGATCACCTTCCCGTTGTCCCCGTCGAACTTGTACTTGTTCAGAAGCTCGCGGACCTCCATCTCGACCAGGTCGAGCATCTCCGCGTCTTCCACCGCGTCGCACTTGTTCAAGAACACCACGATGTGCGTCAGACCCACCTGACGCGCCAAAAGAACGTGCTCCCGCGTCTGCGGCATCACCGAGTCCAGCGCGCTCACCACCAGGATCGCGCCGTCCATCTGCGCCGCTCCCGTGATCATGTTCTTGATGTAGTCCGCGTGACCGGGGCAGTCCACGTGCGCGTAGTGGCGCTTCGCGCTCTCGTACTCCACGTGCGACACCGCGATCGTCACCGTCTTCGTCTCGTCCCGGACCGTCCCGCCCTTCGCGATGTCCTGGTACGAGATGACCTTCGCCAGCCCCTTCTTCGACTGCACCTTCACCAGCGCCGCCGTCAGCGTCGTCTTCCCGTGATCGATGTGGCCGATCGTCCCGACGTTCACGTGCGGCTTGGTCCGGTTGAATTTCTCTTTGGCCATGACGGTGTCTCCGAATATCCGAATTGGAAAAGTGAGTGAGCTTTACTTGGCCGTGCCCTTGACCTTGGCGACGACCTCTTCCTGGACCGCGGCCGGGACCGGCGCGTAGTGAGAGAAGTGGAGCGACGACGTCGCGCGCCCCTGCGTCATCGACCGGAGGTCGGTGACGTATCCGAACATCGTGGCGAGCGGCACCTCGCTGTCGATGACCTGCGCGTTGCCGCGCTGGCTCATCCCGAGGATCTTGCCGCGGCGGGAGTTGATGTCGCCGATGACGTCGCCCATGTACTGCTCGGGGACCACGACCTCGTTCTTCATGATCGGCTCGAGGAGGTGCAGGCCGGCGCGCTTCGCGCCGTCCTGGAAGCAGAGCGACGCCGCGATCTCGAACGCCTGCGCGCTCGAGTCGACGTCGTGGTACGTGCCGTCGTAGAGGCGGCACTTCATGTCGACGATCGGATAGCCGGCGAGGACGCCGCGCTCCATCGCCTCGCGGACGCCCTTCTCGACGGCCGGGATGAACTCCTTCGGGATCGCGCCGCCGACGACGTCGTTCTCGAACTCGAAGCCCTTGCCGCGCTCGCCCGGCTCGATCTCCATGAGCACGTGGCCGTACTGGCCGCGACCGCCGGACTGCTTCGCGTACTTGTACTCGCAGGGGACCTTCTTCGCGATGGCCTCGCGGTACGCGACCTCGGGCTTGCCCACGTTCGACTCGACCTTGAACTCGCGGCGGAGGCGGTCGCAGATGATGTCGAGGTGGAGCTCGCCCATCCCGCTGATGATCGTCTGCCCGCTCTCCTCGTCCGTGTGCATGCGGAACGACGGGTCCTCGGCGGCGAGCTTCTGGAGACCGACGCCGAGCTTCTCGACGTCGCTCTTGGTCTTCGGCTCGATCGCGATCGAGATGACCGGCTCGGGGAACGTCATCTTCTCGAGGATGACCGGCTGCTTCTCGTCGCACAGCGTGTCGCCGGTGCGCGTGTCCTTGAGGCCGACCGCGGCGTAGATGTTCCCGGCGTCGGCCTCGGTGAGCTCCTCGCGCTTGTTCGCGTGCATCCGGAGGATTCGGCCGAGGCGCTCGCGCTTGCCGCGCGTCGAGTTCACGATCATCGTGCCCGACGAGATCATCCCCGAGTAGACGCGGAAGAACGTGAGGTTCCCGTGCGGGTCGTTGATGATCTTGAACGCGTAGGCGGCGAACGGCTCCTTGTCGTCGGCCTTGCGCTCTTCTTCCTTGTCGTTGTCCGGGTTGATCCCCTTGACCGGCGGGATGTCGAGCGGCGACGGGAGGTAGTTCACGACCGCGTCGAGGAGCATCTGGACGCCCTTGTTCTTGAACGCCGATCCGCAGAGGACCGGGAAGAACTTGAACGACGTGCAGCCCTTGCGGAGGGCGGCGACGATCTCCGCCTCGGTGACCTCGCTCGACTTGCCGTCGAGGAACTTCGCCATGATCGAGTCGTCGACGTCGGCGCACGCCTCGATCATCTTCTCGCGGGCTTCTTCGCACTTCGCCTTGAGGTCGGCCGGGACGTCGACCCACTCGTACTTCTGGCCCTTCGACTCCTCGTCGAAGATCGCGGCCTTCATCTTGATGAGGTCGACCACGCCTTTGTGCTGGTCCTCCTCGCCGACGGGCCACTGGATCGCGACCGGCACGACGCCGAGGCGCTCGCGGATCGAGTTCACGTTCATCTCGAAGTCGGCGCCGACCTTGTCCATCTTGTTGACGAACACGATGCGCGGGACGCGGAACTTGTCGGCCTGCCGCCAGACCGTCTCGGTCTGCGGCTCGACGCCGTTGCCGCCGTCGAGCACGGCCACCGCGCCGTCGAGCACGCGGAGCGAGCGCTCGACCTCGATGGTGAAGTCGACGTGGCCGGGGGTGTCGATGATGTTGATGCGGTGACGGATGCCGGCGTGCGGCCCCTCGTTCGGCTGCCAGAAGCAGTTCGTCGCGGCCGACGTGATCGTGATCCCGCGCTCCTGCTCCTGGACCATGTAGTCCATGGTCGCGGCGCCCTCGTGGACCTCGCCGATCTTGTAGTTCACCCCGGTGTAGTACAGAACGCGCTCGGTCGTCGTCGTCTTGCCCGCGTCGATGTGGGCCATGATTCCGATGTTGCGCGTGCGTTCGAGTGAGTATTCGCGAGCCACGGGGTTCTCCTCTTGATTCGGTCAGCCTGTCGAAGACGTCTTCATGAGCCGGAGATGCACGAAACCCTCTCCGGCCCGTCGCCTTCCTCGTTGCGGAAGACCTCGTCATAGCCCGGAGAGGGTGTCGGGGTGCTGCATCGGCGCGGGCGCCTCCTTCGAGCGAATCGAAGGATGGCGAGGGACCCGCATGTCGGAGCAACCCGATCCTTATGTCGACTTCAGCATCTCGTGATCGTGCCCTTCCGGTACTGCGTGCAAATTACAATGAACTGCCGACTACCCGTTTTACCAGCGGTAATGAGCGAACGCCTTGTTGGCGTCGGCCATCTTGTGGGTGTCGTCCTTCTTCTTCACGGCGTTGCCGCGGCCGTTCGCCGCGTCGAAGAACTCCGCCGCGAGGCGCTCGCGCATCGTCTTCTCGCCGCGATCGCGCGCGTACGTCACGATCCAGCGCATCGCGAGGGCGACGCGGCGCTCGGGGCGGACCTCGACCGGCACCTGGTAGGTGGCGCCGCCGACGCGACGGCTCTTCACCTCGAGCTTCGGCTTCACGTTGTCGAGCGCCTTGCGGAAGACCTCGATCGGGTCCTCCTTGAAGCGCTCCTGCACGACGTCGAACGCGCCGTAGAGGATGCCCTCCGCGGTCGCCTTCTTGCCGCCGAACATCAGCGTGTTCGTGAACTTGGAGACGAGCTTGTCCTTGTACTTCGGGTCCGGAGAGATGCGGCGCTTCGGAACTTCGCGTCTACGGGGCATGGTAGTTCTCTCCGAAAATCAGGTCTTCGGGCGCTTCACGCCGTACTTCGAACGCTTGCGGTTCCGGTTCACCTTGTTCGTCGACGACGGGCCGATGGCGCCCGACGCGTCGAGCGTCCCACGGACGACGTGGTAGCGAACGCCGGGGAGGTCCTTCACGCGGCCCCCGCGAATGAGCACGACCGAGTGCTCCTGGAGGTTGTGCCCCTCGCCCGGGATGTACGAGGTGACCTCCATCCCGTTCGTGAGGCGCACGCGACAGACCTTACGAAGCGCGGAGTTCGGCTTCTTCGGCGTGGTGGTGTAGACGCGCACGCACACGCCGCGCTTCTGCGGGCAGGCCTTGAGCGCGGGAGACGCCGTCTTGAAGCGGGCAGCCTCGCGACCGAAATTGATGAGCTGATTGATCGTCGGCATGGGTCTCGGGGGTTTCCCCTGGAAAGTGGACGGATCCCGCCCGTGGGGGAGGCGCATCCTACCCAGCACTTCGGGTGTGTCAAGCCATTCGGCCGGCGAGGGCGTCGACCTCAGGCGCGAGCAGGCCCGGCCGGCGTCATTGTCGCGATGAAGCCCGCGAGCTCCTTCAGCGTTCGCCGCGCGACGAGGTCCTTCGGATCGAACGCGATCCCGAACGTATCGCGGAGGCGAGCCGTGAGGAACATGACGTTGATCGAGTCGAGCCCGTACTGGCTCACGTCCGCGTCGACGTCGACCTCCGACACCTTGACCTTCATGATGCGGGCGGCGATGGTCCGCACCCGCTCGAGGACCGTGTCCGCCGGGTCCGCGGCAGCTCCGGCCGGGGGGAGCCCCGTCCGCACCTCCGAGGCGACGGCGGTGGCGAGCAGGCTCGCGGCGGGCGGCGCGGCGTGTGCCGCCGCCCCGTCCGAGTGGGCGGACGCGGCGTCGATCTGCCTCGCGATCGCGTCGATGCTCGCGTCGTCGATGACGCTCTTCGGGGTGAACCGCTTGCGATAGGCGGCGTTCAACCGCTTGATCACGGTCATCACGTCGTAGTGGGCGAGGCCCAGCGTCGAGAACGGCGCGCCCGCGTCGATGGCCGACGGGGGCGTGCCCGCGACGTCCGCGACGATCTGGAGCACGTCGTCGCGGGTCGAGCGCGCGGCGACGGGAGCCACGGGGGCGGCCGTCGACGGGCGGGGGGGCGGCGCGATCTCGGGGGCCCCTGGGACGATCGCGGCCACGCCGTTCGGACGCGACTCCGGTGAGGCGACGAACCAGCACCGGTTCCGCTCGAACGGATAGGTCGGGACCGGCACGCGGTGGGGCGCGGCGCGGTCGCCGCGGAGCGCGTCCCAGTCGATCGCCGCGCCGGCCACCCAATCGCGCGCGACGTCCGCGAGCGCGGATCCCGCCGCGCGCGACGCCGGCGGGGCGCGGCGCGGATCGACGGTGCCGCGATGCACGCCGCTCGCCGCGACGCCGTCGACGAACGCGGCGAGGCGCGCGACGAGCTCGTCGCGGTCGCGCGCGACGACGGCGAGGCGCTCGCCCAGCGCTTCGCGGCCGATCTGATAGGTGTAAACGACATCGTCGAGCGACGCGGGGCGCGGGGCGCGGCGCAGCCAATCGAGCACGCGCGCCGCGTACGCGCGCAGCACCTCGCCGCGCTTCGCCGACAGGACGAAGAGCCGCTCTCCGTCCGGCGCGTCGCGCGCGACCTCGGCGCGGGCGCGTCGCGTCGACGACGGCGCGTGCTCTTCGAGGACGACGTGCGCGTTCGCGCCGCCGGCGCCGAAGGAGCTGACGCACGCGCGCCGCGGGCCGTCGGAGCGCCACGGCGCGAGCTCCTGCTGGACCACGAACGGCGAGCGGTCCATGTCGATCTTCGGGCTCGGGACGCGGGCGTGCAGCGACGGGACGAGCACGCGCGCGTCGAGCTGGAGCGCCACCTTGGTCATCGCCGCGATCCCGGCCGCGGGCTCGAGGTGCCCGAGGTTCGATTTCACCGAGCCGAGCGCGCAGAAGCGCTCGTCGGCGGTGTGCGCGCGGAACGCCTTGGTGAGCCCCGCGATCTCGATCGGATCGCCCAGGTCGGTCCCCGTGCCGTGCGCCTCGACGTACGAGATCGTCCGCGCGTCGACGCCGGCGCGCTCGAGCGCCCGCGCGATCACCGCCGCCTGCGCGTTGGGGTTCGGCACGGTGAAGCCGGCGGTCTTGCCGCCCGCGTTCACCGCGGAGCCCTTGATGACGGCGTAGACGTGGTCGCCGTCGCGGACGGCGTCGGAGAGGCGCTTAAGCACCATCGCCCCGACCCCCTCGCCCGCGACGAAGCCGTCCGCTCCTTCGCCGAACGACTTGCAGCGATCCCCCGGGGTGACCATGTGCACACTGCACAGACGCCGGAAGTGGAGAGGGTGGAGGATCAGGCTCACGCCGCCGACCAGCGCCGCGCGGCACTCGCCGCGCTTCAAGCTCTCGACCGCGTAGTGGACGGCGGTGAGCGACGACGAGCACGCGGTGTCGAGCGCGAGGCTCGGGCCGCGCAGATCGAGGTGGTACGAGACGCGGTTCGCGATCGGCCAGTGGGACGCGTGGGCGAGCGTGAACTCCCCTCGCCCGTACGCCTCGCCGCTGAGCAGCTCGTAGTCGCAGTTCATCACGCCGACGAAGACGCCGACGTCGCGGTCGATCGCGTCGAGGTCGCGCGACGTGATCGCGGCGTCCTCGAGCGCGCTCCACGTCGACTCGAGGAACAGGCGGAGCTGCGGGTCGAGGAGCTCGGCCTCCTCCGGCAGGACGCCGAAGAAGCCGTAGTCGAACTTGTCGACGTCGCGCAGGAAGCCGCCGTGCTTCGCGTAGATGACGTCGGCGTACCGCGCGTGATCCCAGCGATCGCCGGGCACCTCGGTGATGCAGCTCCGGCCCGCGGCGAGGTTCTCCCACAGGCGCTCGACGTCGTCGGCCATCGGGTACCGGCCGCTGCACCCGACGATCGCGATGTCCTCGGTGGGCGCGGCGGCCGAGCCCGCGCGCACCGGCGCGTCGTTTCGCTCGGGGCGCGCGGCGCCCGGCGGGCTCGCGTTCACCGGCGCGCCGTTTCGCTCGGGGCGCGCGGCGCCCGGCGGGCTCGCGTTCACCGGCGCGCCGT
>Ga0207710_10000972_pt1 | contig 15066 bp, 16 predicted proteins | sample KBSS24metaG_FD_184400 | JGI IMG/M metagenome (GOLD analysis project Ga0207710, IMG submission 184400) | Switchgrass rhizosphere microbial communities from Kellogg Biological Station, Michigan, USA - KBS S2-4 metaG (SPAdes) (version 2) | ecosystem: Host-associated > Plants > Roots > Rhizosphere...
ATTCTCAACCTCTACCCGGTTGGTCGATTCTTCCAAGGCGGTTTTGCACCAGAAATGGTAATGTCAGCATCGACGGTGACTCGGGAACGAACGATGTTGGCACATTGAATCTTGCTGTTCTCGTTCACCTAACTATGGAGTGAACTCACCGACGGCGAAGCCTAAAATCATCGACGGTGCCTTCGTGATTTCGGACACGGGACATGATCTTTCCATCCGACGAGCGTTGCCAAATTGTGGGGAGCAGGTCTGCGACTGTCTCGCAGCCCCGAAATGATGTCAAGCAGGCTAGATTCAGCCCGAGAGCGGTTTCCTTCTTCTCCGCAGGGACACCAGAACTGATCACCACAAGTCCATTGCTATTCAACTGCGTTGAATCTTCCCAAGGGTGGAGGTAGAACGAGTCGGCCCCGGTGAAGTCCGTTTGGGCGTGGACCACGATGCTATATCGGCGATGGACCGTTGTGGTGTAATCCAGCATGTTTAGAAACACGACTCCATCCAACACCGAGAATTCAGAATCGAGTTGGGTGTACGGGGCAATCCGAAGGGCGGCGAGAACTTCATTTGAAAGCGATACTCTGTAGCCGCACCAATGAGATTGCCTACAGTCATCCAATTGCTTTAGCTGCCCCCCGAACCTTTCTTTAAGAACTGCCAAAGCCGCAGGAGCGCCCCTCCGATTTGACAGTTCATATGTGAATCGAATCAGGGAGTCCGCTCGCTTCTTGAGTGATTGGGAATAGACATATAGGCTCACCATTGCAACGCATGCTGCAACAGCGGCTGCTAAGAGACACCGGCGAACTCTAAGCATGATCTCTTAGACACCGCCAAGCGGAGATCGGTTCCCGATTAACTGACGATGCGGCACGGCTTTGGTTCCCGAGTGGTGGACGATTGGGAAGTTTGGCCGGAACGCCGCCACCCCCGCCGGTCCCGCCCGTCGAAACTTCACCATCGGCGGTAATTCTCCCCGAACGACAAGAATTCGAATATCGTCTATCAAATGTTGGCCAGGAAATGCTTTGAACGCGAATCGAAGACTCAACTCGTCATTGATAATCGGTTTCATAACGAGCTTTGCTCTTCACATCGCTTCTGCCGTTACGGTCGTGTTGATTCCATATTCCGATGAACCGTTAACGCCGAAATATATCTTCATCTATCTGCTAATGCCTGGATGGGCAATTGCAGGACGCCAATATCACGTGAAACTGTGGCAAGAGAGCCTTGCCGCTGTTATCAACGGCGCGGCCTATGCATTTATTGTGTTTTGCTTCTTAACCTGGAACATCTGGCGCGATGCGAAAGCGCCCCATACCGCAAAATATCAGTTGGTCGCCACAGTTCCGTTCGTCGCTCTATTGTGGTGGATCGAAGCATTCTTCCTAGGATTCTTCCCAAATGGGGCTGAGATGGAGTCCATCGCGGCACTGGTGTGGGCCCTAATTGTCGCTGTTTACGTGCTATATCGACAATTTCGGCCTTGATTCGAATCGGATTGTGGAAACACTTCCCTAGACCGGCTAAGGAAGAGTAGGCGGTCATTGGCTCGGAACGGGCCTATTCATCGTCTCGGCAGAACGTCGCTGAGCATTGATCGCAGCTCGCGTCGCTGTTGCTCTGACGCTCGGCCGAGGCTGATAAGTGCATCGACACCCGAACGAAAAACAAGCACGATTACGTCGGCACCTTCCGTCCAGAATTCAATGCTGCTCCAGGGAACATTCGAGGACCCGCCTTCGGAGTTTCTGATCGTCAGCTCTTCCGGCGTGAGGCTGATTGCGAATTCCCCCTTCGATGCGGAGCTCTTCAGAAAGTTCCTTCTTGCTTCGCGCTTTCCTGCACCGGCGATCCATACCAGCAAAACGATCAATCCCAGTGCAGATATCGGAAGAATAGGTCCATGGCCGAACAAGGATGATTGTCCACTCTCAAGGAGCCTTCTGATCGCGAGCTTCAACTGCAGATTTCCTTGATGCACGATCGTCCAAAGTACCAAAAGACCCAATAGGATGACCGACCACAGAGCAATCCTTTTACGGTCCCTGCGCCAGGTGTACCTGCTGAGAGCTTTCTGCGCCTCACGAAAATCCTGCTCGCTCACTCGATAGCTGAATTCCATGCGGCCAGCGTATCATTCGCAGCGGCACAAAATCGGCTAGGATCACGCCTTCCGGCCTCCCGACTCTGAGAGAGCGAAAGGGCTGCAAAGGTCAGCATCGGCGGTGATTCGCTCGAGATGCGGAGCGAGCGTTAAAAATAGACCCAAGGCTTCAGGGTGAAGACTCTGCTGATTTCGTAATCGTTGCTGTAATAATTGCCTCTCACGTACACCCTCACTTTGTCGGGTCCTTCCACAAAGAGAGTCCCTTCGTGCGCATATTCAAAGGAAGCAACTGACCTGACCAGATAAAGCCCGGGGATGATGGGCCTCCGCTGTTCCAACAGAATGGCGTGGACCCCCACTGCGCCGCCGTTTTCATATCTTTCGAGTTGAATTATGCTGCCTCCCGATTGAAAGGTTTGCAACGGCTGCGTCTGTTCGAATCCGCCAAGAAGCCCATCAAAGACAAAAAAGCACGATGAAAGCAACAACAAGGGACTAAGCAATATCAGCCCCATCCACTTTGGTCGATTAGGCAATCGAAGTACTGGCCGAACAGCAACAAAGGGAATTGCGAAAAATGCACAGACAAAGAGAAAATTGAGCGGCACTATCGTAAAACGCAGCGTCTTCACACATGTAAAGCCGATGATCACCAGTGCGGCGATGACCAGGAGTTGCCGAATAGACTTCCTAGTTTGTTTTGTGGAATCGGTCATTTTGCAAACGTTGCCGATTGCAACGTCGTTGTCCTAAAGACTCTCTAGTTGCGGTGAATCGTTCATGATATACGGAACGGAATCAAGCATAAACGAGGTTGCGAGTGGTTTGTGGACGATGGGGAAGTTTGGCCGGGACGCCGCGCCCCCCTCGCCGGCCCCCGCCCGTCGAAATTTCACCATCGGCGGTAATCCGCCCGGTGCGGGATTGTTGTCGGTGCTTGGGCGTGTTTGAATAACAAAAGTCGTGCCACGAATGGACTACCCTATCGAACTAGAGGCAATCACGAATTGGTTTGCAGGTAAAGCAGACTCGTTGGCAGGGACCGCTGTTCAGGCTGATCGAGATCGCGTCAAGAAATGAAAAAGTGCCCGCTGCATTCGCCGATTTCGCTTCCAAGTTCGCAATCGGACGAATCACTTTCTGGGTTACTGGAGAGGTCGATTTCGAAGTCCTTGACTGTACAGATGGAGAGTCTCTCTTGTTTCGGCACGAAACTGTCGAAACGCTAGACGCTCGTCAGCTGGATGAGGCGTACGACGCGTTCATAGCGGCTACGACAGGCGCTGACCTAGACCCGAAATTTGCTCGTCTGCAAAGATGTATATCCCAATGCGATTCTGAAGGCGTTGGGAATGCATTGTTTGGTCTGAGTCCTATACACAATGATTGGAAGACCGTTCCAGATGAAGTGGTCGAAACACTCCTTGCCATGCTAACGATTGAACAAATGTACAAATCTCCATTCGCTGGTCAGGTCCTCAATTACTTTGAATTCGAATCGGATCGGCTCAGCGAGGATCAAAAATCGAGATGCATAAGCTTTCTGAAGGCTCATGGTGACCAGTTCGATCACGTGCACAGTCGTCAGGTGGTTGCCGAACTGCGCCACGGCACCTATCTCAAATAACCGACGTCCGAGGAGCAGTCTCTACTGCCAAAACAGAGAAAGCAACTTCGGCGGTCTCCTTGGTCGCCGATAGTTGACTACTCTTTCCTAGACGGGCTAGGGAAGGTTTGGCGGTGATTCACCAACTGGTGCGGATAGCACCAGCCTTCGCCATGTTGTACAGATCATCGGAGGTCCTGTACTGTTCGTCCGTCAAGTACAGCATGAGGTATTCGTATGGGATGTTCTGATATTCCCCGTGATCGGTATAAAACCGCGTGAGGACGCCAGTGTATGCGCTCACGTCTGGATCACCTGTGGAGTTTGGTTTGAACCTTGAGTAATGAGCTGCGCCTTTCCGCAAACACCAGATGGAAGCACGATCTCATCTCTGGCGTGGTCATAAGTATGGTTCGATTTGAGGTCGAGCGTATGATCAGCGCCTTCACAGGCGTTGTGGACGCCGCTTTCATACCCATCGATGTACGCCGCGACGAAATGAACCCGTTCGCGCCCCGGCCAAGCCAGCCATTGTTTTCCATCGTGCCGCGATGAGGTCCCCGGTTGGTTCTCGTGCTCAATCGTTGGGTTCTTGCAACCGAACAACGCAACACACATGAATGCAGTGGCTGCTGCCAGTGCTCCAGATCTCCGCATTGCCATACAGTCTTAGACACCGGGAGCTAGTGTTTTGAGCCTGATTCCGTACTCGACGTGAAGCAATTCGGGATCGCGGTAGGATTGTGGGCAATACGGACATTACTCAAAAACCGGGTAACCTCCGGGGAGGCGCAACACTCTTCAGTCGTACATTCGTGGGAGCGGCGTGTGTCGCCAATCCTGATTGTGAGTTCAGGGATAGTCGCGGCATCCGATTACCATCCAAAGAACCCTTTTCAGCATTAGGCTGGCTACCGGACAATAGCGGACACGTATGAGAAACACACGAAGAGCCCTTCTAAAAAGCGTAGGAGCTATTGGCTCCCTTGCAATGTCGGGCGGTTTAAGCGCCGCAAGCACAGGGGAGCCAGTGCAAGAAGGCAAATCTTCGACATCGAGCAGCTCGACTGCGGTTCGTTGCGTCGTTACCGGGCAGACAAAATCCGGTAAATCGGTGATCGTCAGCCATGCGACGGTTCCGCCAGTGACCGTCGCTTTGATGCCCGGTTACGAGTTTTATCAATTGTGGGCTAACGACGATCACCCAGTGCTCCCATCCGATGGAACATCGACAGAGAGAGCCCCGTGGTTCCCGTCGAAGCATGGCTTTCGCTTCGCTATGTTCACCGTTCCTGCGGCCAGCATCGTCAGAACCGGGCCAGCTCCGACTTCCGCTGATATGGACGAAGTGCGACAGAAACTTCCCGGCATGTTGGAAGTCTTGGAGGCCGACGATCCAGGCATGCACATGACTGATTCGGTGGATTTCGATGTCGTTTTATTCGGGGAAGTAGTCCTGGAGTTGGACGATGGAGTCGAGGCTGTCCTGAAGGCTGGCGATTGTGTCGTTCAGAACGGAACGCGCCACGCATGGCACAACCGATCCGCTGAAAAATGCGTATTAGTTTCTTGCCTGGTTGGCGCGGAGCGGAGCAAGTCAGGCATCAGTTGATGAACATGATCCGCCAGAGAGTGTCGCTGAACTGGCTTCCTCAATCGAAATGCTGCACGACGTGCGGATATCATTCATGCTGGTCGCGGTCATATTGTGGAATAAAACAGACCTTGTCAGCAATTTGATCAACAGCGAATAGTTTCCGTATCGGCGGTAATCCAGGCGTTACGGTCTAAACCGCTGACGCCAGCGCAGGCTCAATCACGGGAGTTCGAATCACGGTGATGACGCTAATGTCGTCTTCCTGTCCGAAGGATTGTGCGGCGTTGGCGACCGCAGCGGCGGTGGTAGCAGTGTGCAGCAACTTGAGAACGCGCTCGAATCCGAACAGGTGGCCTTCTGCATCGGTGGCCTCGGCGATGCCGTCCGACATCAGGACCAGCTTGTCGCCCTGCTTCAATTGGAAATGTATCAAGGAAAACTCGGCATCTTCCATCATGCCCAACGGTAACGCGCCTTCCATCGCGATAGGTTCTCCATTGAGATAGGGCGCCATGTGCCCGGCGTTGGCCAGCGTGACTGCGCCATCTAAATCAATGCGCAGAGCGAGGCAGGTGGCCTGCGCATCGTTTCGGCCGATGAGTCGCTGGTTGAGTTCGCTTAGCAGAAGTTCAGGATCGGAGGTGAATCGCTCTGTGCTGCGGATTGCCCCCACCAGCAGCGCCACGAGCATTCCTGCCTTGAGGCCTTTGCCGGTTACGTCTCCGGCGACAATCAGCAGGCTGCCGTCAGTCTTGTGGGGAATGATCTGGAAGAAGTCCCCGCCCACCTCGCGCGCGGGTCGGTACTCGCTCTCGACCGTCAGTCCCGGCAGCACCACACGCGCCTCAGGCAAGATCACTTGCTGCACCTCCTGCGCCTGCTTCACATCGAGAGCCATCAGCCGCTGGCGGCGAACCGATTTGAGCAGACGCCGCAACAGCAGCAGAGCGATGAGGGCCGCCACAAGCAGACTCGAGAGAGTGCCAAGGTCGACTTGAGCACCGAATGGGAACCAAAACATCCGGATATGGAAAAGGATGAGTTGGGTTGAGAAGGCCCCGATTCCCCGCAACACGACGAGAGGCAGAACCAGCCAGCCCTCCACTCCCTGCCGCCGAATGCCTTCGACGGCGACCCACAACATCAACGCGAAGAAGAGCAGCCGAAGGCCCAGGGAGACCGTCACGAAATGGACGGCAACCGCATGCGGGACAAGGCCGAAGAAGATCTCTTCACCCAGAATGGTCGAGATCATCAACAGCAGCGTCAGCCACGCGGTAAGCCGGGGCAGCCACCACGGGCGCAGCTGCCCGAACCAGACCCGCCACACCATCACCCATGCGGCGTAAATCAATGGACTCGCAAGACCGTCGGACAGCAGATTATTGATGGAGAAGCTCTGAAGTTCCGTCCAGGTGCCGATGACAGCGAAGGCGGTATTCACCGCAATGAGCAGGAAGAGAGCTCCCATCCACAAGTAGACGCGGTCAGAGCGATCAAACAAGATGAGGCTGAAGGCGACCACGGCCAAGAGGCCAAACAGCAGAGCTTCGACGGCGTTCTTTGCGTAGGCGCGGATCACCTCCAGCCAGCGCATCTGGTAGCCAGCCGCTACCGCGCCGACCTCGCCCAGCACCGGCGCGGTGTGCAGGCCTCCCGCATCCGGATTGCTGATCAGGCTGTAAGGCTCCATCCATAGCCTGAATGCCAGAACCCGCGTGGACTCAGCCAGTCCAGTCCCGTTTGGGCCGATCTCGACGCTGTGGCTGCCCGGTTGCGGCAGCGGGAACATCCTGGGCTGGGTGTAGTAGACGACGGGTTTCCTGCCCGTAAAGTCGCCAAATTGGCCGGCCAGTTCTCCGTTGTCGAAGACTTGGTAGGCGTCATCCACATTGGCGGGCCCGGCCAGGGCCAGTTCCTGACCCTGCTGCGCCTGCACCTGCACCCGGATGCGGTACCAGGCGTAGCCCCAGTAGCCGGGGTGGCCCTTGGCCGTCCAGCCGGGCACATAGCCTGACTCCCCGGCTACCGGATCAATGGCCCCATCCTTCGGCGTCAGGTCCACCGTCTCCCACTTTGAGTCATCAAATTCCGGCTCGGCCCACAGCGGCTGGCCCGTCTTCCGGTCGATCGGCGAGTCGCCCACGGTGAACTTCCATGGCCCGAAGAGCGGCACGGCGGACTGGCCGAGGGTGACATGCGCTGCCCTCTGCGCCTCCCCGAGCGGAGCCGGCGGAGTTGTGGGCTTGGACGCGAGCTGAGCGGCGGCCAAGGTTCCGCACACCAAAACTCCTGCCGTCAAAAACGACAAAGAGAAGCGTCGTGCCATTGCATGACCTCGAATACGGTGAGAGCCGATTCAAGAACTATACGCAGTCCATTGCCTAAAGGGGCGAAAGATAATCTTCAAGCCGCTGTTCGACTTGAAATCCCACGGGCATCATTTGCAGGCCGGAATGATGATGACCGGAATCAGGCCCCGGCTCACAATGAAACCTCTGATGGTCGCTCTTCACGGTTCCGGTCGTATTGTGGGAGATACGAAGGTTGTCCAAAAAATTGCCCGGCGGACGAATAGTTTCCGTATAGGCGGTAATTCAGCCGCAACAACCGTTCTGCCGACCAGAAGACTTCTGGTCACGGCCCGATGTTTCGAGCAATTCGGTGGATGGGATGGGATGGCAACCAAGATGGGAGGCGCAGGCGCGACAGGCGACCTCGAATTCGGTCACTGACCCAAACATCGCTGGCAGGTAGCGCTGCTGCTGTCATGGTGAGTGGGCAGTACTGCCATCATCGCCAAGTTCAAATCTCTGCCGCGCAGGCAATCGATAGTCGCTTTCATGAGCGGCTCATCGGCACACTGGCCAGATTGACCAGAGTGAGCTTGCTCTAGCCTAGCGAACGCCGCGTTTCACCAGCAGCTGAGGCGCAGGACGTGGGCCGGACCGGATTTCATGTCAATGATCTCTGTGCCGATGACTGCCTCGAAATTGACTTTACCTTTGCAGGAAGAATCGCCCGCCAGGATTTTCTCCATCGCGCCCGAGTTGAGCAGTTCGCTTGCGGCAACCGTCCCATCGTTCCCCAGGCCTGCTTCGATCAACACCGGGACCCCAGTTGTTGGATCGTCCATTCGGGCGATGATTGAATAGTCGCTCGTCCACTGCGTGAAGGGGACCGAAAGATCGGTGACCCAGGCATTCTTCCCCGGGTTCTGAGAATCGACGATGGAGGCGATAGGCTCCTTCGCTGATCCTGAGCCGGGAGGATTCGCGACTTCGATGCGATAGCGCAGGTTCTGGGTCAGTCGAAGTGTCCACCTGTTGTCAATGGCACCGATCAGGATCACGGGCTGCCGGCGAAGGTCTTCGAGCGACGTCAGCTCGGCTCCCACCACGCGGAATGCAATGCCCTTCTTGCCGAGTTCGCTGGCCAACGAGGAGAGGATCGCAGCATCGTCGAGCGAAATGATCTGTCGACGAAGCACCAGATTCACAAACCTGTCGCGGTCGGGGTATTGATCCAGCGCGAGCGGGTGCAGGTTATGCGTATCGATGCAGACGAGAACAGGAACCTTTGCATGCACGAAGGCGGCCCAGAGATCGGGGCTGGTGTTTGCCTCTGTTCCCTTCCATATCCAGAATGCTGCGAAGCTGGCGGCGATCAGAACAAAGAGGATCGGATACAACATTAGCCTGCGAACCGCCCGACGCCCAGGTTGACTGACAGCCACGAACGGCTCCTGACCGGTAGTCGGGATGACGATCCTTGCGGCATTTGGACGCAGGTCAATCGCATCCGCACCCAACACGGGCTCGGGCTTAGGGTCTGCAGAAACAGCCGGTTTCTCAACCTGCTGCGAAGGTTGGATTCCAACCTGGCGCGACGGCTGAATTCGAAACTCCGGTACGTACGATCCTCTGGGAAGATCAATCTGAACCAGATGTGACTGAGGCGATTCCTGGTAAAACTGGCCGATGCGCTTACGAACTTCATTGGCGGTTACTCGAACGATCGAATCATCGCCGGTGTCGTAATCGTTAGCACGCTCAAAGACGTTAATTCCGATCGTCCGTTCTTTGAGCTGACTGGCATACCCCAACAGCGTCTGCTCCACGATGTAATTCAGGAATCGTTTGCAACGACCGCTCTGAACGAAGTTGGGGGTCAGGAGCATTGCTTCGAGCTCCGTCCTGACCGCTGCCTGAAACTCCGCGCCGAACGGACCAGCTTCCGTTCCGGTCGGTTCCGAGCTGTTTACAGCGCGCGTCATCTCATACTCCCAGCCCTGTTGATGCCGGTGACCAAGAATGTTAGCAGAGAGCGGGCTCTCTTCGTTCTCAGGGGCCTTTCCTGAAGGCCTTAACCTTCGCAACTTCTGACGCTGATTGCAAAGGGGATAAAGGGCCGAGGGCCGTAACCTTGGCTACCCAACCGTTTAGAACCTTGCTGAACGTCGACTCCATCGAAGAGCTTTAATGGAGAAGTCGGAGGTCTAGGTTTAATGCTGAGACAATTGAGTGTTTCCCGCAGGGATTTTCTTTTACAGGGTTCCATCGCGCTCACGTGTGGCGCCGCCTTAGGTCGCTATCCCGCGCAGGCGGAAACAGCAACCCAAGAGCAGGTCGAAGTTGAGACGACCTACGGCCGCATTCGGGGGCTGCAGTCGAAGGATCTCCAAACCTTCAAGGGCATTCCTTACGGGGGTCCGGTATCGGGTGCGCATCGTTTCAAAGCCGCGCCACCGCTACAACCTTGGACCGGCGTCCGGGATGCGCTGAAGGGTGGAGCGCCTTCGCTACAAACTCCCTTGAGACCTTACTTTGGAATCAGCGAGCCCATGCCCGCCGAGGATTGCCTTTTTCTGAACGTCTGGACCCCCGTAGCCGATGGAAGTAAGCGCCCCGTCATGTTTTACAGCCACGGTGGCGGATTCAGCGTTGGATCAGGAAGCGCTCCGTATCAAGACGGCGGCGTCCTGGCGCGCACGTGGAACGTGGTTGTCGTAGAAACCAATCACCGGCTGGGGCTGATGGGATTTCTTTACCTGGGTGACTTGGGTGGCGAGGAGTACGCGACCTCCGGCAACCAGGGACTCCTCGACATTTGCGATGGGCTGAAGTGGGTGCACGGCAACATCGCGGGATTTGGCGGCGATCCAGACAATGTGATGATCTTTGGCGAGAGCGGCGGAGGAGCCAAGACCTCCTGCCTCTATGCCATGCCCGCGGCAGCCCCCTTCTTCAACAAAGCCTCCATCGAGAGCGGTCCGGGCATTCGCATGATGCCGCGCGATATGGCGACAGAAACCACCATCATGGTCCTGAAGGAACTCGGGCTGGGAAAGACCGACTGGCGGAATCTGCTCGAGGTGCCCGGAGACAAGCTTCTCGATATTCAGAATGCGTTGGGCAAGCGCCCCGGCGGTCCGTTAACGATGAGCGGTGGACGCAAGGGGATCGGAGGCGGAGGACGTCCCGGCGGCTTTGGACCAGTGGTGGATGGCACCATTCTGCCTCATCATCCGTTCGATCCCGCGGCGCCGGCGATCTCGAACGACAAGCCCTTAATGGTGGGTTACAACCGCGATGAGACGGTCTTTTTCTTCATGGAGTCGCACAATATCGACCTATTCAACCTTACAGAAGCATCGCTGAAACAACGGCTTCAGAAGGAGTTCGGGGACCACGCGGACGAAGCCTACAGCGTGTACCACAAGAGCCGCCCGGAAGCTTCTCCGACGGACCTGTATATCGCGATCAGCACGGCGCGCATGATCGCCTTCGGCTCCATCACGATCGCCGAACGCAAGTTTGCGCAACACGGTGCGCCCGTTTACTCGTACATCTTCACCTACGAGTCGCAACGCATCGTTCCAGGCACGCAGCACAAGGTCGGTGCGGCGCACGCACTTGAGATCGCTTACAAATTCGACTTGATCGAACCCACGGACAAACCTTTGACCGGGGATCCCGCGCAAACGGCGACCCGCACTATGATGGATACCGGGCGTGCCAGCGAAAAGACCGCAGAGAACATGAGCCAGATTTGGAGTACCTTTGCGAGAACCGGAAAGCCCGGAGCAAAAGGACAACCGGACTGGCCAGCCTACGACACCACACGACGGGCCACGATGATGATCAATGCCGAATGCAGAGTCGTGGACGATCCATTCCGTCTGGAACGGGAGTTCTGGGAGCGAATGGAGCCTTGAAACACAGACGATGACTCCCCTCTGATCTAACGAGTCAGCTCGCCGGGTTTCTGGCTTTTCGAATTCTACGTGCCGGCGAGTTGCGATTTCTTCACCCATCAGCCGCCAAAACACTGAAAGGAATCTCGAATGAGCAAACGATTCTCATGCATGGTCGGACTCTTGTTGTTATCTTCGTTCCTGACGCACGCCCAGTCTTCTACCTGGATCCCCGATAAAGCTCATAGTGGAGTGGATTTCTCGATCCTCCATTTGAGTCTTTCGCGGGTGCGAGGTCATTTCGGGAACATCGGAGGCACTATCGTCCTCAATGAATCCGACATAACAAAATCCACCGTTAACGTCACCATTGACGTGAGTACCGTGGACACTGGCGTTGCCGGGAGAGACGGCGATTTGAAGGGTCCGAACTTCTTCGATGTCGCCCAGTTTCCGACCGCCACGTTTGTCAGCACAACCGTCGTGAAGAACGGCAATGGCCTCACAGTTTCAGGAAATCTGACCCTGCACGGCGTGACCAAACCTGTCGTCCTGCAGGTGGAAGGTCCCACCGGACCAGTGCCAGGTATGGATAAGAAGCCTCACTCCGGGTTCTCAGCTACGACCACGATCAGCCGTACAGCATTCGGGATTGCGGCGAAATTCCCCGCTGCTGTCGTCGGCGATGAAGTCAAATTGACCATCGATCTTGATGCGGCGAAACAATAGGCTGATTCGGGAGCGCGGCAGGCAAATCTCCAATTCATTCGCCACGTCAGACCACCCGCGCCCACTCTGCTTGACCAAATTGAGGAAAGAAATGCGCTATACGCTCTGCATCGCCACCGCTCTTTGCCTTGCGGGGGGAGTGCCTCCGCACAAGCCCCGGTGCTCCCGGCCGCCAATGTTGAAGCTCTTTTCAACGACAGCAACGCAAGGCTGAACGAAAACAAGCAGGTTGCATATCACATCGAAAGGGATCTGCTGCAATGCAAGCGCTGGAACCAGGCCGATAGATGGCTGACCGAGCGCTACATTCAGCACAATCCCCTCATCGCATCCGGCAGGACCGCAATCGTACAACTCTTTGGGAATCGTCCCGCCCCGGAGACGTGCAACGACAAGCTCGATGCTCCCATCGTGGCTGTCCTGGCTGACGGCGATCTCGTCACCGTGGTCACGGCCGCTAGTCTCAAGGATTCAAAGGGGCAACCGTACACAACAACCTGGTTCGACAACTCCACGATTCATCAAGAACTTCTACCCGAAAAACGTCTGGCGAGCAAGAATATAGTCCCTTATTATCAATCACTTACCGGCGATCTTCGTTACGCTGGAGATCCCGCCGCGGACTTTCACCGTCAACCCCACCTCAGCGAAGGCCACCCCTGGATCAGTCCTAGGCTCGAATTTCGGATGCTTCGTTCAAGACCGGGTCTAACTCATAAAATGTCAAGTAGACTGGCTCGCTGCGTAGGTAACACTGTTGTCAAGCCTGCTGCAGTTCCTGATGGTCTTTTTGTGGCCTGAGTTGATGCAAGCGGGCGTGGCCCGGATAGGCGGACACAAAGTCGAGTATTGTATCCATTGTCTTCGGAATCATCGGAGTGCGCATGGGGCTTAGTTCGATCTACGGATTTATTAAGCCATCGGACGAGAAGATGTTTTGGTGGTTCGACCATATGCAAGGGACCCCGGAGTGGTGAGCCTCCTCTCCTAGCACTTGCTGACTTCTTCAAAGATGTACATCCTTCTCTTTCATCTCCTTTTCCTTCTCGTGCTTGAACCCCATCCCCTCCGCGAAAACCCCTAGCAGAGGCGTCCCTTCCCGCCGTCAAGGGTGAAGCTCGCGCCAGCCAGCGAACGGCTGCCCTGTGACGGCTCGGCCACCTCTGCTGAACAGCCCTGCGCTACGAGGGGATGAGGTAGTTCTCCCGCTCGTAAAGGAGAAAAGGGTATGCCGAGAGTTGAAAAGCAGGACATCTACACTCGAATCACGAATGAGATCGTGAACCATCTCGAGCGCGGCGTGAGACCGTGGGTCAAGCCCTGGAACGCAGAACACGCGGCTGGGCGAATCACGCGTCCGCTCCGCCACAACGGGAAGCCTTACAACGGCATCAATGTGCTGTCTTTGTGGGCCACCGCGATGGCACAGAACTTCGCGGCTCCTATCTGGATGACCTTTAAGCAGGCCACCGAGTTTGACGGACACATCCGCAAAGGGGAAAAGGGCGCGCTTGTCGTCTATGCCGACTCGATTACGCGCAAGGAGAACGATGACAAGACCGGCGATGAGATCGAGCGCGAGATCCCGTTCGTCAAGGGCTACACCGTATTCAATGTCGAGCAGATCGATGGGTTGCCGGCGGTCTATTATGCGAAAGCAGCCCCGCAGCTTGATCCGGTTGCTCGGATCGAACGAGCAGAGAGGTTCTTCGCAGCTCTGGGTGCAGGCATCGGCCACGGCGGCAATCGCGCGTTCTATAGCTTCACCAATGACACAATCCAGATGCCGCCGTTCGCGAGCTTCCGGGATGCGGATAGCTACTATGCGACGCTGGCCCACGAATGCACGCACTGGACCGGGAGCACAAGCAGGCTCAATCGTGACTTCGGTGGGCATCGTTTCGGCAGCGAAGGCTATGCGTTCGAGGAACTTGTCGCTGAGCTTGGAGCGGCGTTCCTATGTGCAGACCTCGACCTCTCTCTGGAACCTCGCGAGGATCATGCATCCTACATCGCGACCTGGTTGAACGTCCTCACCCAGGACAACCGCGCCGTCTTCATGGCTGCAGCTAATGCCCAGCGTGCAACGGAATATATCAACCGCACGGTTGCTGAAAGCGCCGCCCAAGTCCCCGTGACTTGTGCGACCTGAATAGGACGCCCACGGCCACATTCTGACGAGTTCTTCTTACTTCGCAGCGCGCGCGGCAGTCAGATCTTCGTGTTCAAACGCTGAAGCCATGCGGTCGATCTCCCTTTTCGTCAAGTCGTGCCTGGCGGCTTCGTCGCGCCATTTCGACACGACAATGCCGACCTGCTTTGCTATTTCACGGGCCTTGGCGTCGTCCAGTTCGAAATACCCCGCAACTTCCCGGGCCAGAGCTAGGGAGGCCGTGTTGTCATCTTCGTTGATCGCGGTGCTGAGGATGCGCGGCTTGATGTCGGTCGGCACGGGGTTGAGATCGTAGGCCGGCGACAGTCGCCAGCCCTCCTGCCCCGCGTAGAGAAAGCCGTGATTGCGCAGGTGGTCGTCGGTGTTAGAAATCAGAATATTGAATACCAGCCGTCGCCACAGCGCCTCCATGTCGGCTTTCGGCGCGGCCCCGTGCTGACGCAGAGCGTCGACAATTTCCAGATAGCTCCGGCTTTCGTTGTCTTTTGATCCCAGCATGCTCATGGCGGAAAGAAACGGAATCCGTTGCTTGCCTTCGCGGTCGAAGCGCCTCAGCAGAAGCACGGGTTTCTTGGATATGGTCTCGACGCGGCTTTCCGGTACGGAGATGCCGGCTTTTTTTGCCAGTGCAAGTGCGATCGCTTCCCATACC
>Ga0207710_10000974_pt1 | contig 15059 bp, 10 predicted proteins | sample KBSS24metaG_FD_184400 | JGI IMG/M metagenome (GOLD analysis project Ga0207710, IMG submission 184400) | Switchgrass rhizosphere microbial communities from Kellogg Biological Station, Michigan, USA - KBS S2-4 metaG (SPAdes) (version 2) | ecosystem: Host-associated > Plants > Roots > Rhizosphere...
AATACCCTTCACTCTTCCGGGCCAGTACAAGTCGGTCCGTGCAGGGCGGGAATCTTCTGGCTGATGATCGGATAATTCGGAGCTTCGTCTATGTTGATCTGAGTCCAATGAGCGTAGTTCTCAGGCACATTAGTATCGGCGAAGATTGCTTCGACGGGACATTCCGGCACGCAGGCATCGCAGTCGATGCAGGTGTCGGCGTTGATGTAAAGACGATCCGGTAGCTCGTGAAATGCTTCAACAGGGCAAACGGCTGCGCAGTCGGTGTACTTGCAATCGACGCACAATTCAACAACTACGTAGGTCATTCGGGGACTAAGCTCCTTTCGATGATGGCAAAAGTTATTAAGTAGCGAGAATAATGTCAACAGGAAAGCGCTTTATCCGCAGATTACGCAGATTGTTAATGACGTCTGTGTAATCTGTGGATAAAAAGTTCAGGCGCCTTCACTGCTGCGACGCTCGACTTTGCCCGGGCCGTGGATGGTTTTGTTTATCACCGGATCGCCTTTGTATGTAACTGTTGACGGACCTTGAATGGTCACGTCGAGCTGGTTGGCAACATCAAGATCAACCCGCACAACGCCTCTGCTGTCAACCACGCCACGCGCGGCATGAAGATTCTCCGCGTCGACCTTGCCCGCGCCGTTCGCCCCAACGTCGATCAACTTCGTGTTCCCTGAAACCACGATCGTCGCCGCGCCATTGGTGTCGATTTCAAACTTGTCGTTGTTCAGTCCCTTGACGTCGACGTGCCCCGCGCCGTTGACGGACAGCCCTTCGAGATTCGGAACCGAGATCTTGAACTTCACCGGCTCAGAAGTTGAGTAATTCTTAGTGTTTTTGAGCCGGAGGATATTGCTGCCGACGTCAGTCGCAACGTATTCGAGCACGTTGTCGTCACCTTCAACCTCGAGACTCTGATTCTTCTGACACGTGACTTCGATCGTAAACGCGCCTTCGGCCGAGATCGACGTGAACGGCGCGACCTCGCGCTTCTGTAGCTCCCGCTTGCCCGATCCTTTAATCTGAGAGATGAACTTGCCATGACAGCCTGCCGCCAACACTGTTAGCAGAACCAGGCACGTTAGTTTTCTCATCACTGATCCTCCTGTTATCGTCCGGGAACCCAAGTGAACCAGAAATAAATCGCCTGTGCGACACCGATAAAGAAACCGATCACGGCGCCAAATATCTCAATTGTCTTTAATTGGTCCCGTGCCACTGAAAGCACGAGATCTTCGAGCTTCTCGAGAGGATAGTCCGATACCTTCTTGCGCACCAACCCGCCGACGTCAAACTCGGCAATCGCAACCGGCAGCCGCTCGCGCGCCGCGAGGGTGATCCGTTCGACGAGCGCTGAGCTCGCACGCTCCATCGCGTTGCGCGAAACGTGATCGCCGAGGCGACCGATCGGAGATATCAAGAGCCGCTCGATCTGCGTGCTCAGGATCGAATTGATCGTGCGCGCGGTGTCGTCGCGTGCAAGCAGGCTGAGCAATCCCTTCGTCAGAAACTCTTTCGCCTCCGTGGTCGAGTTTGAATCAAGCTGCTGCATCAGCGAACCGAGTGTTTGTGGGCGCAGGCGATCGATCGTTTCTTCGACCTGCATCGAGACTGACGTCGACAACGCTTCACTGCGAAGTATCTCGACGAGTCGATTGCTGAGCTGCGACTTCAGATCCTCGAAACGGATCGAGTCAAACTGGCCGATCAGGTCGTTCAGCGGGCGCTCCATCACCTTGTCGATGGTCGTGTTCAAAAACGATTCCGCTTCCTGTTCGAACGCGGGCCCGCGTAAATACTCTTCAACGCGTCGCGGCAACGTTTTGTTCATTAACTCATCGACTTCGCGGTGAATCCGCTCGCGCGAGATGAAGATTTTTTTGAAGAGGGAGAGTTGCTGGTAATACTCATCGACCTCGAGCTTGATCAAGCTACCGATCTGTTTGCGTGTTGTCTGGCTGGTGGCGATCTCGGCGAGGTGATGAACGATCGGCGGCACTTGTTGGTCGATACGATCTTTGATGAACGCGATCGTTTCGGGCGTGAACGTCTCGGCTAGCGTCGCCTGGCTGCGCGCGAGATCGTCCAAACGTCCTGAAACAAACTCGTGTACTTTCGTCTCGAATCCTTCCGTGGCGAACAGCTTGTGAACCTGGTCTTCGGCGAAATGGAGAACTTTGTCGAGTGAATTGTCGCTGACCATATCGCCGAGACGACGGTCGAGTAATTGATCCGTTTGTTTATCGACGAAGCGCTCGATCGCGTTCGCGGTTTCTTCGCTCTTCAGCATCTCGGCGATGTACTCCGCGAGTCGATACTGAAGCGCGGAGATCGTGTCGAGAATCGGCGCGCGCGCCTGCGACGGCAGCGCGTCGATAAACGACGGGTAGACGCGGCTGAGCAGCTCGTTTGTGTACGCGCTGACAAAGTCTTCCACCTTGCGTTGAAAGAAATCCGTTTCGAAGAGCGCGTCGAAGACGGTTTGTTGTGAAACGAGCTCGTTGCCGACGGCATTGCCGATCGATTGGGCCAGTTTCTCACGATGCCGGGGAATCATTCCCTGCGGCCAGATCGTGATGCCGAGCAGTTTTGCCGATTTGTACGGGTGGAAGAGCATCCAGATGGCGAGCCACGCCGCGCCGTAGCCGTGGATAGTGGCGACCACAATGATGCCGATGGCGATTAAAAGCTTCATAGACAGGATTCCCAAGAGTAACAGGTCTCCGCGTCGTTTGCGTATCTCTGCGTCCTCTGCGTATCTCTGCGTTCTCTGCGTCTAAATCGCGACTTTAACGCAGAGATCGCAGAGATACGCAGAGGCCGCAGAGAAAGATCGCATTTATTGTTCGGTTGGGTAGCCGGCGTTGACCCACGCGCCCGTTCCGCCGGTCACATTGAGGAGATTTGAGAACCCCTGTTGCTGCAACAAACTCGCCGCCGCGCTCGATCGATAACCACCGGCGCAGATGACTGCCGTCAGCTTGTCTTTCTCGAGTTTTAGTGGACCAAGACTCTTGTCGAGGCTAGCGAGGGGCGCATTCAAGGCGTGTGGAACGTGGCCGGTTTCGTATTCCGCGGGGCGTCGCACGTCGACGATCTGCATGTCGTCGTTTGCAATCCGTTCGTTTAATTCGGCCACACTCACCTGCGGAAGCGTGTTGACTGGCAAACCGGCGTCGCGCCAGCTCGTGACGCCGCCTTCGAGAAACCCCTTCACGTTCTCGATACCAACGCGCGCGAGTCGCACGACTGATTCGTCAACCTGCGCGCCGGTATCGGCGATGATGACGATCGATGCATTCAGCGGAATCAAGCTGCCGGCCCACATTGCAAACTGTCCACCGAGTCCGATGTTCATCGAGCCCGGAACGTGAGCGGCGCCGAAGTCTGCCGCGCTGCGGACGTCGAGCAACACGTGACCATCATCGCGGAGTTGCTCGACTTGCTGCGGTGTTAACGGTTGTGGTGGTTGCAGCTCGGAGAGTCCACGCGCGCCCGAGCGATTGATTTCGGCGTCTTTGGGGAAATAGCTGGGCGCTTCGGGAAGATCCGCGGTCATCATCCTCACAAACTCATCTTTGCTCATCGGCTTCAACGCGTAGTTGAACTTGCGTTGCTCGCCGATGGTTGATGATGTTTCCTTCGACATGTTGCGCCCGCACATCGAGCCGGCGCCGTGCGCGGGATAGATTTCGACTTCGTCGGGGAGCTTGAGCAGTTTTCCGTGAAGGCTGTCGTACATCATTTCAGCCATCATCTGCGGTGTATAACCTTTGCCGCCCGCGAGATCAGGTCGTCCGACGTCGCCGATGAAGAGCGTGTCGCCGGTTAATAATTTTTGTGGTTCGCCCGGAGCGGTGACGAGAACGCAAATTCCTTCTGGCGTGTGACCGGGAGTCTCAATAAAGCGCAGAGTTACACCGCCCAGCAGGATCTCTTCACCGTCTTTCACGGCTCGATGATCAAATTCCACGCCTGCTTGTGCGCCGAAGATGATCTGCGCACCGGTGCGAGCCGCAATCTCCTGGTGACCGCTGACGAAATCGGCGTGCAGATGCGTCTCGATCACATACTTGATTTTTAGATTGTTCGCCGCAGCCTCCGCCAAATACTCATCAACATCGCGCTGCGGATCGACAACCGCAGCTTCGCGCTCCGACCCGATCAGGTACGAAGCATGCGCAAGACAGGCGAGATAGAACTGTTTGAAGTACATTCGGGAGCCTTCTGTTCAGAGTCAGTCGTTTACATGATTCACAAGATTTTCAGGATTAACATGTAAATCATGTCTAGTCTTGTAATCCTGTAAACGACTTACGTAAAAACCTATCCTTCACCCGGAAGTTTGTAATATTCCCGCGCCGGTTTCAATGGACGCAGCATCCAGTAAGGCCGCCGTGTGCCGTCGGGCGAATATTTATCTGCCGGGCGCGCCATCGCCAGCCATTTTCTATAAACCTCGCGCGACTTCTGCGTGTCGACAAAGATATCACCCGGCTTGTCGTCCGGCTCAGCCGCGCGCACACGCACCGCCTGGTGCCAACAATGCATCCCCGAGATTGGATCCGGGTGCACCGGAAACGTCATGTTCTGGTGAACGCCGGCGTCCTTCCACCAGATGCGCATCGTGTCTGGATCTTCAGACGCATAAGGTTCGACTCCTTTCTCACGTTTCAAACCCCACTCCGTTCCGTCATGGTCCAAACGCACCGTCGCCATCAACTGCCTTTGCCCTTCATCAGTCAACTTCCAACGGCCCATGTGATGGCTACACGCAACAATCCCTGGTCGAATTCCTTCCGTCACCCACGCCGCCACAACGTAGTAACCGATCTCCGTTTCCACACGCACGAGATCGCCGGTGCGAACATCAAGCTTCGACGCATGGCTGGGATGGATCCAGAGCGGATTTGTGTGCGCGATCTCATCAAGCCACTTCGCATTCGCGCTGCGCGTGTGAATCTGCATCGCGAGCCGGAACGTGGAAATGAGGATCGTCTGATCTTCCTCGAGATTGTCTTTGTGAACGTGACTCTTGAAATAAACCGGTATTGCGAGCTCCGGCCAGCCCCAGCTATTCATCGTTGAAGAGTAAAACTCGAGCCGCCCGCTCGGCGTCGGGAACCCGCGTTTGATCGTGCCGTCCATCTCGATACCAACGAGCCGGCGTCCTTCCTCATCACCATCAGGCAACGGCAGCGGAACGATGTTTGGCCCAGCCGGTTTCGCCGCCCGCGTGAAGACTCGCCCAAAACGATCCTTACGCGCATCATCGATCTCTTCTGCCGGAACTGATTCTTCGTAAATACGTCCGATTTTTTCTTTCACTTCAAACGCGCCGTAACGACGCATGAATTCCAGCGGCGTCAAATTCTCCTCGGCGGCACGCTCCGGCAGACCGGGAACCGAGTTGTCGAAGATCCATTCGTAATACTCATCAATACCGAGTCGCATGCCCGGATTCTTTTTCGACTCAGCGTACTGGCGAATGCGGAGACTGCCGTCAGGATCGATGCGCCACGTCAGCTCGAGCCAGAATTCGTTCTCTTCCCACACCTCGCCGGGATTTACTTTGCGCGTGTCGTCGATCGTCTCGCCGTCACGCTGTCGCATGGCTTTCATCACCGGCTGGCGGAAACCGAGCCACTGCGAATCGTGCGTCTCGTACGAGTGCAGATCGTGTCGCTCCGATCCGACGCCCATCGGCAGCACGTAGTCAGCGTAGTAAGCAGTTTCGTTCCACGTCGGCGTGAGCGCGGCGTAGCAACCGACGAGATCCGGATCGGTCAACATCTCGATCCACGAAAAGCCATCAGGGTTGGTCCAAACCGGGTTGTAGACGCGCGTGAAGTAAACGTCGAGCCTCGCGCGGCCGTCTTTCAGAAAGTGCGGGAGCAGAAACGACATCTCATTCATCGACAACGGGTACTCGCGCGGCCACGTGATCTCGTTCCACATCTTCGGATGTGGCGGCATGTAGATTGGCCGCGGCACGAACTTGTTCCACGCGTTTGGAAAAACTCCGCCTTCGGTCGCGATCGCGCCGAGCAGCGCATTCAACATGAACAGACACCGCGCCACCATCCAACCACCACTCACACCCGACGCCACACTACGCCAATTGTGCGTCGAAAACCTCGTCCCTGCCGTCGCCACCAGCTTCGCAATCTCCTCGATCACGCGCGGGTCAACCCCCGACTCTTCCGACGCAAACTCAAACGTGTACTCGCGGTAGATCTGTTTTAATCGTGCTTCAAAATCCGCAAAATTCGTGGCCGGGTTTTCCTCAGCAACCAAAAACTCCTTCCAGTTCCACCAGCGCTCGACAAACTCACGATTGTAAAGATCGTTCTGAATCAGATAATTTGCAATCGCCAGTAAAATCGCTGCCTCAGATCCCGGATAAGGCGACACCCAGTAATCAGCGTGTGTTGCTGTATTCGACAGCCTCGTATCAAACACGATCAGCTTCGCGCCATTCGCTTTCGCCTCGATCACACGTTGCGCGTGTGGATTGAAGTAATGACCCGATTCGAGATGCGCGCTGATCAGCAGGATCACCTTCGCGTTTGCATGATCGGGGCTCGGACGATCGAGGCCCATCCAGAGTTGATAACCTTCACGACTGCCTGACGAGCAGATGTTTGTGTGTGAGTTGTGACCGTCGATGCCCCACGCCGCGAGAATGCGTTCAGTGAAACCATCTTCGCCGGGACGACCGACGTGATACATCACTTCGTGTCGCCGGTTTTCGACGATCGCGTTGCGGATGCGCGTTGCGAGTGTGTCGAGTGCTTCGTCCCAGGTCGTGCGTTCCCATTTTCCTTCGCCGCGTTTTCCTGCCCGTTTGAGTGGATAAAGAATGCGATCGGGATCTGTGACCTGGTTGAGCGTGGCCGGGCCTTTCGCGCAGTTGCGTCCACGCGAGCCCGGGTGTTCGGGATTGCCTTCGAACTTCTGAACGTCACCCGTGACTTTGTCGATGTAAGCGAGCAGGCCACACGCCGACTCGCAGTTGAAACACGTGGTCGGGACGATCGAGTAATGACGCTCTTTGCGTTGCGGCCACGCGCGCGGATCGAGCTCGGTCCAGTTGTCCCAGCGCTCCTTGGGTGGAAACGCGGCGAGATGACTACGGCTCGGGCCGGGATAGAAAGTCTCTTTCATCTTTTATGCGAGAGGCACGGATTGCGCTGCCTGAACGTATGCGTTCTCGAAGAGCATGAGTCCGATTAAGGCGAACGGCGCGCCGCCGATGCCGATTTGAATACTGACAACGCCGAGCACTGCGAGCAACGGCAACAAGCCACCTACCAATGAAAGCGCCGTTCCCATCCAGAAGTCAGTCCGGTAACGACCACTAACCATTTCCCAGATCGCGAGTCGCGCGTGTGCGGTCGGATGAGTCAAAGAGACTTCACCCCAAACCATCAACAAGTGAATCACGCTCGTTACGCCGAGTATCCACAACAACAGGTCGACCCGGCTATTCATCACGGTCGCGATCGGCAACAGAATTGCCGAACCGAGCAGCGCCGCTTGGAACACGAGATGCGGCGGCAACAGCGGGTTCTGCCACATGTCCCGCGCCTTTGCCTGTGCGAAGAGATATGCCGTGTAGACCGCGGTCAGTATTGATAACGGCACACCGGCGATCATCAGCCACGACTGAAACGTTATTGATCCAGCCCAGCTCGCAATGAAGTGCAGCAGCAGCACGAGTGTGTAACCGGCGATGATGAACGCGCCTTTTACCAGCCAGCTTCGCCACTGTGGTTTGGTAAAGATCAGGAAGAATCGTTCCGGGTGTTCGAGGTCCCAGATCAGCAGCAGACCAGTGAGCGCCAGAAAACCACCGGAGACGATCGGCGTCGCCCATAACCAAAGCGGACTGTTTACATTCAGCACGCCCAGCAACACGAGCAGACACGCGATCAGGTAAGCACCGGAAGCGATGCCTTTGGTCCACGTGTAAAGACTGACGCGCCAGTCCCACGGAATCGAGTGCGCGACGTCGTATGAGAGCAACGCCGCCGCCGATGAGTTGTTGAACTGTGGATTGCCGGAGACGACGAAGTCTGGTCCTTCCTGTTGCTCGCTCCACATGAAGAGACCGCCTTCAGGGCGTTTCGCCGCGAGCGGATCGAGCGTCGCCTGGTGCGCGCCTTTGTAAAAGAGTTTCGGCAGCGTCTCTTTCTCGGGACGCCTTACGGCCACCGTATCTCGATTGACGATCTGGGCGACGTAAGAATCCGCGTCGTTCAGATCGCCGACGAGGATCGCCTGCGTCGGACAAACAACGACGCACGCGGGTTCAAGTTGCATGTCGATACGATGCGCGCAGAAGTTACATTTTTCAGCAGAATGATCGTCGGGATTGATGAAGATCGCGTCGTACGGGCAGGCGGCCATGCACGCCTTGCAACCGATGCAGATCGACTTGTCGAAATCGACGATGCCGTCCGCACGCTTGAACATCGCCGCCGTCGGGCACGCGGTGACGCACGGCGCGTGAGCGCATTGATTGCAGCGTGTGACCTGGTGTGCGCGGCGTGCTTGCGGGAAGACGCCGATGTCGACGTGTTTGACGTAAGTGCGGGTGACGGAGAGTGGAACGAGATTCTCAGACTTGCACGCAGTCGTACACGCATGACAGCCGATACAGCGCGTGTGGTCGATTACCTTGGCCCACTGAATCGGGTCCGACCGTTCCATCATAGGAAGCTCCCGTTGGGAAGCGAGACTATAACATACGAGATTGACAAATCGGGCGCGTCATAACACAGTAAGCGTTGCTTCGGAGGTGCTTTCATGCGTTCTACATTCTATTTTGTGCTGCTTGTCCTTGGGGCGGTGATTTTCGCCGCGTGCAACGCCAAGGATACCGCCACGACTAAACCTGCTCAGCTTCCGGGTTCAGACACGGTCTACGCAGATGGCGCGCGTCGCGTCACGGCTGACGAGATGAACGAGATGGTGAAAAACGGGCAGGCGGTGATTATCGACGTGCGAAACCAGGCCGCCTATGACCTCGGCCACATTCCCGGCTCAAAACTCATCCCCGCGGGCGAGATCCTCAACCACCTGAACGAGCTTCCGCGCGACAAGATGATTATCACTTACTGTTCTTGAACGGCCGAACATACGTCCGCCGGTGCGGTGGTCGCTCTCAAGACAAGAGGAGTTGAAAACGCGGCAGCGTTGTTGGGTGGGTTCAATCAGTGGCAACAGGAAAAACGACCTGTTGAGAAGAAGCAATAGGTCCTATTAAGTCTGTGGAACGATTTGCGTGACCAACGCGGGTAGCGGCGTCACGACGCGCGCGGCGGGCACGCAGAGCACCGGACACGGCGCATTCCTGATCACTCTCTCAATCTCAGATCCCAAAACCTGGCTGCTTCCAAACAACGAACCGTGTACCGCGGTTCCGATCACGATCAGATCCGCCTGAAGTGTGTCGGCGAGTTTGACGATCTCCTGGTACGGCCGGCCTTCAGCGATGTGCGTCGCACCGCCACCGCGCGAGAGATGGGCCATGCGCTCCTGCACGTAGCCGCGCAGTCGTGTCAACGCTGCCAATCCGCCCTCCGGAAACAGCACTGAGATGTGTTCAAAATAGTCTCCGATGACGTAAACCGCATGCAACTCGGCGCCAAACTGATTCGCCATCTGCGTCGCAAGCTGAGTTGCCGCTACTGACGACGGCCGGAAGTTCGTCGCCAGCAGCACGCGCTTGAGTTGAATGTCGCTTTGCTCATCGACGAAGTCTTTTTGCGGCGGCCTGATCGCGAGCACAGCGCAGGGCGACTCCGCAATGATGTCTTCAGCCAGCGAGCTGCCGAAAGCGCGCGTCAGTCGACTGCGATCGCGCAGCGCCACCGTGATCAAATCGATGTCCTGATCGATCGCAGCCTGCGCGATCTTGGAAGCAAGGTCCGTTTTTGCATCGTGCATATTGAACAACACGACATGACCCCCGCCGTGTCGCGCAAAAGCAGTGGCATACTTCAACGCCTGCGCATTCACCGAGTCATCAGGGAAGAGAATGTTTCTGAACGGAAACACGTCGCCCAACCTATCACAATTCGGTATCCACAGATTACGCGGATTGTTCATTGAATCCGTGTAATCTGTGTAATCTGTGGATAAATAAGTCTGACCTAATCATTTACAACAGAGTGACTTCCATGCCAAACTCCGCAAGCTTTCCCAACGCTAGCAACTTAGTTATCTAAATCCACTCCCGGAGGCGACACCTTTGCTTCGAGGAATTTTACGCACCAAGAACCTTGACGAAATTCTGGCCAGCGTGGGCGGTCCCCAGTTTGGCCTGAAACGAACGCTCACTGCCTTCAGCGTCACGCTCATCGGGATTGGGGCAATCATCGGCGCCGGAATTTTCGCTACTGTCGGCACCGCCGCTTCGGGTACTGCCGAACGCGCGGGCGCTGGTCCGTCGTTGATGCTGTCGTTTGTCATCACGGCGATTGTGTGTGGGTTTACAGCACTCTGTTACGCCGAGCTCGCGTCAATGGTTCCGATTTCAGGCTCGGCCTACACCTATTCATACGCGACGCTCGGCGAGCTCGTGGCGTGGATCATCGGTTGGGACTTGATCATCGAGTATGCGATCGGGAACGTGGCGGTCGCGATTAGCTGGGCCGAGTTTTTCAATCGCCTGCTGCGCAATCTCGGCATTCATGTGCCTGACTGGCTGACGTCAAACTATCGCACCGCAACTGACGAGACGCTCGCCGCCGCGCCGCACATCTTCGGCGTGCCGGTAGTCTTTAACCTTTTTGCGTTTGGCATCGTGGCGCTGATCACGATCGTGTTGGTATGGGGTATCAAGGAATCTTCGAACTTCAACGCCGTCATGGTGCTGATCAAAATCCTCGTGTTGCTGTTTTTCATCGGTCTCGCGCTTTACTACGTTTCCCCTGCGAAGATGGTTGAGAACTGGAAGCCGTTTCAACCGCAGGGCTGGTTTGGAACGCTGACCGGCGCGGCTGTCGTGTTTTTCGCTTACATCGGTTTCGACGCGGTCAGTACTGTGGCTGAAGAGACTAAGAATCCCGCTAAAGATCTGCCCGTCGGGATCATCGCCTCGCTGATCATCTGCACGATTCTTTATGTGCTGGTGGCGGGCGTGTTCACCGGCATGGTGCCTTGGGAAACGGTGCGAGCCTGGACGGCGGCGCAACGTGGTGAGTCGCTGACGATGGCGCTCGAGACGGTTGCGCCACAGGCGTTGTGGCAGAACACGGTCATCGCCTTCGGATCGGTGGTCGCACACACGGCGGTCTTGTTGGTATTTCAGCTTGGACAGCCGCGCATCTTCTTCTCGATGGCCCGCGATGGACTGCTGCCTTCGGTGTTTGCGAGTGTTCACCCGCGCTTCAAGACACCATACGTCACGACGATCCTGACCGGCGTTGCCGTTGGCGGCATCGCGGCGTTTGCGACGGTTGACGAGATGGTGAGTTTGACCAACATCGGCACTCTCTTCGCGTTCATTCTCGTCTGCGTCGGTGTGATGGTTTTGCGTCACAAGGATCCCAAACGAGTGAGGCCGTTCAGGGTGCCGTTTGGTCCTTACCTGCTGCCAGGATTAGGAGCGTTGTCGTGCGCGCTATTGATCTACTTCCTGCCGGAAGGTTCTTACTGGCGCTTTGTCGGCTGGCTGATGCTGGGCCTCTCGGTTTATCTTTCGTACGGCTACACACGCAGCGCGGTCGGGCAGAAACTCGGACGGCCAGCGCTGACTCCCGTTGGCCTGAAGTTCGCGGCAGTCTGCTTCATCCTCGTGGCGGTTGGACTCTTTGTAATCCCGCACGACGTCGCGCCGCGCGAGTTATTCTCAGAAGCATTTAATGCGACGGCAGAGAAGCACAATCAGACTCTGTATGGGCTAATGATCATCATTGGCGGCCTGATCGGCGGCGCCGTGGGCATCGCCTGGGGCACGTCAGAAAAAGAAGCTTCTGAATGAATGCGCTTCCAATCATCATCGGTTCACTTTGCGTGATTGCGATCTCGTATCGCTATTACTCGGCTTTCATTGCTGCGAAGGTGCTGGCGTTGGATGATTCGAGGCCGGTGCCGTCGCAGACGATGTTTGATGGGCATAACTATTACCCGACGAACAAGTGGGTTTTGTTTGGACATCACTTCGCCGCGATCTCGGGGGCGGGGCCGTTGATTGGGCCGGTGCTGGCGGCGCAGTTTGGGTTTTTGCCGGGATTGTTGTGGCTGGTGATCGGCGTTTGTCTCGGCGGCGCCGTGCACGACTTCATGATCATGGCCGGAAGTGTGCGCCGCAAAGGAAAGTCGCTGGCGGAAATGGCCCGCACCGAGATTAGTCCGCTGTCAGGATTAGTCGCAGGTATAGCGATACTCTTCATCGTCGTGATCGCGCTCGCCGGACTCGGTTTGGTCGTGGTGAACGCCCTCGCTGAGTCGCCGTGGGGAACTTTCACAGTCGGTTTCACGATTCCGCTCGCCCTCTTCATGGGCCTTTACATGTATCGCTTCCGCAAAGGCAAGATTGCTGAAGCGAGCATTATCGGCATCATCGGACTGCTTTTTGCCGTTTACCTCGGTGGTCACATCGGCAACTCGTCGTTGGCACAGACGTTCACGCTCTCGCGCAACAGCCTGATCGTGATCATGGCTGGCTACGGCTTTATCGCGTCAGTATTGCCGGTCTGGATGCTGCTCTGCCCGCGCGACTACCTGTCGTCATACTTAAAAATCGGCACGATCGCGTTCCTGATTATCGGCGTGATCCTCGTCCATCCGAACCTGAACATGCCGGCGTTCACGCCGTTCACGGCAGGAGGCGGACCAGTAATCCCCGGCAAGCTCTATCCGTTTGTCTTCATCACGATCGCGTGCGGCGCGATTTCCGGTTTTCACGCGCTCATCTCTTCGGGTACGACGCCGAAAATGATCGCGAAAGAGACTGACACGCGCATGATCGGTTACGGCAGCATGTTGATGGAGGGCGTGGTCGGCATCGTGGCGCTCATCGCAGCGACCTCGCTGTTTCCCGGCGATTACTTCGCCATCAACACGCCGCAGCGCACCGAGGCGCAAAAGTCTGCCTACGTGCAGATGATAGACACGCACACCGAACAGGGCTTCAATCTTCAGCCGCAGGAGATCGATCGACTCGAACAGGAATCAGGCGAGAAGGACCTGCGCGGGCGAACCGGCGGCGCGGTCACACTCGCGCTCGGCATCGCGAAGATCTTCGACGGCATACCAGGTCTCGGCGGGTTGATGAAGTACTGGTATCACTTCGCGATCATGTTTGAGGCGCTCTTTATTCTTACAACGATCGACACGGGCACACGCGTGGCGCGATTTCTGGTGGGCGAATTTGGCGGGCGTTTCTATAAAAAACTCGAAGAGCCGACGTGGCTGCCGGGCTCGATCGTGACTTCCGCGCTCGTCGTCACAGCGTGGGCGGCGTTCATCTGGTCAGGCTCGATCTCTACGATCTGGCCGATGTTTGGCATCGCGAATCAACTGCTCGCGGCGGTGGCTTTGTGTGTGGCGACGACGATCATCATCAACTCCGGTCGCGCGAAATATGCGTGGGTGACGATCCTGCCGCTCGCGTTTGTCAGTACAACGACGCTCGTCGCAGGCTTCAAATCGATCACAGACATCTTCTGGCCACTCGCACAAAAGCCGGAAACATCGGTCCAGGGCCTCATCAACACGAGCCTCACGGCCATCATCATGCTCGCGGCCGTGGTCATCATGCTCGACTCGATCCGGCGCTGGATAGGAACACGCAAGCAGCCCGAGGTCGCAACAGTCCCTGCCTAAAGTTATCTCTGTGTTCTCTGCGTATCTTTGCGTTCTCTGCGTTGAAATAGCCCCTTAACGCAGAGGACTCTGAGATACGCAGAGAACCGCAGAGAAGATAGCGCCGCGATTGGACAGTTTCGGCGGAAATCGGCGATAATGCGCGTTTTCGTAAAGCGTATCTCGCCATAATCTAGACAAATCGAAAGGAATTTTCCGAAGTGGAACTATCGCTGACACTGCGCCGTGCGGCAATTATTATTGCGGCTGCCGTTACGACCCTGGCCTTTGGCATTCCCACTTACGCCCAATCCCATCAAGGGGGCGAGGCGAACCTGGTGCTGCCGGATCTCGACCAGGTCACCTTCCTGAACGGCATCAATGGTCATAATTTGCTGCTGTTTGGCATTGTTATCTGCGTTCTCGGGCTCGGTTTCGGGCTCGCGATGTACATGAACCTCCAGAGAATGCCGGTGCACCGCGCGATGCGCGAGATTTCCGAGCTGATCTACGCGACGTGCAAAACTTACCTGACCACGCAAGGCAAGTTCATTCTCCTTCTTGAAGCCTTCATCGCCGTTGTAATCATTCTTTACTTCGGCGTGCTGTCTGGGATGGAGCCGTTCCGCGTCGTGATCATTCTGTTGTTCAGTTTGGTCGGTATCGCGGGCAGTTACGGCGTCGCGTGGTTTGGCATTCGCGTCAACACATTCGCCAACTCGCGCACGGCTTTCGCCAGTCTCGAAGGCAAACCGTTTCCGCTTTACGCGATTCCGCTAAAAGCCGGCATGAGCATCGGCATGATGCTGATCAGCGTCGAGCTGCTGATCATGCTCTGCATTCTGCTGTTCATCCCGGGCGATTATGCGGGACCGTGCTTCATCGGTTTTGCAATCGGTGAATCCCTCGGCGCGGCGGCGCTGCGTATCGCGGGCGGCATCTTCACGAAGATCGCCGACATCGGTTCCGACCTGATGAAGATCGTCTTCAAGATCAAGGAAGACGACGCGCGTAACCCCGGCGTGATTGCAGACTGCACGGGCGACAACGCGGGCGACTCAGTCGGACCCAGCGCCGACGGTTTTGAAACCTATGGCGTAACGGGCGTCGCGCTAATCACCTTCATCCTGCTCGGCGTTACCAATCCAATCGTGCAGGTGCAGCTACTGGTTTGGATCTTCGTCATGCGCGTGATGATGATCGTCGCCAGCGCACTCTCCTACTTCATCAACGAC
>Ga0207710_10000975_pt1 | contig 15053 bp, 11 predicted proteins | sample KBSS24metaG_FD_184400 | JGI IMG/M metagenome (GOLD analysis project Ga0207710, IMG submission 184400) | Switchgrass rhizosphere microbial communities from Kellogg Biological Station, Michigan, USA - KBS S2-4 metaG (SPAdes) (version 2) | ecosystem: Host-associated > Plants > Roots > Rhizosphere...
AATGGGGTGCGGATATTCTATTAAACGGTGATATGCAAAATAAATTTTATTACGTTAATTGGCCTTATAATTTTTAGGCACAGAGAAAGGAAAGCTTAACGTTTCATTAAAATCATACTGCTTAAAATTCAACTTTATATCTAACTTCTTTTTCTCAGATACACTAATGCTTCTTTTTGTAGAAAAGTTTGGCCCTTTTTTATTTTCGTAATCTTCATAAGTAAGATAACAGGTACGGTTGCGTAATTCATCGTTATCATCAAGTTTGCTGCTTTGTATAAGTTTATCATCACCTATCGTCAACAAATTTTTAAAGAATGTCCCTCTATTAAGCAGAGAAAGAGTATTGCCTGATCTGCTATATGAAACAATATTAGAATCAAGAAAAATGGGGTTTCCGATTATGAGATCTTGCAGTGAAGAAAAATCAAGAGGCAGATCTGCAACCTCCTGCAAATAAGCAACACTTCTTGCTGTATAAATTTTATCTTGTTTATTAATCAATTTTACTGAATCAGGAGTCATATAGGCTCTCAATCCCTCAATACCTAAAATAGCAGTAATGGAAATCCATATTACACTGTCTTTATACATTCTTATATGAGCGGTTACATTATATTTTTTCCCGGTGCCATCTTCATAATCTACATCTATTTTGGCTGAAAAAGTTGTATAGTCGATCCTTTGTTTTCTCAACAATTCATAATTCTGTTTTATATATGCCATTGAATCTTCATGTCCATGATCGGGAGAAACAGCAACTACTACTGTTGTATCTTTTTTTGCAATGGCAGTTTGAATATTCTTGGTAGATCTGCAGGAGGCAAAGAAAGAAATGATCCCAATTGATAATATTAATATACTGTTCTTTTTCATTATTGTTTTCCTGTATGACCGAAACCGCCGGCATTTCTTACGGTTACTTCCAATTCCTGGGTTTCCTTCCATTCTATTTGTTCTACTTTTTGAATTATCATTTGAGCAATGCGATCACCCGGTTGAATGACCTGCTCTTCCTGTGAAAGGTTGATCAAAATGATCTTAATTTCTCCCCGGTAGTCACTGTCCACTGTACCGGGACTATTAAGACAAGTAATGCCATGCTTCAATGCTAGGCCACTTCTTGGTCGTATTTGCGCCTCATAGCCTGCTGGCAATTCTATAAAAAGACCGGTTGATATCAAAATTCTTTCAAAAGGTTGAAGCGCTTTTGGCATTTCCAGATTTGCTCTTATATCCATTCCTGATGATCCCGCTGTAGCATAAGACGGCAATGGATTGGAGGAATGATTTATAATTTTCACTTCGATCGGCATAAATGCAAAGATAGGGCTGCTATAATATGGTAACTGTCGAATTGTTTAATTGCTAACTTTTGCTTGGATCAATGATTGTCTTTATCAATATAACCATTTAACAATTTAGCCATTAATTTTTTTCCAATAAAACAGTAGCGCAAGCTATCAGTCCTTCTTCTCTTCCTACAAAACCTAATTGTTCGGTTGTAGTTGCCTTAATAGAAATATCTTTTTCTGATATACGAAGAATGCTGGCTATTGCTTTTTGCATTAAGGAAACATAGGACTTGATCTTCGGAGATTGCAGGCAAACAGTACTATCAATATTTACGACTGTGTATCCTTCCTTTTTTATTATCTCAAAAATTCTTTGCAACAGGATTTTGCTATCAATATTTTTATAAGTATTATCTGTGTCCGGAAAATGATCTCCAATATCACCAAGGCATGCAGCGCCCAACAATGCATCGCATATTGCATGGAGTAAAACATCTGCATCGCTATGACCCAATGCACCTTTATGATGTTCAATCCTGACTCCTCCAAGCCAAAGTTCTCTTCCTTCTGCCAATTTATGGAAGTCAATACCTGAGCCTATGCGATATGACATGTAATTATTTTAGTGAGCAAATATCATTAAATAAAAAACGTTCCGCTTTAGACGGAACGTTTTTCTATAAATTAGATGTTATTAATTAGAACTGCTGGTATTATTGCTTTGATCGAGGTCAAACAATATAGAAAACCGAAGTGTATTGGATAAAGGATTTTGACTTACCCCACTACCTGAAGGTAAGAGGTATGAAAAATTAAGACCGAATACATTGTATTTAAGACCAACGCCCATAGTAAAATATTTACGGTTGCCCTTAGTTTTGTCTTCATAAAAGTACCCGGCACGTAAAGCAAACTGGTTATTATACCAATACTCAGCCCCTATAGATACCTGGAATTCTTTTAATTCTTCTTTAAAACCATCCGGTGCATCGCCAAAAGAACTGAACCAACTTCCAAGCACACCTTTTTTACGATAATTTGCCTGGCTGGCCGAATCCACGGAATAATTATTTGTTATTGCAGGTGGTGTTGGAACTAATAGCTTATTTATATCAAGACCGAATGTGACTTTGTTTTGCTCATTAAAAGCTTTTGTATAAGTGGCACCCACACCAAGATTAGCAGGAATAAAATCTTTTGAATCTGCATTATCAGTATAGGAAATCTTTGATCCAAGGTTTGAAAGAGATATTCCCCATGTTAATCCATTGCCGGCATCATTCTTACCATCATTATAATAACCGATATCAGCTGCTACTGCATTACCGGCTTTATAGGTAGTGCTGCTATTTGAAAAATCTCCTGCCAGGTTTGAATTAATATATTTTAACGCAATTCCAATTCCACTTTTATCACTCAACTTGCGGGAATATCCAACATCAAATCCAAACTCCCTTGGGCGATAATTACCAAAACTATTTCCAACATTATCGGTAAACGTAATATCTCCTAAACTAAAATATCGAAGTGATCCTGAAATTGCCTGGAGCTCATCAAATTTATAATACCCGGATAGAGAAGCAAGATACACATCGCCAACAATTTGTTTTAACCACGGAGTATAAGTAGCCATGACACCACCTTTTGATTCATTAAAAGCTACTTTACCCATATTCCATAATCCTGAACCGGCATCCGGTGAGGTAGCCACACCTATATCTCCCATGCCGCCCGAACGGGCATCCGGCGATATGCGCAAAAAAGGAACTGCTGTTGTTACAACATTAATTGTCGGGGCATTCTGTGCATTGATTAAATCAGCGGAGCAAAGAAAAAAAAGAACAGCGATAACAGTTAGTTTTAAAGCAAATGGTCTCATTAGTAAGTGTTTAATTTTGAGGTAAATATATAGGTTTTGGCAAACGTGAATCAAAATAATATTACCAGTTTACCAGTATATTCCTTCTTTTGTTTGTTCTCACTGGTAACGGATAATTTATATAGATAAACTCCTCTGCCAATCCTATCACCATAATCATCCTTACCGTTCCATTCCAGTTCACTTGAACGGTTTCCTATAGTATTTATTGTTTGTTTTATGGTTTTTATTACCCTTCCGGTGAGGGTAAATACTTGCAATTTTACCTGCAAATCAAGGCCGGGTTTATTATGTTCAAACCAAAAGTGAGTGCTGGTAGTGAAAGGGTTAGGATAATTAAGCACATGGCTGATTACCAATTCCTCATCATTTGACACAATGAATTCCATCGCCACTTCATTTGAGTTATTGAGTACATCCCATGCCTTTATTTTTATAGTATGCGGGCCCGGTTTTAATCCGGGAAGTTGAAAGTGAACTTCTCCATGCTGATAACTATTAAGATCACACCGATAAAAATCGTTAAGCACAAAGAATTGATTATTGTCATTATCCAAAGTAGCCGCTATATCATGGCCAATACCGGTACCCATGGTATTAATGCCTGATGAATCAGACAACTTTATGATCAAAACAGGGGCTTGATTTGTAATACTGCCATTGACAAATTTTTCATCATTCAGATAAGGTTTTATTTGGGGCCCCCGGTTATCATTACTTATATTATTTGTACTACCTCCCACTATAAATCCTGTAAAAATGCCATTAGCATCTTTTGTTCCATCTTCTGCATATAAACTTAACTTACCATTTCCATATTGATAATTGATGTCTTTTGGCACTTTGAATGCGAAAGAGAAATTTCCATTTTGCACAGAATATTTTCCTTTAAATAAAATATTTGTTTGAGTAGTAAAGCCGACCGGTAAGCTTGTAGGATCATTTGCAAGCGTATTTATTATTTGGGGTTTATCAAAAATGGTAGGGTAAATATTTCCATTAAAATTATTTAGTTTGTTTCCAAGCGCATCTGTTACTTCTCCTTCAATAGTCACAGTTTCAGTAGCACTTAATGTATCTGTTTGAGCAACAGGAATGTCGTTGACTTTTATTGGCCTGATTTTTAATACGGGGTATGCCAATGTTAATGCAGGATCACCAAGCAATGTAAATTTCCTGTTGTTGGTTATATCTCCTGACGTTTGATAAGTATAATTTTTTGCATCTTTCATTGCATCTCCCAATGTTTTGTATTTGCCATTTGCCTCAGGCTGCATTGCAATCCGTATGTAGTTATTATTCATAATGCGATTGCTGAATGCAAACACCAACCGGGTAGTTGTCATTAACGCAATAGCACCTGTTTTTGGCCTCAATAAAACATTTTCACCAATGGAATTTATCGTTGGATTGTCGTAAGGAGCAAAATCACAAGTTGCTGTTATGAACAAAGGCAGCCGATCAGGGTTATTCCATCCATTCACCATTTCCTGATCCAATATTGTTTCTTCAGCAAGTCTTTTTGGCCCACCGTGCCCATTAAAATTCCAGATGAGAGTTCCATTATATACCTGGTTATTGATCGCCTGGTTTACCATTGGATACCGGCTTCCGCCAGAACCGCTTTCCTGCTTAAATGCATCTAAATAAATTTTCTGCTGGTTAAACACTGGCGCTACAGTATTAGCGGTAGCTGTTATTATTTCGGCGTCTTGTAAATGCAGATTCTGATCTTCATCATCAGCAATAAAGGTTAGATTATTTCTCCATGGGCCAAATGCTTTTGGATTAAAATATGCGGCTACTTTATCTACAAAGTTTTTTGCTTCTTCAGTATTTTTAGCCGGAATGCGACCAATGCCAATATCAAGATAATTAGTTAGCGCAAGCGAATTGATATCTTCATTGTCATCAAGAAATCCATAATAATCATCAGATGTGTACGTCGCTAATGGATCCAATGAAAAATTGTTTTCATAAGCAGAAACAAGATTTGTATTGTTAGTAAGCCTGTTTTTATAATCAAAAGAGGCATCACCAAACAATAAAAGATATTTAAGTTTATCAGTAGCACTTGCATTGTATTTATCATAATACATTTTTACAAAATCCCTGATAGCTGTTGGGTCAGCGCTGCCACTGCTAAATTCATTATGGATCTGTTCTGTGGTAACAACTAATGTTCGCAAACTATTTTGCTGCTGATGTATCTGGGCTAACCGTTGCGCCTGTAGTAGTAAAGCCGGATGGGTAACGATCAAAAGATCTGTTGGAGATGTATTATGCAAATCCTGGCTTGTTATTTTACCCACAACTTCAGGAATCAAAAAATTATTATTGTTAAAAGCAACGTACTCTCTTAATCTCATGCAATCACTAATAAAATGAAATTCATTATTAATAAGACTTCCCTGCAATCGAACAGGATTAAGCGGGTCAGTAATTTCCCAAACCTGGGTATTGGAGTTTGCATTATTTATTATAAACTCTCCATTGCTATTTCCTACACTTAACCAGTCCCTGAATAACAACTGATCTGATCCTGATAAAGAAAGATTTCTCTGGCAAAACAATTCGAACCAATTCAGCCATCCTTGTGCATTAAAACTGCCAGGTGTATATGTGTATCCAATTCCAATATTGTTTTGACTGGCTATTGCAGTATTGACAACGGTGGCTTCCCGGGCAAACAGGTCGTATTGGCCACCCCCGGTAGAATTAATAGTTATTTGCCCAGCTACCGCATTATTAATTATGACATCAAACTTACTTGCTGCTCCAACAGACCTTGCAACACAGTTAGTAATTAAAAGCAATGGAGAGTTAGCCTGGATACCGTCGACATTTACAGTAAAATTTCTTGTCAATAATCTTCCTGGTGCACTTGAAAATTCTTCTCCATACCATTCCTTGCCACTTGATAAAAAATTTACTGAATCCAGCTCATGAAAACGTCTTTCTGAAAAAGTGTGAACAATAATGTTAGGAGAAGTAGTATTATCGGTAGTTGGAATCCTTTTGCCATTCGCAGCAATCGTCAAAAAATAGTAAGCTTTATTAGCATAAATATTCTTGCGATGAATAAACCTCAAATTCGCAGAATCTTTTATCCATTCATCTGGACCATTGGCATAAAAAAGAATATAATCCGTTCCATTAATTATGCCATCTCCTCCATCAACAATCATAATAGCATTTTCCTTCAGATCATCATACCGAACTGAGGCATTGGTCTCAGGTAACATTTGCCCGCCATTTCCATATAATCTTATTGAGCCAGAACTAAGATTGGTGGTATTCACACCAAGGCTATTCAGAAAGGGAATATCGATTTTATAAACTCCGCCATTTTGTACCGCTATTTTATACCAGGCACCAGAGGAAAGTACGGAATGAGGTGAGTAAATTCTCTGTGACATTCCCTTTAAAGAAATGCACCAAATCAAAATGATCAATACAAAACCTTTCTTCATGCTTATCACTGTAAATCAGAAGCTAAATGGGAATTTTTCACTTGAAAAAGGGTATTAATGCGTACTCCTTTTTTTCGAAACTGCCTATATTCGTAATTGCCGGCAGGTAAAAGATATTATCAGGTACAATATGTTTACCTCATCCGGCGTTAAAATTATTCCAATTCATAGGTTTATACAAAAACAATTGATCGGGTCTTTTTTCAAACCAGGTTTATTGTTGAAGATCAAAAAAACGAACACAAAATGAAAGTGAAAAACTTAACTATCCTGTTATCCTGTGTGGTGCTTTTAGCATCTTGCAAAGGCAAAAGCCTCTTTGGCAAAAAGAAAGACAAATCAGACGCAACGGGCTGGAACTACAATGACAAAAATATGGGTGGTTACCAGGTGTCTAAATCCAAGGAACAAGGCACTGGTCCCGGCCTCGTGTTTGTTCAGGGCGGTACCTTCACCATGGGACAAACAGAAGAAGATGTTATGGGCGACTGGAATAATATTCCACGTCGTGTATCTGTAAACTCTTTCTATATGGATCGTACCGAAGTAGCTAACGTTCATTATCGTGAATATCTTTATTGGCTAAGCAAGGTGTTTGACCCATCAGATCCTGCTAACCAGCCAATACTTGATGCAGCTCTGCCCGATACCTTAGTATGGAGAAGCGAATTAAGTTATAATGAACCTTTGGTTGAATATTATTTCCGCCATCCGGGTTTTAATGATTACCCGGTAGTTGGCATAAGCTGGAGACAAGCAAATGATTATTGCCTTTGGAGAAGCGATCGTGTAAATGAAGGCATGTTGCTTGACAAAGGTTTTGTGAACAAGCAATCTTTACAGGGACAGCAGGGTGATAATAATTTTACAACTAAATCTTATTTACTTGGGTTGTATCAAACTGCTCCTGGTAAAACAGCGACTTCAAAAAAGAATCCGTTAAAAACTCCCCAAGGTCAGCCTCGCACAACGGTAAGTATGGAAGATGGTTTGCTTTTACCTAACTATCGTCTTCCCTTTGAATCAGAGTGGGAATATGCCGCTTATGGTTTGATCAATCAAAACCCCAGGCCAAGTGTAAAAGAAGGGAAACGTGGTGAAGAATTACAATCTAATAAACAAATTTATCCCTGGTCACAAAATGTTAGTGGCCTTCGTGATACACGTCATGGAAGCTGGCAGGGTATGTTCCTTGCTAACTTTAAAAGAGGTTCTGGTGATAATGCCGGTGTTGCTGGTGGTTTGAATGACCGTGCCTTTTATACTGCTCCTGTAAAATCATTTTTCCCCAATGGCTTCGGTCTTTATAATATGGCCGGTAATGTAAGCGAATGGGTACAGGACGTTTTTCGTCCCCTGTCAACACTTGACTTTGATGATATGCCTTCTCCTTTCCGTGGTAACAAATATCAGAAGCTTTATAAAAATGCAAATGGTGAAGCTGAGATCGACAGTACAGGAAGAGTAAAAATGGTTGATGTTACAGATGAAGAAAGCAAAAATCGCAGAAACTATCAGCGTGGCAATGTAATTAACTATATGGATGGTGATACTTTATCACAGTCATCCTATGGTTACGGCATCACAACTCTTATAAGCGATAAATCGAGAGTATATAAAGGTGGTAGCTGGAATGACCGTGCATACTGGCTTACACCAAGTGCCCGCCGCTATTTGGAAGAAGACCAGGCCCTGAGCACTTTAGGTTTCCGTTGCGCAATGGATCGTATGGGTAGCCCTGAAGGCAACAAGAGAAAAACCGGTCAATATTATAAAACACGCAGACAAGGCCGTTAAACTATTTCAATAAATTTTAAAACCCGTCTCGCATTGAGGCGGGTTTTTTTTATTCTTATAAATGAAATGCGTCAAAGAGTAAATTTGCTTATGAATATTGAAGAGCTATATAAGATCTATCAAAAATATCCTTCTGTGCAAACAGATACAAGAAAGCTGAAGACCGGTGATATTTTTTTTGCATTAAAAGGAAATAACTTCAATGGTAATTCTTTCGCAAAACAAGCAGTCGAACATGGAGCAGCTTATGTTGTAATCGATGAAAAAAAATATGAGGTACCCGGTAGAACTATTGTAGTTGATAACGTACTTGATGCTCTTCAGCAATTAGCGAAATATCATCGTCAACAATCCACTTGCACATTTATAGCTATTACAGGCAGTAATGGAAAAACAACTACCAAAGAATTGATCCATGCAGTTCTTTCCACCGCTTATAAAACTTACACGACGGAGGGAAACCTGAATAATCATATTGGTATTCCGCTTACTATTTTAAAAATAGAGGGAGATGCAGAAATGGCTGTGATAGAAATGGGCGCCAATCATATTGGGGAGATAGCATCTTATTGTACCATCGCATTACCAGATCATGGATTGATCACAAACTGTGGCAAAGCGCACCTGGAAGGCTTTGGCAGCGAAGAAGGAGTAAGAAAAGCAAAGGGTGAATTGTTTGATCATTTAAGAACCTTGACACATGGCGTTGCTTTTGTAAACTGGGATTATGATTACCTCCAACAAATGAGTAAGGGAATCAGTGGTATTATTAAATATGGCACAACAAGTAATGCTCATTTAGTTGGAAAAGTTTCTAAAAATGATCCATTGCTTGAAGTAGAGATCATACAAAGTCTTGATGAAAAAAATATCAGGACAAACCTGGTTGGTGAATATAATTTACCAAACGTTCTCGCCGCAGTTACCGTTGGCAAATATTTTAATGTGCCTGAAAAAAAAATAGTATCAGCTATTGAAAATTATACACCTTCCAATAGTCGTTCTCAATTGATACGGAAAAGAAGTAATGATATAATTCTTGATGCCTACAATGCAAACCCAAGCAGCATGAAACTTGCCATTGAAAATTTTGCGAAAAACCCTACTACAGACAAGGTATTAATGCTCGGTGCTATGGCGGAGCTTGGTAGAGAAAGTATTGCAGAACATGAGGCTATTATTGATCTTATAAAACAATTTAAATGGAAGGCTGTTGCATTAGTTGGAGGTGATTTTCTAAATATATCTCACCCTTACATTAAACTTGAAAACTCCGCTGCAGCAAAAAAATGGTTTGACGAGCAGCAGTTTCAAAATACATATATACTTATTAAAGGAAGCCGGAATATGCAAATGGAAAAGGTAGTTGAATTATAAACGGGGCATTGGTTTGCATTATTAAAATTTACTCTTATCCTTCTCCCATTAATGCCGACCTTTGCGACCTTATTAAAAATGCATGAGTAAAGAAAAAAGATCCCGTGGGTATTTTTCATCTGTAGTAGGTTGCCGCTGTCCACGATGCAGAGAAGGGAAATTATTTCAACACCCGATCAGCGTTCATTTCAAAAAGTTCATGGCGATGAATAAAGAATGCCCTGTATGCGGGCAACCTACTGAATTGGAAGTAGGGTTTTATTACGGTACCAGCTATGTTAGCTATGCGCTTACAGTCGGATTGAGTCTTGTAAGTTTAATGATATGGTGGCTCACCATCGGATTATCTACAAGTGACAATCGTTTTTTTTATTGGCTTGGTTTTAATGCTGTATTACTTATTCTTCTGCAGCCCTGGCTCATGCGGTTATCACGCAGCATCTGGATATCATGGTTTGTAAGATATGATCCTTGTTGGAAAGAAAATCAGCCGGTCGATGTTTCAGAAAGAATAAATGCTGACCAGGCGAATAACTGGTGAGTATTTACCACAATTGTTTTCCTTCATAATAATCAAGTATCTTAAACCGTAATACAAGATCAAACTTTGCATTGATAAGATTAATATTGGCCCTATCTAAATTATTTTTTGCAGTAAGATAGTCGATTGAGTTACCTACTCCCGCATTAAAACGAATTTCTGCTGCATGAAATGATTCATCAAAAGCATTAACCTGATCCAGCAAAGTTTTATAGCGATCCGATGCTGTTGTCATATTCACATAAGCCTGGTCAATAGCTTGCTTTAATTGTATTCTTGTTGTTTGCGCAACAAGCTCATCATTCTTCAAATTTATTTTAGCTAATGATACCCTGCTTCTTGCCTGGAATGCATTAAAGATCGGTATCTGGAGATTCAGACTTATCTGAGTAAAAAGATTATTGTTCAATTGACTTCCATAAGCAATTTTTTGCGAGCTATAATTGCTTTGCTTTCTTATTAAAGGACTGGGACTGCCATTTACCACCACATAATCCTGCGTGGTAACATCAGTAGTATTAATAAATACGTCACGTCTGGCTACACTTGAATAGTTTGAGTTTGCATTGCCATCTAAAGTCAGCCTTGGGAACAGTTGACCTCTTGCCACCTTTACTCCGCTTAATGAACTTTGTCTCCTGAGATCAACTGCTTTTATAAGAGCAAACTTCTCCAATGCCGCCAAATATATTGTTTCAGGAACATCCTCATACTTTGTTGCAAACTCAGCCGTCTCCAATCTTTCTAACTGCATTTTCTTATCGTAGGGAATATTCATTAATTGACAGAGTGTGATCTTTGAAGTTTCCAATGCACTTTGATTGTTGATAATCGCCAACTGATCATTGGCAGACTGACCTTTCAGGTCTGATAATTCCGAAGGCATGATTGCTCCCTGCTTATTTAAAACTTCCCTTCGCTCTACCTGTTTTTTACTAAGTTCAAATTGATTTTGCGATTGAGCAAGCAGATCTTCATTATTTAATACCTGCAAATAAGCGAGTATGATATTAATGGTAAGATTATCCTTTGCCTGTTGTGTTTCCATTTTAGCGGCCTGGAAGATCAATTTGTTCTGGCGTATATTATTTTGAATTGCAAAACCATTAAATAGCGTAACACCACTGTTTATAACATAGCCGGCATAATTCACTTGTTGATTGATAAATCCATTGGTAAAAGGATCGATGCTGCGGCCCTGGTTTATTCCATGTCCAACCGAAGCATTGAGATCAGGAAAACGGGTTGCCTTTGCCTGTTTAAAATTTACTTCAGTAGTCTGCGCCTGCAGATCGTTTTGCAGTACTATTAAATTATTTGCAATACCGGTTTCAATACATTGCTTTAAACTGAGTTTACCTATTACCGGGTTATTTTGAGAATAAATACAATTGCAAGCTATCAGTAAACAAAAACCTATATACTTTACTTTTTTCATAATCATTTTCTTCCTGTTTTATTTAACAATCATCCCATCAAGCAGGTTAATGATACGGGAACCGTACGAAGCATTCTTTTCTGAATGAGTAACCTGTATAATAGCAACGCCTTCCTTATTCAGCTCACTGAATAAATTCATAATGTCTTCCCCTTGTTTTGAATTCAGATTACCGGTGGGTTCATCTGCTAATATTAATTTTGGTTTTGCGATCAAAGCTCTTGCAATACCCACCAGTTGCTGCTGACCGCCGGAAAGTTGGGTAGGAAAAAGATCTTTTTTTCCTACAATATTGAAGCGATCCAATATATCAGCTACCATTGCTTTTCGTTCAGAAGTTTTAATACCCTGATAGATCAATGGCGTTTCAATATTTTCATACACCGTCAATTCATCTATTAAATGATAAGCCTGGAATACGAAGCCGACATATTGTTTGTACAAAGCTGATCTTTGCTTTTCTTTAAGCTTATGCACGGATTCATGAAAAAAATGATATTCGCCTTCATTGAATTCATCCAGCATTCCAATAATATTCAGCAAAGTTGATTTGCCCGATCCTGACGGACCCATGATGGAAATGAACTCTCCTTGTTTTACCGACAAGTCAACATCTTTCAAAATAAAAGTCCTGTTGTTTCCTGTATTCACCCATTTGTAGATTCCTTTTAATTCAAGCATTGTTTTATTTTTTTCATTGTGAGAAAATGGTACCTGTTAACAGAATTTTTTATTTAAACCAGCTATTTCAGTCTATTTGATTTTACCCAACCCCATGCCAGCCTAAAACCCTTTGTGTTACAATATCTCATCTACGAAACATTTCATAAGGTGTACGTTAATGAACATTTGCTGTACATTATCGTACAGTATTAGCAAAAGCATAGTCACGCTTTACTTATTTTAATGCGAGATAAATCCTTCCGTTTCCTGCATCTACTTTTACAGTTACGCCGCCTCCATTAAGCTTACCATTCACTTCATCATCATCTACTTTTCCATTAAAATTGTCGAGATGATCGGTTTTAATTTTATCCCCGGATAAATCAAGGTTCATGCCTTTGCCTTTTGGTAATTCCAGGTCAATATTGCCGGATGAATTACTGATCTTCACGTATTTGCCCAATTGCTTTATAGAAACACCAATGTTCCCTCCGCTTGTTGATGTTTCAAGGCTGCATGAAAGATCACTGAGATGAATACTTCCACCGGAGGTATGTGCAATGAGTTCGCCTTCTACATTCCGGCCTACAACACTTCCACCACTTGTGGTAGCCCTGATGTCTCCTTTCAGATCTTTCAGATCCAATGATCCACCGGAAGTACTTAATCTGAGTTTGCCATCACAATTTTTTGCATTGATACTGCCGCCGCTGGTAGTAAGTTCAATATCATCTTTCGAATTTTCAAGATTAATACTACCACCGGAAGTTCGTCCATCTACTTTGCCACTTACATTGTCTACATTCAAACTTCCGCCACTGGTTGAAAAATTCTGATTGCCGGAAATATTTGACAAACTAATGCTACCTCCGCTTGTTGACAGATCTGTAGAAACATTTTTCGGAACGAATATTTTAAAAGAAATATTCAGCGCTTTTTTCCAGTCGGTTATTCTTTCTTTTGCTTTTGCCGTAGCAATAAGCTTATTATTGGCAACTGAAATTGTGAGATTATACATTTCATTTAACCGTTGCTGTATTTCTTCTTTTGAAAGTTCATTCCTGTTGTTATTGGAAGAAACGTATACTTCTATTTTAGCTTCAGAAACGTTGACACCCGAAACAGAAATACTTCCACCGGAAGTTTGCGCTTCTACATCTTTAATAGATTCACTGCTCAATGATTTTGTCATATAGGGTTCTTTATTCCATTTGTCTTGCGCTTTAATTGACAATTGCAATGCGGCAAGTAAAAAAATCAGGAAATACTTTTTCATATTGTTTTTATTTTGAGTGATAAAAATTATTCTGTTCTTAGAGATTTTACCGGGTTAGTAATGGCAGCTTTGATTGCCTGGAAGCTTACAGTCAATAAAGTAATAATTAGCGCAACACCTGCAGCCAGCACAAACACTCCCCACCCTATTGTAATCCTGTAATCGTAATTGGTAAGCCAATTTTTTAAATAATACCAGGCTATGGGTGCAGCAATAATGCAGGAAAGAAGAACTAATACAAAAAACTCTGTTGAAAGCAAACGCCATAAGTTAGCTACGCTGGCGCCAAGCACTTTACGAATACCAATTTCTTTGGTCCGCTGTTCGGCAACAAAACTTGCCATACCAAATAAACCGAGGCAGGAAATAAAAATAGCGAGCATAGCAAAATACAATGCAAGTTTTCCTATGCGCTCTTCTGCTTTGAACTTGCCTCCAAATTCTTCATCCACAAATTTGTAATCAAACGGTACATTAGGAGTATATTTTTTTAAAACCTGTTCAATACTGGTCAACGATTGCTTTGCATTCTTCTGAGGATTCAATCTTAGAATCAGGTTAAACATGTACTCATTGCTCTTATCTATATGATACAAGGTGGGACGAACGGGATAAAAAGGCGACTCCTGCATAATGTCATTAACAACACCAATAATTGTAAAAGGCCGTTTCTCCCACTTCAATACAGTACCCACAGGATTTTTAAATCCTAAAAACTTAGCAGCTGACTCATTAATAATAAATGCTGCGGAGTCGGTTGCAAATTCCCGTGAAAAATCACGTCCTTCTTTGATTTTCCAATTCACTGTTTTACCAAATTCATAAGTCACTTTGTTATTGGGAAAATCAACGGCAAGGTTGGGGTCTTTACCTTCCCAGTCAAAACCACCATTTGAATTCCATACCTGTGTCAATGGACTTTGAGATGCTGCCATTTCTTCTATAGCTCCTGAATTTTTTAGCTCTGTTCTAACAGCTTCGTAATGCTCTTTTATTTCTTTTTCCAAACCAATATTGATTAAACCATGACGGGTATAACCGATCGGCCTGTTTTTAGCATGCTGAATTTGCTGGTAAACGATGATAGTCCCTATTATCAGCATTACCGAAACAGTAAATTGCGTTACTACCAAAATTTTGCGGGGAACAGATGCGAGTTTGCCCACACGAAATGTTCCCTTTAATACTTTCAATGGCTGGAATGAAGAAAGATAAAGCGCCGGATAACTGCCGGAAACTAACCCTGTTATTAATATGAATGCAAGACTAAAAATCCAAAAGACCGGACTTGTCCAGCCAATCTCGATTTTTTTG
>Ga0207710_10000980_pt1 | contig 14998 bp, 15 predicted proteins | sample KBSS24metaG_FD_184400 | JGI IMG/M metagenome (GOLD analysis project Ga0207710, IMG submission 184400) | Switchgrass rhizosphere microbial communities from Kellogg Biological Station, Michigan, USA - KBS S2-4 metaG (SPAdes) (version 2) | ecosystem: Host-associated > Plants > Roots > Rhizosphere...
CCCGAGGCGCCGCGCGCCGCCTGCGGCGGCTCGGCCTGAGCGAGGCCACGCGGCCGGAGAGCTTCTGGGTGACCGACACCCGCGGTCCGCTGGTCGCCGGGGAGACCGAGCGCGCCCACGCCTGGGCCGAGACCGTGGCGACCCGCGCCACCCGAACCGGTCGGCGAGATCCGGACCTGATCAGCGAAGGACTTCATGGGAAACAACTACAGAAAAGTCTGATCAAGGAGGATACGGGTAGGACTACAGTGGGTGAGGGAAGCCTGGTTGAACGGCAGGGAGAAGCGGAGAAAGAAAGCCGCGCACCGTGCGTCTACTGACCGCCACCAAAGCGGCGGTAGGTTTCTCTCACCCACCAGCGCCAATCCCCGAGCCGGACTACCCGGGGGTCAAGAGACATCCGCTCGACGGGTCCTGTTTCCGGAAATCACGGGGACTGGGTTCAGTGCAGGAGAGGCGGTAAATCTGATGATCCGATCGAAGACCTGGACGGTCGAGCTGTTCCTCAGCGAGGAGGACGGCCACACTCGGGCGGAGGCGGTGCTGCGCTCGGGCGCGGACCGTGAACTGCGCGCGGTCGGGCGCGCCCGGCGGCATCCCGATGACGCTGAGATCCCTGAGATCGGGGACGAGGTGGCGACCTCGCGGGCGTTGTCGGAGCTGGCGCACAAGGTGCTTGACGCGGCGGCGTCCGACATCGAGGCCGCCACCGGGCGCGCGGCCCGCGTGCACGCCTGACGGTGACCTCGTCGGCTCCCGACGCCGGACCGGCCGGACCGGGCCGTCGGGTTGGCGAGTGCGCCCCGGCCGCGACCGCGACGACCCCGGCCGCGGCCGCGGCCAGCAGCGTGAGGACGACGCCTCGGCGGGTCGCCAGCAGCATCAGGACGGCGCAGGCCAGGATGGCGAACTGCCAGGCCTCCGCAAGGGCGCGGGCGAGCGGGACGGCGGAGCCGAGGATGGCGCCGAGGGCGGCGGGGCCCGCCCCGTCGAGGAATACGCGCGTCCGCGGGTCCACTCGCGGGCGGTCGAAGTGGCGGCCGCCGCCCAGGATGAACGCGAAGGACGGGGTGAACGCGACCGCGGCGGCGAGCAGGCCGCCCCCGACGCCCGCCGCGGCGTAGCCGACGGCGGCCACGGTGTGCACGACCGGGCCCGGCGTGACCTGCCCGAGCGACACGGCGTTCAGGCGTCGATCTACTGCGCCTGGCGGCTACGCGGATGGGGCGCGGGCTACTGCGCCTGGCGGCTACGCGGGTGGGGCGGGGCCCTGGCCGGCGGTCTGGCGTTCATCCTGCCCGGGCTCGTCGCGGTCCTGGCGCTCGGCGTTGTTCCTGACCGGGACGTCGCCCTGGTGGGGCCGGGCGGCCGATCCTCACGGTCGACTGACACCATGATTCGCCGCCAGGGTGGTGAGCGCTGTGCACTGTCGACCCGGCTCACCGCTCACACCCTGCGGGCGGACTCACCGGTTCAGGCGTGCTTCACCTCGACGCGATGCGGCTCGGGTGTGGCCGTCACCGGGACGCGGATCTCCAGGATCCCGTCGGCGTAGGTGGCGGTCAGCTCGTCCTGCTTCGCCCCGCTCGGCAGCGGCATCGTCCGGTGCATCGCGCCGTAACGGAACTCGGAGCGGTAGGTGTCGCCGGCCTTCTCCCGGCTCTCCGCCCGCCGCTCCACCCGGAGCGACAACATCCCGTCGGTGACGGTGACCTCGACGTCCTTCGCCGGGTCGATGCCCGGCAGCTCGGCCCGGACGACCTCGGTGTCTCCGTCGGTGAACTCCTCCACCCGGATGAGGCCCTCGCGACCGAACATGCGTTCCGTGGTCGCCATCCAGCCCTCCGGTGAGAACGGCCAGTTGAACATGTCCGCCCATTCCGGGTGGGAGTGCCGGCCGCGCATGATGTTGGCCATCGTCTGTCGCCTCCGTGCAACGTCGTGAATCTTCCGCTGTGTATGTGCGCCCCGGACCACGCCGATGAACGGGCCGTTCGGGCCCACGCCGCGGCGCGAAAGACCCTCAGAGCATTCCCGGCCGCGGCCGACATCAGCTGGGGCTTTCGCGCAACGGGAAGGTGACGCCGCCGCCCGGCCCGATCGTCCGGGTCTCGCCGCGGCAGTGGACCCGAATCGGGCGGTGGGCGCCGGGCGCGGCACACACCTGGATGCGCCCGTCCTGGACGGAGAGCGTCAGCGAGTGGCCCCGGTAGGTCAGCCCGAGCTCCAGGGCACCGGCCCCGTCCGGCCAGTACGGGTTGAGATGCAGGGTGTCGGCCCTGGTCTCGACCCGGCGAAGCCGCGCTGGATCAGGTCGACCGAGCCGGCCATGGCCGCCAGGTGGATGCCCTCGGCCCCTCATAGTGCGGTACCCACGGGTGCACGGTCACGGTCCCCACGACCTTCCTGCTCCCGCCGGTCAGCGGATGACGGCCACCGGGCAGGGCGCGTACATCACGCACTGCGAGCTGATCGAGCCGAGCAGCAGGCCGTCGAAGCCACCGCCGCCGCGAGCGCCGACGACGAGCAACTGGGCGCTCGCGGCGGCCTGGATCAGCTCGTCGGCGACATGCCCGACCCGGACGTCGCTGGACGTCTCGAGGGTGGGCTGATCGTCGACCTCGGCCCGCACCGCCGCCAGGTTCGGGACTTTCCCCGCCGGCGCGGGCACCTCCCTCTGTTCGGGCGGGCTTCGTCGGGCTGGGTCGGCGACACGTGGACGATCCGCGGCGGCGCCCGCCGCAGCGTCGCCTCCGCCACCGCCCAGCGAAGGGCGTCGATCGAGGAGCGGGACCCGTCTATCCCGACCACGATCTCCGGAGGGGCGGGCCCGGCGGGTCGGCGTCGGGTCCGGCGTCCCCCTTCCTGGCCGGCGGCGACGGGTGCACCACCACGACGGGCACCGCCGCCCGATGGGCGCAGGCCAGGCTGACCGAACCGGCCAGCGTCCGCGTGCCCGAGGTCATCCCCTTCGCGCCCAGAACGAGCATCTCGGCGTCGGCCGCCGCCGTGAGCAGCGTGGACACGGGCGGACCGAACATCGCCCGCTCGTCGAGCCGGGCGACCGGGACGTGGCGGCGGAGACGATCCGCGGCATCGCCGGATCCGGCTCCCCCATACCCGGAGCCGACCGCCGCCATCGGTCCGGGCACCGGAGCCGTCGACCGAAGGTGACGGGAGCCCCGGGACCGCCGACTCCGGCTTGTCGCGGCTCCATCAGGACCGTCGGCGCGGGTAGAACCTGCCGCCGTCCTCCCGGGTGAGCCGGCTGGCCGGACGGCCGTCCGGTCGCGACCGCTCGACTCGGCGCGACGTCGCCCGTATGTTGATCGCCCCAATGTTGATCGCGCGGAGCGTTGGGCCACGCTGGCCTGACGGGACGACCGCGGAGAGGGGCATGGACCTGACGGGGAAGCTCCAGCACCGGCGGCCCGACGGCCGAAGAGGCTTGCCTGGGCTGCTCCCCGGGCTGTCCTGGCCCCGTCGATACCGACGATCCTGGCTGCCGGGAGACCTGTTCGCCGGGGTTACCGTCGCGGCCTACCTCGTCCCCCAGGTGATGGCCTACGCGAGCGTCGCCGGAGTGGCGCCGGTCGCGGGGCTGTGGGCGACGCTGCCGGCGCTGGCGATCTACTCGCTCGTCGGATCGTCCCGGCAGCTGTCGGTCGGGCCCGAGTCGACGACGGCGCTGATGACCGCCACGGCGGTCGCTCCCCTCGCCGCCGGTGACCCGCGACGCTACGCGGTGCTGGCGGCCGCCCTCGCGGTCACGGTCGGGTTGATGGCCGTGGCCGCCTGGGCACTACGGCTCGGGTTCGTCGCCGACCTGCTCTCCCAGCCGATCCTCGTCGGCTACCTGACCGGGGTCGCCCTGATCATGGTTGCCGGCCAGCTGCGCCGGACGACCGGGGTGCCCGTACACGGAGACACGCTGTATGCCGAGCTCGCGTCGTTCCTGCGGAACGTCGACCAGGTGCGGGTCGGCACGGTCGTGCTGGCCGGCGCCGCGCTGGCGTTCCTGGTTCTCGTCGGCTGGCGCTGGCCGACCGCGCCGGGCGCGCTGCTGGTCGTCCTGCTGGCGACCACCGCGGTAAGTGTGTTCGGCCTGAAGGCCCATGGTGTCGCCGTCGTCGGGGACATCCACGCCGGTCTGCCGCGTCCGACGCTGCCCGCGCCGGGTGACCTCTCCCGCCTGTTCGCGCCGGCGCTGGGCATGCTGTTCGTCGGCTACACCGACAATGTGCTGACCGCCCGCGCCTTCGCCAGCCGAGGCGGCTACCAGGTGGACCCACAGCAGGAGCTGCTCGCGCTGGGAGCGGCCAACGTCGGGGCGGGGCTGCTGTCGGGCTTCCCGGTGAGCAGCAGCGGCAGCCGGACCGCGGTCGGCGCCGCGGCGGGCAGCCGAAGCCAGCTGTACTCACTGGTCGCCCTGGGCGCCGTGGTCGCCGTGCTGCTGTTCCTGCGGCCAGTGCTGTCCATCTTCCCGACTGCCGTGCTGGGCGCGATCGTCATCTACGCCGCTTCCCGCCTGATCGATCTGCCCAGCTTCCGGCGGCTCGCCCGCTTCCGCCGCAGCGAACTGGCACTGGCGCTGGTGGCTGTGGCCGGGGTGCTGGTCTTCGACATCCTGTACGGCATTCTGATCGCGGTCGGGATGTCCCTCGCCGACCTGCTGGCCCGGGTCGCCCGCCCGCACGACGCGATCCTCGCCCGGGTGCCGGGCCTGGACGGGATGCACGACATCGACGACTACCCGAACGCACGCATGATCACCGGGCTCGTCGTCTACCGCTACGACTCGCCGCTCTTCTTCGCCAACGCGCAGGACTTCAAGCGACGAGCGCTGGCCGCGGTCGAAGCGTCCGCTGGCCCGGTGGACTGGTTCATCCTGAACGTCGAGGCGAACGTCGAGGTCGACATCACCGCGCTGGACGCGCTGGAGGAACTGCGGGCAGAGCTGGCCGGGCGGGGCATCGTGGTCGCGCTGGCCCGGGTCAAGCAGGACCTGCTTGACGACCTGACCGCCTACGGACTGACCGGCACGATCGGCCCGGACCTGCTCTTCCCCACCCTGCCCGCCGCCGTCGCCGCCTACGAGTGCTCCCGTCCCCCGGACCGCGGACCGGAGCCGGACGGGTCCGGCTCCCCGGCTCCGAGCCCACCCGCCGCGGACCGGTGACAGGGGCTTCAGCCGCGCCGGCCGAGGACGCAGGGCCCTGCCCCGTAGCCAGGCAGCCGACGGCGGTGACGGTCATCTGGTGGACGGCGGGATTCACGCAGGCGGCCGCTCACCGGGGAAGCGAAGGAACATCGCGCCCCGGTTGGCCGGGGGATAGATCCGCGGGCCGGTCACGGCGCGGATCTGCCCGCAACCGCTCTGGACGCCGGCGGTGGTGATGGACAGCCGCGCCTGGGTCGTCCCGCCGGGGCGAGGGTGACGGTCGGGCCGGACGGCCCGATCCGGTCGGCCGGCGCGCCGACCTGGGCCCCGGCCGCGTCGACCTGGGACGCCCCGGGGAACCCACCCATCCGGCACGGCCGCCGCCCGGTATTGGTGAACACCACATACGCACAGGTGTGCCCGGCGGCACCCCGCAGGTCGGAGAAGGCCACCGTGAGCTGGGAGGACAGGCAACCCGCCACCGGCGCGGCCGTCCCGGAACCGGCCATACCGGGGTGGGTCCATCCCGGATCCGGCCATCCCCGGACCCGTCGTGCCGGAACCAGCCGCGCCGGAGGTACGGCCTCGACCCGGCATCGGGGCGGGCACAGTCGTCGCCATCGGACGGCCGGGCGCCATAGCCAGCTCCTCACCTACGGACAAAGCTGATTCTCAAGAATTGCCACCCGTTGTTCCGTCGGCCAGAGCGAAAGGCCGTACGCGGAGGCGACATCCGGCCCGCCGCAACGATCGCGACCGCCTGCCTCGGATGGACCTATTCAGTGGTTCAGCCGTCGACTGCCCACCAGCCGCGCGCACGGGGGCCACCCTGACGTGGGACGGCCGGGAGCTGCTCCTCGTCGGCGGTGGCGACGCCCATCGCTTGACGTTGCCCGACGCCCCGCTGTCCTACGACCCGGCCGCCAACCGCTGGCAAGCGCTGCCGCCCGACGGCGGTGGCCGGGTCGGGCACGCGGCCGCCTGGACCGGCCGCCGCCTGCTCGTCTGGGGCGGCGGGCAGCTCAGGGGCGGCGGGTTCGTCCCCGCCGCGCGCGGCGCCGCCTACGACCCGGCCACCCGGTCGTGGAGCCCGCTCCCGCTCTCCCCGCTGCGCGGGCGCCAGTCGCCGACCGTGGTCTGGACCGGCCGCGCGCTCCTTGTCTGGGGCGGCGACGAGCGTACCGACGGCGCCGTCTACCGCCCCTGACTCCGCCGCGCCGGCCGGTCCAGCGGCGGCGTGACGTACGGCTGTCGGGAGAGGGACGTCCGGCAGTCGTTTCGCCTCCCGCGGAAGATCAGGCTTGGTTCCATGAGCCCCCTCGGCGCGCCGGGCACCACCCGGGCGATGGTCACCCTGGACGGGGTCAGCAAGTCCTTCGGCTCCGCCGTCGCGCTGAGCGAGGTGGACCTGGCGGTCGAACCCGGCACCGTGTGCGCCCTGCTGGGTCCCAACGGCGCCGGCAAGACGACGCTGGTGCGGATCCTCACCACCCTCCTGCGCCCGGACCGCGGGCACGCCACGGTGGCCGGCTGTGACGTGGTCACCGACGCCGGGCGCCTGCGCCCCCTGATCGGCCTGGCCGGCCAGTACGCCGCCGTCGACGAACTGCTCACCGGACGCGAGAACCTTGAGCTGGTCGGTCTCTGGTACCACCTGAGCCGGGCCGACTACCGGCGCCGGGCCACCGAGGTCCTGGATCGGCTCTCGCTGCGCGACGTCGGCGACCGGCTGGTCCGGACCTACTCCGGCGGCATGCGCCGCCGCCTGGACATCGGCGCGGCGCTGCTGGCCCGCCCACCGGTGCTCTTCCTGGACGAGCCCACCACCGGCCTCGACCCGCGTACCCGCAACGACCTGTGGGCCTTCGTCGACGAACTCGTCGCCGCCGGCACCACCGTCGTCCTGAGCACCCAGTACATGGAGGAAGCCGAACGCCTGGCCCACCAGGTCGCCGTGCTCGACAACGGCCGGGTCATCGCCGCCGGCTCCCCCGACGAGCTCAAGAAGTCCGCCGGCGGCGACGTCCTGGAAGCCCGGGTGGCCCGGGCGGCGGACCTGGGCGCGGCCGCGACACTGCTCGGGGAGCTGGCCCGCGCCGACCCCCGCGTGGAGATGGACAACCAGCGCCTGCGGGTCCCGACCGGCGGCGGAACCGGCTTGCTCATCGCGGCCGGCACCCGCTTCGCCGACGCCGGCATCGAGCTGGCCGACCTCGGCATCCGCCGCCCGACCCTGACCGACGTGTTCCTCACCCTCACCAGGTCGCCCGACACCCACTCGACTGACGCGAAGGAGGCGGGACGATGACCCACGCCGTGCTCCCCGCTGTTCGCCCCGCGGCCCTTAACCGGGCGGGCCGGCTGGCCCTCGGCGGGCGCGACACGCTCGGCGTGGCCCGGCGGAACCTCCTGCGGATCCTGCGCACACCCCAGCTCCTGCTGCTCAGCTCGGTGCAGCCGGCGCTGCTGCTCATCGTCTTCCGCTACGTCCTCGGCGGCGCCATCCGGATCCCGGGGGCCCGCTACGTCGACTTCGTCGTGCCGGCGGTCTTCCTGGAGGCAGTCCTCATCGGCGGCATGACAACATCGATCGGGCTGGCCGAGGACATTCGAAGCGGGATCATCGACCGGTTCCGGAGCCTACCGATGGCCCGGTCGGCGGTGCTGGCCGGCCGGACCCTGGCTGACCTGGCCCGAAGCCTGTTCGCGCTCGCGCTGATGATCGGGCTCGGCCTGGCCGTCGGGTTCCGCTTCCACGCCCCGATCCCCTCGATCGTCGGCGGCGTCGGTCTCATCGTCCTGTTCGGCTACGCGTTCTCCTGGATGTACGCGGCGATCGGCCTGGCCGCCGGCGACCCGGAAACCGCCCAGGTCGCCGGCATCCTGCCGTTCTTCATCCTGATGTTCGCCAGCTCCGCCATCGTGCCGGTGGCCACGATGCCCGGCTGGCTCCAGCCGTTCGCCCGCAACCAGCCGTTCAGCGTCACCGTCGGCGCCGTGCGGGCCCTCTTCGAGGGCGGCCCGGTCACCCACTGGCTCTGGCAGGCGGTGGCGTGGTCAGTCGGCATCATGATCGTCTTCGCCGCCGCCGCCATCCAGCGCTACCGAACCCTCGCCGGCTGATCCGCCCGCGCAGGAGCACAAGCAGGAGGTTGTCATGCCCCGCCGCTACCTCGCGAACACGCTGATCGACTGGATCGCGGAGTTCGACCCGCTGCTCGGACCGACCCAGCCCTGACCCAGCCGGCCCGAGCCAGTCCGGCCGTCACCTGCCGAAGCCACCGGTCGGACCGCTCGCAACCAGAGGATCTCTTTCTGGAGCTCGGTCAGGCGCTGGTAGCCGCATTCAAGCGCCAGATCGCCCAAGCGGTCATGGTCATCCCGCCGCCGGCCGGGCTCAGGCCGCGAGTGTGTCGAGGGCGTCGGCGAGCCGCTCGGCGGCGCGGTCCGCCAGCGGCTTGAGCGCCGGGTTGCCGGTGACAGTGATCATGATGGCGGGGTCGAGCGCCGCGACGACCGTCCGGCCCCCGGCCACGGCGCGGACGGTCACGGTGCAGGGCAGCAGCAGTCCGATCGACGGCTCGATCTCCAGTGCTTCGTAGGCCAGGGCCGGGTTGCAGGCGCCCAGGATGCGCTGCTCCGGGACGTCCACCCCGAGCTTGGCTCGCAGCGTCGCCGCGACGTCGATCTCGGTGAGGATGCCGAACCCCCGCGCCGCGAGAGCGGCCTCGACCCGCTCGACCGCGGCGTCGACGCCACAGTTGAGGACGATGGTGCGCGCGTAGTCGGCCATGACTGACTTCCTTTCTCGGGGCATCGGCTTCTCGGGGCATCGGCTTCTCGGGGCATCGGCTTCTCGGGGCGTGGGTGCTCAGGCGAGCTCGATGCTGACTTCCGGCGCCTGGCGCACGGTGTTGTGGACGGTGCAGTGCGCGGCCACGGCCACGAGCCCGGCCCTCCGCTCCGCTGGCAGACCGGGCGGGACACTCAGGCGCAGCCGCACCCGCGACACCCTCGCCGGCCGGTCGGTCGCCATCTCGAACTCGGCGGCCACCCGTAGGCCGGCCCGGCACACGCCGTGGCGGGTGAGGTAGCCACCGGCGTAGAAGGCAACGCACGACGCGAGCGCGGCGACGAACAGCTCCGTCGGCGTCGCCGCGACGTCAGTACCGTGCGGCGGCGGCTGATCGACCAGCACCTCGTGCCCGCGCACGTCGATCGCGTAGGACTCGCCCGCGAGGTAGCGGACCTCGAGCCGGCCCGGCTGCCCCGCCGACGCGCCCGTCCCGTCCCGTTCCCGCTCGACCGACGCCGCCCCGGCCAGCAGTTCCCCGGCCAGGCTTCGTGCCTCGGCCACCGAGAGCGCCAACCGCGTCCCGGGCTCGCCCGCGGGCAGCCCATCGACGATCACCTTCCGAGCAGGGTCCGCCCTGGTCAGCTCAGAAGCCTTCGCCCCGGTTGGTTCCGTTCCCGCCACAGACATCCGCCACCTCCGCGCAACAGCCCGGTCGGCATTCGGATATCGACGCTACGGCCGCGCACAGCCCTCATCAGGAGCCGTTGGTCCCGCCGCCGGGAGCCGTCGGAAACGATGACCAGGACCCGCGGCGGGGTGTACGCGGCGTCGGCACGGCCCCACGACCGGGTCGGCGCCGGCCGTCATGCTCCAGTGCGCCCGCCGTCCGCGGTGGCGGCGAGGCGGTGCAGCAGCGGCTGCAGCCAGAAGACCCCGTCCGCGGCCCCGTCCGCGGCCGCGGTCGCGGACGCGGCCGGCGGGAGATCGGTGCTGGTCATGACCCCGAACGCGCGATGAAGGCCTTGTTACCCGGCAGGTCCGCCCGGGGCAGCCCCAGGTCGTGCTGGGCGATGATGTTGCGGAACACCTCGACGGTGCCGCCGTAGGTGGCGGTGCCCGGCGAGTAGCGGTGGGTGTAGTCGAACACCCCGCCCTCGACCGCCCCGGGGGTGCCGCCCGACAGCAGCCCGGCCGGACCCACCAGGTCGAGCAGCTCGGCGCCCCCGGCGACGATGGCGTCGGAGCACTTCACCCGTCCCGCCGCGCCGGGGGTGTGCAGCGCCGCCTCCAGCTGGACCGCCACGGCCCCGATCCGCTCCCGCACCGCGGGATCGTCCGCGGGGCGGGACCCGTCCGAGCCGGGGGTGGTGGCCCATCGCGCCGCCGCGTCGAGCGCCCGGTGGAGCTGCCGGACCCGCCGGACCGTCGCCGACTGGTCGGCCAGGCCCGCGCCGTCCCCGCCGATCCCGTGCTCGACGTCCAGCGGGCCGTGCAGCACGCCCCAGCCGGCGTTGACCTCGCCGAGGCGGTAGTCGTCGGAGATCCGGACGTCGTCGAAGTAGACGATGTTGGTGCGCTCGCCGCAGAACGTGCGGATGCCCTGGATCTCGATGCCCGGGGTGTCGAGCGGCACGAGGAACATCGTGATGCCCTTGTGCTTCGGGGCGTCCGGGTCCGTCCGGGCGATCAGGAACGTGTACTGGCAGTTGTGCGCGCCGGTGGTGAAAATCTTGGACCCGTTGATGACCCAGCCGTCACCGTCCCGGGTCGCCCGGGTCTTCGCGCTCGCGATGTCCGACCCGCCGTCGGGCTCCGTGTAGCCCAGGCACATCCGCACCCGCCCGGCCGCCACGCCGGCCAGCACGTCCTCCCGGATGGCGTCGGAGGCGTACCGTTCGACGGCGGCCAACACCAGGCGGGTGGTGTCGAGGGTGATCCACGGCAGGCCCGGCCGGCCGAGCTCCACATCGAGAATGCGAGCGCCGAGCGCGTCCAGGCCCGCCCCGCCGCGCTCGACCGGCCACCGGGGCACGATCCAGCCGCGCTCGGCCATCGCCAGGTGCACGCGCTCGTTGAAGCCGTCCCCGGTCCGGTGCTCGTGCTCGAACTCCTCCTCGGTGATGTACTCCGCCGCGAACGCCCGGACCTGGTCACGCAGCGCCAGGTGCTCCTCGTCGAGCTCGATCGTGCTGAAGTCCATGATGCCCTGCTGCTCCTCGACTCAGATCCCGGCCGCGCGCAACCGCGACTCGCCCACGCGGCGGACGTCCCGGCGCGGATCGCCGCCCGCCAGCGCCCAGCCCTTGGCGCGCAGGTAGAACAAGCTGCTGTCCGCCTCCGCGGTGAACCCGAGGCCACCCTGCACGTGCTGGGCGACGTCCACCCCGTGCGTGGCCACCTCGGCGGCGTAGGCCATCGCCACGGCCTGCAGCGCGGGTTCGGTGTCCGGCTCGTGGTCGAGGAACCAGGCCGCCCGACGGCAGAGCTGCCGCCCGCCCACGACGCCGATGTGCACGTCCGCCAGCGGGAACGACACGCCCTGCAGAGTCGCGATCACCACCCCGAGCGTGCGGCGCGTCTTGACGAACTCCACCCCGAGCGCCAGGGCCCCCTCGGTCAGCCCGATCAGGGCCGCCGCCGTCAGGACCTTCCACTCCCGCACCGCCCGCTCGTACAGCGCCGCGGCATTCGGCACCGCGACTACCGTCCGCGTCTCCGCCGCGGGGTCGACCAGCGCGAAGGGCGCCGAGGCCTGATTCGGCAGGTGCCGACGGCGCCCGGGCGCGGCGAGGAGAACGAGGTCCCCGTCGTGCAGCCCCACCACCGCGTCCGCCACCGCGGCGGTGGCCACCACCTGCGGCCCGGTCAGGGGGGACAGCGCCAGCCCGAGGATGCGGCTGCCGTCGGCGGCGGCCGCGACGAGCCGTGCCTCGGCGCCCGCGGCGACCAGCAGCCGGCTCGCCACCACGTGCTCGACGAACGGCACCGGCGCGAGAGCCCGGCCCAGCTCCTCCGCCACCAGGCTCAGCTCGACGACGCCGGCGTCGTCCCCACCCGCCCTCTCGGGCAACGCCATCGACGTCGCGCCGAGCGACACCAGCCGGGCCCACAGCGCCGCGTCGAAGCCCACCGGCTCCGCCGCCCGCACCACCGACGTCGGACACTCCTTGGCGAAGAAGGTGGCGAAGGCCTCCCGCACCGCCTCCTGGTCCTCGTCCAGCGAGAAGTCCTGCCGACGCAGCTCGAAAGGGTCCATACCGCTCCTCACCCAACACGTGATCCCGGGGCCGACGCGACTCGACGTACCTAGCCGTCGATGCGGCGCAGCACGCCCGGCCGATCCAACTTCCCGTTCTCGGTGCGCGGAAGAGCCTCGACCCGCACGATCCGACGCGGGATCTCGTATGGGGCGAGCTCGCCGCGCAGCGCGATCCGCAGCTCCTCGTACGGCGGCAACTCGCGCTCGCTTACCACGACCGCGACCGGGACCTCGCCCAGACGCTCGTCCGGGGCGCCCGCCACGGCGCTGTCCACGATCCCCGGCAGCGTGTTCAGCGCCGCCTCGACGACCGCGGGGTACACGTTGAACCCACCGCAGAGGATCATCTCGCGGACCCGGCCCAGCACAAAGAGGAACCCGTCCGCGTCCAGGGCGCCCAGGTCGCCGGTCTGCACCCAGCCCTGTGGGCCCGGGGACTGCGGCCGCCCGTCCGGGCCGATGTAGCCCGCCATCGAGCCGCCGCCGCGGGCCACGATCTCACCGGGTTCCCCCGGTCCGAGGTCGGTGCCCTCCGGCGAGACAATCCGCACCTCCACCCCCGGGGCGATGCGCCCGACGCTGCCCGGCGGGCGCCTGCCCCGCGCGACGTCCTCGAACCGCTCGAAGGCGATCGCGCCGGAGAACTCGGTCTGTCCGTAGTTGCGCAGCACCGGCAGCCCGTAGCGGCGCTCGAACTCCTCCCGGGTGGCGGCCGGGATCGGCGCCGTCCCCACCGTGACCGACCGGACCTTGCCGAGTTTGCGCTCCTCCGGCCAACGGGCCAGGTCGTACACCATCGCCGGGGTCAGCTTGAGCACGTTCACGTCGAACTCGTCGATGAGCCGCAACGCCACCTCGGTCTTGAACTTCGGCACGATCAGCAGCGGCTTGCCCAGGTACCAGCCCGAGATCAGACCGAGCGTGCCCGCCATGTGGGCCAGCGGCGTGAAGAGCGGCGACGGCCCGCGGGGCGGGTCCGTGGGCAGCCTGCCCTCGCGGGGCAGACCGCTGCCGAGCGCGATTCCCTCCAACGACCGGCCGAGGCCGGCGTCGGTCAACACGGTGCCCTTCGGCCGCCCCGTCGTGCCGGAGGTGAAGACGACGAGCGCCTCGTCCGCCGCCGCCGGGGACCGCCCCGGCTCCAGGGCCGGGCGCGCCCCGTCGCGGCCGAGCACCGCGTCGCAGTGCGCCTCGTGGAGCCTCCGCTCCGCCTCCGCGTCCGGCAGCAGCGCGCCCAGCAGCACCGCCGAGGCCCCGCTCTGCCATACCGCGCAGATCCGGGCGACGCTGTCGTTGTCGTTCCCGGCGTGCACCCCGACCCGGCGGGCCCCGGCCGGGATGGCGGCCGCGTGCTTCGCCACCTCCTCGGCGAGCCTGGCGAAGGTCCAGGTCCGGCCGTCGAGCTCGGAGACCGCGACGGCGTCCGGGGCGAGCTCGGCGGTCCAGGTGACCACTCGGCGGACGTACTTGGCGGACGGCAGGACGGCCGGGACGGCCGGGCCGGCCGTGGCCTGATCGGTCATCACACGCTCACTCTCGTCGACACGGTCCGGTCATCGGCCCTCGAACCGGGCCGGGCGTCGCTCGCGCAGCGAGGCGATGCCCTCCTTGAAGTCGGCAGTGCGCAGGGAGACCTCCTCCATGAGGGCCTCCTCGGTCAGCGCCTGCCCCAGATCGGCGTCGAGGTGGCGGTGCAGCATCACCTTGGCCAGGCCGACAGACACGGTGGCCGCGGCGGCGAACTCCTGCACCACCTCCTCGACCCGCATGTCCAGGACGTCGTCGGAAACGACCTCCGTGACCATCCCCCACCGCTCGGCGCGCTCCGCGTCCACCGGCTTGCCCAGCATCACCATCTGCTTGGCCCGGGGCAGCCCGATCAGCCGCGGCAGCAGCCACGTGGACCCCGAGTCAGGGGTGAACCCGCGGCCGACGAACGGGGTCCAGAACTTCGCCGTCTCCGACGCCACGATGTAGTCCGAGAGCAAGGCCAACGAGTTCCCGATCCCCGCGGCCCAGCCCCGCACCCCGACGACCACCGGGAGCTGCAGCTCGGTGAGTGCCCGGACCAGCTCGTGGGCGCCGAGGTTGATCCGGCGCTGGTGGTTGCCGACCCGTGGCCGCACGGGCTGCGGCGCGTCCGGCTTGCGGGGTGCGTTGGCCTCGATCAGGTCGATTCCGGTACAGAAGTTCTTCCCGACCGCCGTCAGCGCCACGACCCGGATCTCCTCGGAGGCCGCCGCCTCGGCGAGCGCCTGCCGCAGGGCGACGACCGTCGTACCGGCCAGGGTGTTGCCCGCCTTCTCCCGCGCGAGGGTCAACCGCAGCACGGCACCGTCCCGGACCACCCGCAAACCGGTCGCGGCGGCCGTCTCGACGGCCGTGTCCCCGTCCGTCACGTTCCCGCTCCCCGCTCTCAGACCCGGGGGGTGCGGCGCTTGGCCTCGGCCAGCTCCAGGTGCCGCTCCCACATTCGGGTGGTGGTGCGCGCGATGTCCGCCGGGACCTCGGGCAGCAGCGTGGCGCCGTGGTCGCGGCTGGGCAGTGCGACGGTCGCCTCGCCGAAGGAGGTCTCCACGTCCCGCTGGTTGGTCATCTTCATCGTCAGGTCGATCAGGAAAAGCCCGTCCTGCTCGCGCTTGCCGACCACCTCACCCGAGAGGAACTGCACGTCGCCGTGGTAGTTGAACTTGCGCATCGAGTCCTGCTGGCGCACCACGAAACCGTCGTCTCCGGCCCAGTCGGTCAGGTAGTGGTGGAACCACGTTTCGCGCATCACCCC
>Ga0207710_10000984_pt1 | contig 14964 bp, 14 predicted proteins | sample KBSS24metaG_FD_184400 | JGI IMG/M metagenome (GOLD analysis project Ga0207710, IMG submission 184400) | Switchgrass rhizosphere microbial communities from Kellogg Biological Station, Michigan, USA - KBS S2-4 metaG (SPAdes) (version 2) | ecosystem: Host-associated > Plants > Roots > Rhizosphere...
TTTATGAGCCCAACTGCATTACTACTATCAACACCTGTTGCGTCGCACACTTCGACTTTTGTAATTCTACTGGGCAAGGGAGGAAATGTTTATTAATAATCGACAGAAACAGTAATCAGAAACATGAGTAAAGAAATCACATCACGGCAACAAGATTATTCGCAATGGTACAATGACCTTGTAATTAAGGGAGGACTGGCAGACTATTCTGCAGTAAGAGGTTGTATGGTTATTAAACCTCACGGATTTGCCCTTTGGGAAAACATGAGAGATGCTCTCGATAAAATGTTCAAAGACACAGGACATGTTAATGCTTATTTCCCTTTATTTATTCCCAAAAGTTTTTTAAGCAGAGAAGCGGCGCATGTAGAAGGGTTTGCAAAAGAGTGTGCAGTAGTAACACATTACCGGTTAAAGAACGATCCTAATGGTGCAGGCATTATTGTTGACCCTGAGGCTAAGCTGGAAGAAGAACTTATTATCAGGCCGACAAGCGAAACGATAATCTGGAATACTTATAAAGATTGGATACAATCTTATCGTGATCTTCCATTGCTCATTAATCAATGGGCCAATGTTGTTCGCTGGGAAATGCGGACAAGATTGTTTTTGCGGACTGCTGAATTCTTATGGCAGGAAGGACATACGGCTCATGCCACTGCTGCCGAAGCAATAGAAGAAACAGAAAAAATGCTTGGCGTGTATGCAACTTTTGCTGAAGAATTTATGGCTATGCCTGTTATTCGGGGAATAAAAACTGCAAGTGAACGTTTTGCAGGTGCAGTGGAAACTTATTGCATTGAAGCATTAATGCAGGATGGTAAAGCTTTGCAGGCAGGTACTTCTCATTTTCTTGGGCAAAATTTTGCGAAAGCGTTTGATGTAAAATTTTCAAATAAAGAAAATCAGCAGGAATATGTATGGGCCACCAGTTGGGGCGCAAGTACAAGATTAGTGGGTGCATTGGTAATGGCACATAGTGATGATGAAGGATTGATTTTACCGCCAAAGATTGCACCGCAGCAGGTAGTGATCGTTCCTATATATAAAGGTGACGAGCAAAAGGCAAAGATTGATGGAAAAGTAAGTGAGATCATGAAGCAATTAAAAGAGCTTGGAATAAGAGTGATGTATGATAACAATGATAATACAAGGCCGGGGTGGAAATTTGCGGAACATGAAATGAAAGGTGTCCCGGTAAGATTAGCTCTCGGCGCAAGAGACCTTGAAAAAAACGAAGTTGAGGTAGCAAGAAGGGATACTAAAGAGAAAAAGATTGTATCGCTTGATGGTGTTGCTCAATACATAGCAACTTTATTAAAAGATATTCAGCAAAGCATGTTCAATAAAGCAAAACAATACCGGGATGATCATATTACCAACGCCGATACGTGGAATGAATTTGAAAAATTGCTGGATGAAAAAGGTGGCTTTATCTCTGCTCATTGGGATGGTACTGCAGAAGCTGAAGAAGCAATAAAAGATAAAACTAAGGCTACGATTCGCTGCATACCGCTCAATAATCAAATGGAAGATGGCAAGTGTATTTTAACTGGTAAGCCCTCGTCGCAGCGGGTTTTGTTTGCAAGAGCTTATTAATTCATGATGGAAGCTAACAATAAAGAAGAACTTTTTTCCATTCGATTAAAAACCGAGGGAATTAGTAATCTATTGAGATATTCAAAGCTGATTAAAATATATTTATTCAGCGGTTTGGCCTGGTCGATATTATCTCTTATTGATAATGCGATTATAATTTCGAAAATAAAATCAATTAATAGAAGTAGTTTTTTCGATTTCTACAACACTATCTATCCTTTTCTCTATATCATAATCACTATTATTTATGGTTTTCAACTTTATATATACTATAAGTTAAGAGTTGTGTTATTAAAAGCTATTAGGCAGATGGACGAAAATCTGCTTGACCTCTCTTTTTCATATCTAACAAAATCGATCATTATAACTACAATACTAAATGTCATATCAGTTTTATTATACGTAATAAACATAACTATTACAGTCAGAAATCATTCTTAATAAAAAATTTGCATAACTAAATAAGTGCAAGTACATTTATAAAAACCAAAACCACTTGATTATGGAACAGGATCAATCATCATCACTTTTTGAAATGGATATAGATAGTACTGACCAGGCTTATCTTTTATCCGTAAGCAAATGGACAAGAATGATCGCAATCACAGGCTTTGTCGTTTGCGGTTTGATGCTTTTATTGCTGGCAGCCTTTGGCAGCAGGATAGCAACACTTATAGCGTCACTTTCTGGATTAGGGCAGGGAAACCTTGCCGGAGTACTGATAGCTGTGATTATTGTCGTATTTGCCTATGCTGCTATATGGCTTTATTTTCTTTTCAAATCCTCTAACTTATTGAAGAAAGGATTACAAAATCGCAACACAATAGATCTTGCAGAAGGGTTTAAAGCCATGCGAATATATTTTGTGCTTAGCATGATCATTTCAACTATTTCAATTCTCGGAACTATTTCAGGAATGTTCGCTTAATCAACCCCAAAAATTTAGTTATGGAAAATCAGGATACCAGCCAATCACTTTTTGATCTTCGGTTTGATGAAAACTTAAAACAAAGCCTCCGGGGTGCAGCTACCTGGGGAGGTATTGCTGCCATTTTTTCTATATCCGGATCTATACTTAGTATTATAAATTATTTTGTGCAAAGGAATAAACTCAAAAGTTATGATTTAGGTGGTGGTTTTGGTGAAATGCGGGTTCAGTCGCAGACTTCGGGGAATTTTATAGGCGTTATCGTAGGATTAATTATTGCTATATTTCTCTTTTACTTCCTTAATCGTTTTTCAAGAAGTACAAAAGCTGGTCTTGATACGAATGATTCAGGATCAGTGAGAGATGGACTTGCAAATCTTTCTACTTATTTTAAAGTGCTCGGTGTATTGATCATTATTGGCATAGTATTCTTTTCATTGGCTCTTTTGGTAGCCATATCATCAAGCATATAAAATATTTTTTTTGGTAAGCGTCTATTCACAAGACGCTTTTTATTTTGTAGAAAGATAATTATAGTCTTTCAGCAGCATCTCCAAAAACTCAAAAGGCGACATGTGGGAATCGATTCTTAAATGCGTCTTTATTTTATTGCTTGCAGCCTCCGCCATATTAAAGTCTCCTTTTTTGCGGGCAGCTTCAAGAATACTTTTAATAGCATTGATGTCTTTATCACTTAGCTGCATGATCTGGGGAAATGTAGGGTGGTATGTATCCGCCACTTCCTGAAATACTGTGTCTTCAATACTGGCTCTGGCATTTGTTTTTATCAATATTGTGTGCGCTAGAAGGTCGCCAATGCGCTGTCCTTTCTTTGAAGCAGCTACCAGGATAATATCTGTTATAAAAAAGGCTATGACTGAAAGAACAATAAATACCGATGCAGCACCTCTCATCCCGCTTTGCATTCCTATTAATAACAGGATAAAAAACCAAATGTCCCTAAGAAACCATCTTATCAAAAACTGGCTGACACTTGCTCTGCCGCCATTTTCATTTACTACTCTTATGCTCATTATTCTTTTTCCAAAGCTTTGTCCGTTCATCGTGATCTCAAGTACCACATGATAAATCAGTACGGGTAAAAAGATGAGTTCAGAAATTCCCCACATATCAAAATCATTTTCCTCATGAATGCTGGATAAAATCTGGATAGCTATTTTACTATAAAAAAAGAGTATGATAATATCGATGAGCAAAGCAAAAAGCCTCCTGTAAAATTCGGGGATCTCAAATTCAACATCAATATTAAAAGTAGTAGGTACTTTTATTACTCCCATTTCGTTTTGATCATTTGGCCTTTAAAATACTATTTTTTAGCTAATTAAATTTTACAACGATAATTTTATCTTTTATAAAAAATAGTATTTTACAGGTAAATAGTTTACAGTGCGGGAAGCCTTATTCATAAAGAAAAACAAAGATCGCTGGCTGAAAAATCAGCACATGCCTTCCGATGACCCGGATGAGATGGCAAAAGAATTTACTCAATTGGTAGATGATCTTGGCTACGCAAAAACATTTTATCCCTCCGGAAAAATAACACGATACATTAATACAGAAGCATCTAAAATATATCTGAGTATTTATAAGAACCGGAAAGAGGAGTCAAACAGGCTGATCACATTCTGGAAATATGACCTTCCACTTACAATTAGAAAACATCATAAAGTAATTCTGTTTACATTCATTTTTTTTGTCGTTTTTTTCATTATTGGTTTTTTTGTTTCAAAGCAGGATGAGGGTATTGCAAGGAGTTTTTTTGGAGATGATTACATAGACCAAACACAGGAAAACATTGATAAAGGCAATCCTTTCGGTATCTATGAGCATGGCAGCCCTTTGTTTAGCTGGATAGGAATAATGATCAATAATATCAGGGTTTCGTTTTTAATGTTTGCTGCAGGAATTTTTTGTGGCATTCCATGTCTTTATTTGCTTGCTGAAAATTCGGTAATGGTCGGTATTTTCGATCAATATTTTACAGCTAAAGGTTTCGGCATCGATTTTTTCCTGGTCGTCTTTATTCATGGCACACTTGAATTAACAGCGATCATTATTGCCGGCGCTGCCGGATTGATCTTAGGTAAAAGCTTTTTATTTCCCGGTACTATAAAACGAATGACTGCATTTAAGCAGGGAGCTAAGGATGGGGTTAAAATAATGATAGGATTAATGCCGGTATTCGCACTCGCAGCATTCTTTGAAGGTTTTATAACCCGCCTTTATAACGATATTTCCATTTTTACAACTATCATTTTTGCTTTATCTGTCTTATTTGTTATCTGGTATTTTATTGTTTATCCAATAAGGCTTGCTAAAAAATTATCACTTCAACTAAATGCGGAGGAAGTATAAGTGATCCAGAAAGAACAAAGCCTTTTATTATTAGCGGTAAAACCGTTATTATTTTTCTTATTGTCCTTTACGTACATGCAGGTATGGGCGCAAGATGATGATAGCAATTCGCTGGCCCATGATAGTGTTAAATGGATCACAACTGAAAGTAAAGCCGGAGATGTAAAATATGAAGAAAGTGACACTCATTACTTCCTGAAAAAGAATCATCTTGATCGATCCAATGATTCCTTGCAAATACGGACAGTGCCAGGTAGCTGGGTAAAGAAACTGAAAGCCGATAATGATTATTGGTATGCTGATGCTGAAATAAAAAAAGAAAAAAAAGAACAACTTGACCCTTCTTATATACCACTTGGGCAACGAACATGGTTTAAAACTCTGCTTTGGCTTTTAATCATCAGCGGATTTGCCGCATTCATTATCTGGTATCTTGCCGGGAATGATGTTAGTATCTTTAAGAGAAGACAGCGTTTGGCTGAAGATAAAGAAGATGAAATGGAGACAGAAGATATTTTTGCAATCAATTATCAGAAAGAAATTGATAAGGCCAGCAAAATGGGAAACTACAGGTTAGCTATACGCCTGATGTTCCTCCGGCTATTGAAAGATCTTTCGCAGAAGAATGTTATTCAATATGCCCAAGGTAAAACCAACTTTGATTACCTGATGCAGCTTCATCCTACTAAATATTATAAGGACTTTTTCCGGATTACCCGTAATTATGAATACAGCTGGTATGGACAATTTGATGTAACAAAAGATATGTATCATATTATACAAAGGGACTTTAACAATTTTGACCGACAACTGAGATAAGATTTGAAAAAATATATTCCATATTTATTTGGGTTCTTGCTGCTCGGTGCCATAATAATTTTATTAATGACAGGTGCTAAAAGAAAATCTCACCGGTTCAATCCAAGAATAACGCTTAATAGAAAAGATAAAATACCCTATGGTATGGCTGTTGCTTTTACAGGGCTTGGACATTTGTTTTCCCAGGCCACAATTTATACAAGCCGGGCAGAGCCTGGCTATTGGGATTCGCTTTCAAATTATGATTCAAACCAGGCTTTTATTTCTATAAATGGAAGATTTTCGGCTGATGAAGAAGAAATGCGCCGGCTGATAAATTTTGCAGAGAATGGTAATGATGTTTTTATAAGCACAACGTATGCATCAGCCGCAGCAGATAAAATGCTTGGTTGCAACAGTAGCGCATACGGAGTGCCTTTTTTCACGAATGATGATGAGGAAGAAGAGATGAAAATTTCATTGGTGGCGCCACCTTTTCAAAAAAATACAACATACCAATATCCGGGTAGAAAATTCAACTCATATTTTGATGTTATAGATTCTACAACCACTGAAATATTAGGATACGGTGAAAATGGCCGCCCCAATTTTATTCACCTTCATGCGGGGAAGGGAAATTTTTATCTGCAAATGGAGCCACTTGCTTTTAGTAATTATTTTTTATTGCATAAGGACAACATACATTACTATGAAAATGCTTTATCCGTAATATCATCCACGGTAAAAAAGATAGTATGGGATGAATACTATCTCTATAAAAGAAGCCAAACCCCAAAGAAAGGCTGGTTAACTGTATTACTTGGTTTTCCTGCCCTGAAAGCAGCCTTGTTAACAGCAATCTTTACTTTATTACTTTACTCCTTGCTGGAAATGCGCCGGAAACAGCGATATATTCCATTTTTAGCCAAACCAAAAAATGAATCGCTTGATTTTGTAAAAACAATCGGCCGACTATATTATGATAAAGGGGATCATAAAAATTTATGCAACAAAATGGCCGCATACTTCCTGGAGTATGTTCGCAACAGGTATAAACTTGCAACAAATACACTCGATGAAAAATTCATCAAACTTTTGCAATATAAAAGTGGCGCAGATGAAAACAGCCTGACTAAAATTGTTTCGTTTATTAAGTATCTTGATGAAACGCAGTTTATAAGTAGTAGCCAGTTAACAGATTTTCATAAACAGCTTGAATCATTCTATAATAAATCATAAGTCACTTACATGGAAGAACAAATTTTTCAGCAACGAACCGATCTTACTGCTCTTAATGAAGCCGTACTTTCTATAAGAAATGAAATAAAAAAGATCATCGTAGGACAGGATGATATGGTAAAGCTTATCATTACTGCATTGCTCGCTGATGGGCATGTATTAATAGAAGGTGTACCTGGCGTTGCAAAAACCTTAACCGCAAAACTGGTTGCCAGATCTGTAGATGCTGGTTTTTCAAGAATACAATTTACTCCCGACCTGATGCCTTCTGATGTATTAGGAACGCCGGTTTTTAACCCAAAAGAAGCAAGTTTTGAATTTAAGAAAGGCCCCATTTTCAGCAATATTGTATTGGTAGATGAAATAAACAGGGCGCCTGCTAAAACGCAATCGGCTTTGCTTGAAATAATGGAAGAAAGACAAGCTACTGTGGATGGAAAAACTTACCCCATGACAGCTCCATTTATGGTTATCGCTACACAAAATCCTATTGAACAGGAAGGGACTTATCGGTTACCGGAAGCTCAGCTTGATCGGTTTCTTTTTAAGATAATTGTTCCTTATCCAAGTGAGGCAGAAGAGATGACGATCCTTTCCCAGTTTCATAATATGGGAAATACGCAACCGCTCGATATAATAAAGCCTGTATTGAGTGGAAAGCAGATCACCACTCTTCGCCAGCAGATAAAGACATTGATTATTGACGAAAAATTGATGCAGTTTATCGCTAAACTTATTCAACAAACACGCAATCATAAATCCATTTATCTTGGCGCATCACCGCGAGCTTCACTGGCAATAATGAATGCATCGAAAGCAATGGCAGCGGTGCACGGCCGTGATTTTGTAACACCTGAAGATATACTTGAAATGGTGACACCGATATTACGGCATCGCATCATTCTTTCTCCGGATAAAGAAATGGAAGGTATAACAGAGGATGAAGTAATAAAACAGATCATACAGGGTATGGATGTGCCGAGATAGGGTTTTGTGTTTGATGTTTTCATGAATTAATATGAATAATTAATAATTAGTAATTCAATACCCCCGGAATCGGGTAATTAGAAGATGGTAAAATCTTTCTACTTAAATAATCTTGTTTATTACATCGCTGGGGGAGCAGCAGCTGTTTTTATTTTCAGCTATTTCTTCCCGCCATTCTTTTCTTTCGGGGGATTAATACTTTTATTACTTGCTGTTTCTGTCGTCATTGATTGTTTGTTGGTATATGGCAAACGGGATGGAATTTTTGCTAAAAGAATTTTGTCTGAAAGATTCAGCATTGGCGATATGAATAAAGTTTTTATTGAACTGCAGAATCATTATGGCTTTCCTGTTAAAGCGAGTATTATTGATGAGCTCCCTGTGCAATTCCAGGAAAGAAAATGGCTAAGAAAAGTAAGCTTAGAAAGGAGCGGAACATTTCAATTGGAATATCAATTAAAACCAACCACAAGAGGCGAATATGTTTTTGAAGATATAAATATATATGTGCATGCGCCTTTGCGACTTGTTAAACGTCGTTATATATTTTCAGCTCATCAAACAGTGAAAGTTTATCCATCCTATATACAGATGAGGCGTTATCAATTGCTGGCGGTAAGCAACCGGTTACAGGAAGCAGGAGTGAAAACTATTCGCAGAATTGGTCATAGTATGGAATTTGAACAGATAAAAGAATATGTGCGGGGTGATGATTACCGGACTATAAACTGGAAAGCTACAGCCCGTAAGGATGCATTGATGGTAAACAATTATACCGATGAAAGAAGCCAGCAGATCTATTGTCTCATTAACAAGGGTAGGGTAATGAAGATGCCGTTCGAAGAAATGACATTGCTCGATTATGCTATTAATGCATCGCTTGTGCTGTCAAATGTGGCGTTGGTAAAACAGGACAAAGCCGGTATCATAACTTTTGAAAAGAACATCGATACGTTTTTACCTGCCGATAAAAAACCAACACAAATGAACCTGGTGCTGGAAACATTATACAAGCAAAAGACAGAATACCTGGAACCTGATTTTGAAAAATTGTTTTCTGTTATCCGAAACAGGATCACTAATCGCAGCCTGCTTATCCTGTTTACAAATTTTGAATCGATGGAAAGCTTGCAAAGAGAAATGGCCGCTTTAAAAAAAATTGCTCATTACCACTTGTTACTTGTTATATTTTTTGAAAATACTGAATTAAAATACCTGGTTGAAAGAAAAGCAAGTACCGTAGAAGATATTTATATCAAGACAATTGCTGAGAAATTTGCTTTTGAAAAAAGATTAATGGTAAAAGAGCTTCATAAAAATGGCATACCTTCTATACTTACTACTCCCGCAAATCTTACGGTAAATACGGTAAATAAATATCTTGAGTTAAAGAACAAGCTTTCTATTTAGGTTATAGATGCATTAAGAATCTGAAACACTACACCATGAACATTTACGAGGAAGGACAAATTTTACTTATCAATAAGCCATTTGAATGGACATCATTTGACGTTATAAAAAAAATTCGTTATCTGGTTCGTACAAAAAAAGTAGGTCATGCCGGAACCTTGGATCCTTTAGCTACGGGATTACTGATCATTTGTACCGGTAAGTTTACCAAAAAGATAAACGAATATATGGCGCAGGAAAAAGAATATACCGGAACTTTTACATTAGGGGCAACTACACCAACTTATGATCTGGAAAGTGAGCCGGAAAACCTTAGATCAATCGAAAGTATTTCTGCCGAGATAATCCATGCAATTACTAAAAGATTTATTGGTGAAATATTACAAACACCGCCAGCTCATTCTGCGATAAAAGTGGAAGGTAAGCGATCATACGAATTAGCAAGGCAGGGTAAAGAAGTAAAAATAGATGCCAGGAAAGTAACAATAAAAGAATTTGAGATTACAAAGATCGAATTGCCAACAGTTGAATTTAGAGTTGTGTGTTCAACAGGTACATATATCCGCAGCCTGGCGAATGATTTTGGAAGCATACTGGGCTGCGGGGCTTATCTCAGCCGGCTTTGCCGAACAAGAATAGGAGAGTTTACTTTAAAGAATGCTCTGACGATTGAAGAATTTGAAAAAAAACTTTTGGAAGGTTCATAACCCTTAAAAGTTTTAAAAATAGCTTTTAGAAAATAAATGGATACCGTACTCCCAATTGAAACTGGTCACCTTTGAAGAATTTATAACCAAACCATTTGTTTTGAATGGCGACATCAGCAGGAGCAGGGCTTGGATCTTTTACTTTATAGGCATAATCAAATCTTAGTACAAAGAAATTGAAATCTATTCTCAACCCTGCGCCTACACCTACGGCATAATCTTTTATAAGGTTTGTAAGACTAAAAACTTCTTCGGGCGGGCCTGCATTCTTTTTTCGCAACCATATATTTCCTATATCAGTGAAAAATGCACCATTAACTAATACGCCAGATATATTTGCTAGCGGAAAACGCCACTCAACATTTAATTCTAATTGAACATCACCATAACGTTCAGGAATGGCATTGGTATCTGTAAAATTTTTTATCGCAGAGCCAGGACCCAATCTGCGTAATCCCCATGCCCGCATACTATTTGGGCCTCCGCTGAAATATTGTTTAAAGAAAGGGAGGTTATTTTTTTTCAATGGATTCACTGTCGAATTAAATTCATATCCTATTCCACCGAAAAGTCGCCAGGCAATAGCAGATTTAGATAATTGTATTTTGTTTGTATATTCTCCGTCAACCTTAATAAAGCGATAAAGATTAGTATCTAAAAATCTACTTTTATTTATTAATGAAGTTACGACACCTGATAGCTCACCATTAAAACGAAAGATATGTATGTTTTTCTTTTTACCGCCGGTTAATGTAAGTCCTCCAAGAATCGATTCAACAAAACCATCTGTGAAAATATTTCTTAATGATGGGTTCTTCAGGAATATTGAATCAAGCGTTGGTCTTGGATTAAGATTAGAAAATTCAATATTTGGATAGCGTATAGATAATATTCCTTTTTTTACCTGTATATCCCAACCAAATGCACTATTAAAAGAAGTAAGTTGATAAAGCTCCCGCCTGTCAGTTGACGCTGCATTAAAGGAAAGAACTGAGTTCGCTTTTTCTTTTAGTTTTCCCGAAAGCAATAATGCACGGGGAAAATATATGTTATGACTCAAAACTATTTGTTGTGTTTGAATGAATTGTTCTCCCTTATTGTTGCCGAATTCAATTCCATACCGCACATTCGTATTGGCTTGGTTAGCAGCTTTTGCAAAATTTCTGTTTTGCAACCCAAAGTTGACGGCCAATCCGAATAAGTTGCCGGAGATGGCACTTTGATTACGGCTGCCTTCAAAATTGGTAACAAATGAATATTTTTTTGCCGGTGATAAATGGATATGAAAATCCATAGTATCCTCGTTCGCTTGTCTTATGGTATCTATATTAACAACGTTCCATGCATTCAATGCACCAAAACGGGTTATCGTTTTTAAATAATTAGTTTGGTTATACAGCTCACCATGATGGAAGTAAATGTTTGGCGGTAATATTCTTGGTTTAAATATTCTTCTGTAATAGATCACTCTTACTCCATTTACAATTGTTTCTTTCGGAGCATGGTTAATGGTGTCCTGGTTATAATCAGGATATACATATACATCGCCAATATAGTACCTTACTAGTTTGTCACTATCAAAGCCAGGCCGGAGTTTTATTTCAAGATTTGCTTTTGGATTGATTCTTCCCTTACGTAAGGAATCAAGTAAGCTGATCTGCTCAAAAGGATCCAAAGAAGGGTTAAGTAGTGCAAGATTTAAAGTGTCCCAATAAGCCTTCAGTTCATCTTTTGTAAATCGTAAATAACCATTGTTCCGATATAGATCAACGAGCCTGTCCAATTCAACAGAGATCAGGTTTTTTGCAAAGGGATCCCCTTTTTTAATAAACGCTTTGTCTTTGTGAGCATCAGTAATTGCCTGCAAAGCTGAATCCTGCAATACATAACCTATTGAATCAAGCGTTACCTGTTTACGGGGCTCTACATTAAAATTTACAATAGTCCTGTGTTGGTCTTTTTCGATGATTACTGTATCTGTATAAGACGTGCTGTCTGAAAAATATCCCAATGATCGCAGCAACGCCTTCATTGATAAAATGGATTTATCAGCATTGGCGCTGTCAAATACAGGAGGGGACTTCATCACACTCCACAACACTTTGGAAACTGATCTTGATTTCATGCTATCGTCAACCTGGTCATAGAGCCTTGATTCAAGTGCATCCTTTTCATTCTTTGAAAAGTTGCCGGTTAAGTCGACATTTGTTTTATAAACAAATGGCTTATTGGCCGGGTAATTTTTTATAACTGTATAACAAGAAGAAGTGCTGAGAATAAGCCACCCGGCGCTGATCAGCAGTAAAATGTTTTTATAAACAAAGGGCTTGCCGGCTGACATAAATTTTTTAAACGGGAACTATGCTTGTTAAATCGAAGGTCAAATATATCCAAAGTTTAGGCCAGAAAAAATTCAGGGATGAAGAACAAGTCTTTATTGCTGAAGGGCCTAAGATCGTAAAAGAATTATTGGAGTCAGGCAATGCAGATATTAAAGAATTATATGCAATAAGAGAATGGATAGATGAAAATGCGTTGCTGTTAAAAAAAACAGAGATAAATGAAATAACAGAAGCTGAATTAGCAAGAATATCCCAACTCACCACAGCAAATAAAGTAATAGCAATAGCCAGGCAATTTGATGAGCCTGAAAAAATCATTACAAAGGAAAAGATAATTCTCGCATTAGATACCATACAAGATCCGGGCAATTTTGGTACTATCATTCGCATAGCAGACTGGTTTGGTATTGACTACGTGATTTGTAATCAGGGTTGTGCAGATATATATAATCCGAAAGTGGTACAGGCAACAATGGGAAGCATTGCACGAGTAAAGGTTATTTATACTGATCTTGAAAAATGGCTTAAGGAAACCAACACTGATATTTACATTACTGCATTAGATGGACAGGATATAAGAGAAGTTGAAAGAATGAAAGAAGGTATTATCGTCATAGGTAATGAATCAAAAGGAATAAGTCCTGGGATCATTCAATTGGCCAAAACAAAACTGACCATTCCTAAAAAAGGAAAAGCTGAATCTTTAAATGCAGCTGTGGCAACAGGAATCATTCTTTCACATATTATCTGAACTGTATTGCTTTAACAGGTTGCACTTTTTTTACCAATACAGAAGGGATCATTAATACTAAAAAGCAAACCACCAATGTTCCAAGGCATATAGCTGCAACCTGCCACCAAACAATCTTTACTGCTGCAGTGCTCATGTAATAAGCATCTTCTTTTAATTTAATAAAACCAGTTGCCTTTTGAAGAAATAAAAGACCAAGTGCGACGGCGGCTCCGATTACGATACCCGTAATTGTTATTAAAGCAGAATGACGAAGAAATATTTTTTGTACTGTCCAGTCAGTAGCTCCAAGCGATTTCAGGATACCGATCATTCTTAATCTTTCCAACACAAGAATAATAAGGCAGGTAATAAGGTTGATGACCGCAACAATGATCATAAATATAATTAGCACATTCCTGGTTGTATCCTGCATACCCAGCCAATCAAAAATGTTCGGAGAAATATCCCGTACGCTGATTGTATCCCATGTCTGAGGAAAAGTATCGAGGTCGTATATATCATTTACCACATTATCAATCTGGTGATAATCTTTAAGAAATATCTCATAGCCGCCAATTTCCTTTTGCCAATCATAATTGCCGGAATCAGCATTCAGCCTTTGTATCAACTTAAGGTCAACAATAGCAAAATGGGTATCATATTCTTCAATTCCCGTTTTATAAATTCCTACTATCGTTAATTTATCAGGTCTTATCTTACTTTCACCTGCATCATTACCCGGTTTAATAAAATAAATAAGGATCTTATCATTGACCTTTACATTTAACAGGTTTGCTGTATAAGCTGACAGCATGATCTCACGGCTATAGGTACTATCGGAAAAATGTATTGGCCTGCCTTCTTTAATAAATGGCTGCAGGTGACTAAAGTCATAAGTGCTGTCAATCCCTTTCATTAATACACCTTCAATTTCTTCTTTGGTTTTTAAAATGCCATATTTAGTAGTAAAAGGGTGAATGCTCTGAATTTGTGGATTCTGCCTGATAATTTGTACTAATGAATCATTTTTTATAATGGGAGTTTCTTCCGATATGATTGCTTTTCCAGGTTGTTTTTCCTGTATCCGCACATGTCCCCAAAAACTAAATACTTTTTGACTTACTGTTTCCTGGAAACCATTTGCAAAAGCAAGTGTTACGATCATTACCATTACACTTATAACAGTTGCCACAATTGATATACGAATAATAAAACCGGAAAAAGATTTTTTTCCTTCGCCTTTAGATCGGTTAAATGCTATACGGTTTGCTATAAAGGTTGCAACCTTCAAAATGAGTTATTGGTCTTTTTCTTTAATACTTCAAAGCAAAAATAGGATGGTAAAAAGATTTCTCTGGTTTTTTAACGAATTTCACAAAATGAAAATAATGATAGCCGTATTGTTCCTGCTACCTGTAGTGACAAAGGCTCAGTTGCCCGATCACATTTATAAGCCAGGTATCTATTCTGTAAAATTGTATAAATACGGAGATGTATATGGTTATCCTGTTATGGGATTAAACAGTGGCGATCAATTGGAGCTTCATTTTGATGATATGGAAGCTGATGTAAAAAACTATTATTACTCTTATCAATTATGCAATGCAGATTGGACACCGGCTAACCTTCAATCATTTGATTATATACGGGGATTTCAAACGAACAGGATCACAACATATCGCAACTCATCTCTTGTATATACCCGCTATACGCATTACCAGGCCACTATCCCGGATCGAAATTCTGTACCTACAAGATCAGGCAATTACTTACTTAAGGTTTTTATAAATGATGATACTTCTAAATTGGTTTTTACAAAACGATTTTTAGTTGTAGATAATAAGA
>Ga0207710_10000985_pt1 | contig 14952 bp, 15 predicted proteins | sample KBSS24metaG_FD_184400 | JGI IMG/M metagenome (GOLD analysis project Ga0207710, IMG submission 184400) | Switchgrass rhizosphere microbial communities from Kellogg Biological Station, Michigan, USA - KBS S2-4 metaG (SPAdes) (version 2) | ecosystem: Host-associated > Plants > Roots > Rhizosphere...
AACTCACGGAGCGCGGCGCAGCGTACCCTTGACGCCGCGGCTAGAATGGCAAGACGAACGGAGGAGCTTTTGTTTTCCTCCTCCGGTCGGCGCGGGCATTCATAGCCGCGGCGTCAAGGGCGCGCGGCCTGCGTACATCAGCGGACATTCTCACTGAGCACACGCCCGAGATTTTCACTGAGCAAATGACACTTTAGTCGGAGTACATGGTCTGACGTTCGCCCTGACGCTCGGTTTCATAACAATCGGAAAGTATGAAGCGGCGCTCTGGTCAGCACGAGAATTTTGAGCTTAAGAGCCTGAGACACGAGCCGCAGGCGAGTGCAGCCCCCTACGCAACACGTTCGTTTAAATAACTGCAGCGCCTTGGAAATCAAAAGGAATAGAAGGCGAGGCGTCCTGATAAGACTGATTATGTTCGAGGCTTTGGGAGAACATAATCCCGTCTTATCAGACGACCGTCCTTATTGACCGCTTTGTTGCTCAGTACTCCTCGTGGAAGGTAGCGGGTGTTTTAGCTGTTGACAAGAAACTAAGGCACGGGACGCAAGGCCGTGGATGCTCAACTCACACGAGCAACGTAACGTACGCGCTAACAACGTAAACGTGACAGCCATGGAAGTGGGGGTAATATGTCTCTTTAATCAGATGCACGGCACCCAACCTGTTGGCACTGATTTACGTTACTACGCTTAAGCTATCACGATTTGTGCGCAGCCCTGTCTATACACTGGTGGTAGACTAGCACCATGCAACGGGAGCAGTTATCCAATACTGGTTTGGCCGATCGGGTCTCGTTGGCTGGTCCAGACGGGGCTATATTGACATGCATGCCCTCTGGCGCTACGAAGCATCTTCTAAGAGAAGTGATGAATGATTGGGCATTGTCAATTAGTCGATTGCTGCCCAGCGATGACACTCCGAGTCCGATTGCTATCTCGCTGCCCCACGGCCCGCACTTTCTTGCTGCCGTTATCGGCACGTGGGCATCTGGTAATGCTATCTCTCCGGTGAGTCTCCGCGCCACACCGCACGAAATTCAGAGGCTTCTAAGGGCTCTGCGGCCCCTCAGAATTATTTGTGAGACTGACGACTCCAGATTTGAGGCTGTAGACTCAACACTTGAAAGCGTCTCTCGGCAACGAGGAATTAAGGTCCTAGCTACCCATCAAGAAGGAGCTTCGCTGCTTAAGCAAGGCGATGCGTGGCTGGCCACGACAAGTGGCACAACCGGTGAAGCCAAGTGTGCTGTTCTCAGTGCATCGGCAGTCCTTGCGAATTGTCTGAACGTTAGGGACTATTTAGAGATTGCGAAGACCGATCGAATCTTGATCTTTACACCCCCGCACTTCACTTATGCGGTGGTCCAAATGCTCTCGACAGTCCTGGCAAATGCGACTATCCTTGCGGTCCCCCAAGGATTGTTGAATCCTCCGTCACTTACCGCGTTCGCTTTGGAGTGTGGAATGACCGGAGTTTCTGCGAATCCCACATCGTATGAGATGTGGTTACCTTCAATTTCTCAACAAAGGCTTCCAGCTCGCTATATCTTGTGCGCCGGTCAACCGTTACGAAAGCGGTTGTTTGATAACTTAATGGAGGCGTTTCCATCAGCCGTACAGATTAGCGGATACGGCTGCACGGAGAATGTAAACAGGATCTCTTTCGCGAAGATAAGTAGTCAAGGAGCATTCAGAAATTTCATTGCCACGGTGGGCTGGCCCATCCCAGGCACTACAGTATCAATTGATAGCAATACCTCTGAAATCGTGCTTCGTGGGTCGAGTCTTATGGAAGGATATTTCGCGGATCTAAGCACCGGTCTGGGCCGCATCAACAGCTATAATACCGGAGACCTTGGGGTACTGGGCCAAGCTGGAGAGATTTATCTGACAGGCAGGATCACAACACGGATGAATGTTGGAAACGAAATGATTGATCCAGAAGAGGTTGAGGCAGCGATCCTTCTCGTGCCTTCTATTACCGAGTGCGCTGTCGGCCCACTTCCCGATGATCTGCTTGGAGATGCAATTGGAGCATTCATCGTTGTTGATGATAAGTCAGCCTCGCAAAAGCTAAAGGCACAGATTCGCTCCACCCTTTCTGGAGTGTTAAGGCGCTCACGCTGGCCTCATCATATTGATGTGGTCAGTAGTAACGACATTCCTCGGACGTCATATGGCAAAATCGCTCGCAAAGAACTCAAGAGGCGTCTTGAAGAGAGATTTGGGCTTACCGGAGATCCTAAGCGCAAGGTAACAAAGCTATGAAAGGAATTGAAGCGCAGCTTCTCCGACACATCCAAGAGATATCAGGGCAGTCCGTGACACTTGACGATCATCCCATGAAGCTTCTCGACTCACTAGGAATTCAAGAACTCTTGAGCCGGTACCGACTGAGGGACACTAAGTTTCCATCGCTCGCCGATCTTCGGACGGTTAGGTCGCTAGCAGAATTTCTCACTCATAGTAAGATTGAGGACGACTGATGCAACATGTCTCTCCACGAGCGAAAATTGCGGCCTCAGCATTGATAGATGACAGTGTTTACATCTATGGAGCTGCGATCATAGGAGAATTTGCATTAATAGAATCATTCTGCGTTATCGGCCATCCTTGCCAAGCCGAGATAGACAGGATCCGTGACAGCCACCCTTCATCTATGGCCGATTTGTTTGAGAACGCATCCAAGAGTGAATGTCACATAGGAAGTAGTGCCATCATAAGGAGTTCTTCTGTTATCTATGACAATGTACGATTGGGAACCCATTGTGAGATTGGCCATGGCTGCATTATTCGCGAAGGGGTACGCATTGGTCCATACTGCCGACTATTACCGATGACATCGATCCGGCGTGACGCCACTATAGGACGGGGTTGTCGAATCGCGGGGATTGTATCAGATCGAAGTGAAATCGAAGATTATGCCAGCTCAATGGGGAGTCTCGTCCACGAGTACACAATCGGTGTTGGCGGTATTGAAGAAGCCGCGCCGACTATTGAAGTTGGCGCAACAGTGGGACGGGGTGCTCTCGTTATAGGTGCAGTCAGAGTGGGGCACTTCGCGCTCGTGGGTGGCGGATCTGTTGTTCGAAGCGATGTTGAACCATTTGCAATCGTAACTGGCGATCCGGCTCGGGTGGTTGGTCAGCGATCAGAAACAGAGATCGCGCAGCTTCGCGAACGTATCGCTGAGGGGAGGTGGGCTTGAAAAAAAACCATGTACGAATAGAGACGACCGATGGTCAAATCCACACGATGGTACATAGTCCGTCAGGAACACCCAAACTGGTGATTGTGTTCTCTCATGGCTTCACAGTGCCTGGTTTTGAGAGCCGGAGGATGTTCCTCGATTTAGCCGATCGGTCTGTGCAACTGGGCATGACTGCGGTCCTCTTTGACTATCGAGGCTCCGGGTACAGTGACAAACGTTTCGAAGAAATGACAATCAATACAGAGATCGCAGACTTGCATAGAATCTTGGACTTCACAATGACTGATGTAGCACAGAATGCGCCTGTAGTACTTTGGGGAATGAGTTTGGGCACCGCGGTGGCAGCAGCTGTGGCCGCGGAACGTCAGAAAGACCTTCGAGCGGTGCTATTTTGGTGTGTCTCTACTCACTTGTATGAGCGCTTCAGTTCTCGATACGATCAAAAGCTTCTTGCTAGTGGCAAACTCTTTCTACCGAGCGGCTTTCTCGTCACACCCCAGCTAATCGATGCAATGAAGGATGTAGACACATTAGAGTCCATCGGGGCCTTGCAAGTTCCGAAGCTGTTTGTGACCGGCCTTGCAGACGATCAAACACCCGTCGAACTAACACGCGAGGCATTTGAGAAGTCGCGGGAACCGAAAGATATGTTCCTCATTCCAGGCGGAAATCACGGCTTCAAAGGGCAACCGGAACTATTTGAAGAGGCGACCGGCTACTCTCTAGCCTGGCTACAGCGCGTCACGAGCACTTAACTTCCGAATTGCTAGCAGAGCCACCGAGGGATTCCTCTCAACCTGTGGAGGGTCAAGATGCTGCTCCTTACTCGAGCAAATATTTGGAGTTTTGAGGCGATTGATTTGGGAAATCTTGTAGCTAACGAAACCGCCGGCCAAGCTTTAATGAGCCAACGTGGGCGCGCCGGTTGGCTTGAGCGCATTCATGATCGATTGCGAGTAGTCGATCTTGATATCTTCAATTCCCCTGTCCGGGAGCATTCGGCATACCAAAGGACCGATCGACATGGCCGACGAACTTTCTCTAACGAGTTTGCTGCGTCGTTCATGCCGGTATCATTGCCAATTCAAGCACCCGATAAGAGTCTTGCTGGCGTTCTGGAGTGGTGGTTTGCCGGGATTCGAATTGGGGCAACTGGTTCATTTAGTGTGCTTCTTTGCGCGCAGCTCCACGAAATGCTTAAGGAAGTAAGTGTAAAAGAATTGGTGCGATCGTTCCATGGAATGCGTTTGGCGGCTCGCGCAGAGGAAATACTCATACTGCGCAAATTCGTGCGTGTCTGGAACAGCGCTATCCTTGATATTCCTTTAGAGGCCGAGCAAGTTCCCTCACAAATTGATTGCGCAGCAATTTACGAGGTCGTTGATGTCGACCATCTGGTTGGCGGGACAGTGATGGCACCGAAGCATTTATATGTTGGCGACGAAGTTGGAGCATTGAGGGATCTTGCTGGCCTGACGCGTATGTCCCTCGTAATGGATCAGTACGATGAAGCTGGTGTCAGACGGTTAGCTAATCATGACCTAGGTAATCGGACGGATGAGATGTGGATCGTGAATGAAGCAAGACTGGTTCGTCATCATCCTGAAGTTGCTGCAAATGCATACGTACGAGCTTTTTTTGACGATGTGCTGACGGGGCTAGATGCTCTAACCCAGCAAGCTGCAACCCTGAGTTTCATCAGTAAATGGCTCCGTCAAGCGCGGGCAGGGTTTCTTGACGGACTCTTCGAAGGAGATCCCCGTTGTGAGAGTTTTGAGACTATGCAGAGGCTGTTGCGTGAAATGGCTGGAGCCAGAGAACTGTTCGCTGATCCAATTACATTACAAGAGAGTTCAGGTCATTCATTTTTTCGTACCCTCATGTCCAAAGTTAGTGCGAAACTAAATATCGATCAAAGAAGGGCAGAAGTAAGAGGCAGCTTCGATAGCTTGCTGCAGGTCGCGCAGGCGATTGCCGCGCAAGAAACTGTGAAAAATGAGGTCGGATTGCAAAAGCTGAGTATCGAGATCGCAGAGAGCAGCAGGCGAGTTACGCGTAATGCCTATATTATTGCGATCGCAGCAGCGATGCTTGCCCTCGTTCAGATAGTACTAGCAATTATCCCGACATTCCGGCCCGAGCCCCCGGGCCTCTCCCGCACGCCACCCACGCCATCGAGGGCTTCGTCGTCGCCATCGCCGTAAAGCGAACCCATCTTCCTTAAGAGAGGCGCTTGGCCGTGTGTAGCCTTCCGTGATTACTCCGCCAGTAATCATCTTGAGAGCCATAGCTATCGCTGGTCATCTGCACCGTTTCAGTGAAATTAATTATGAGAAGCTGAAGCCAAGCTCACGAAATCCTTCAAGAATAGGGGTGAAGCAATCAGCTACCCGTCCCTTTTCAAAACGGATATATTCGAGATCACCGAGAACACCAGCTTTAAATTCAACTCCCTCTTCAACCAGAAGAATGATAGGCTTTTGAGCGAAATCAGCGCCGGTCATTTCTTGGATAAGCCAGGTCATATCTTGTTTCTCAGACAGAACAACAATCACAACCTCCTGAGACATCAACCTGCGCTTAACTTTAGAAGAAACTCTCTCTGGAGAGAATCCTTCTCCAGTTGCCACCTCAAATCCTAGTAAGCTCAAAAACTTGGTGAGTTGAAACGCATAACTCCGCCCCCAGTCATCGAAGGAGTGCGCAATAAACACTGTTCGGCTCAGTTCGCGCTCAGATCCATCCGCCTTAGCTTCAGGCTTCGGTTTAGCGGGTTGTAATTGAATAATACCCTCGAATTCCTCAAGAAAGGTCAAAGCCGCTTGATTAGGAATCCGTGCAAGTCCAATGAATATTTCCTCGCGCCTTCGGACAAATCTCAGGAAAGAGGGCTGAATTTCGTATGCATCTATGAAAGACGGTTTATAAAAGCAAGCAATCCTGACTTCAACATCTAGGGGAGGCTCCGAGCTGGTTTTGATAAATTCAATAAATTCTTCATGTGATTCCATCTTTACATCTTGTGAAAAGGTTGAAATCTCAAATTGCAGAGTTGGTAACAATAGATTGTTATTTTCCTTAAGATTGTCCTCTGGAATAGATGCTATATACTTCCTAAGTAAATCTGGGAACAATAACCAATTTACGTCACGTAGTTGATACTGCCTTCTAATCTCCATTAAATCTCCTCTTAGGTTCTGAGTCTTTGGACTTATTATGCGGCAATAACGAATAGGATTATCGGGGTTCCGTATAAACGAACCTTTTTCGCGCTTTCCGTATAAATCCAAACGCAAAGTTCGGTCAAGCTATTTTATTTGCCATGTTAGAGTTTACGCAGCGGGTTGTTTCACTGACACTACTGATAGGCAGTTCTGAAAAACTACCAGGAAAGTCAGTGCCGAGTGAGCGCGTCGAATTTAAGGTGGGATAGATCGGGTTTCCGCGCGTCCATTGAGGGTCCAATAACAAGTCCTTCGAGTACCTTTAACTACCTTACAGTGCTATCCATGCCGCAGGTTTCCTTTGAATTCCTGTAAATCGCTTCTCTTTCACGGCGGCGACACGGGTTCGATTCCCGTACGGGACGCCAAATATTCAATCACTTTCTTATTTAGTGTCTTCGAAGATGGTTTTCTTGATTTGGTTTCCATGTGTGCTGGTAGCTGCGAATGATTTGGAAGTGAGCTTGTCAGGACAAGATCTGGTCTGTTGGGGCTCGATAGTACCAGAATGGACGCGTGCTCTCGACCCGTTCTTCTTCGTATTCAGCGCCGGCAGTTTGCCAGTCTCCGCAGGTCTTGCAGATCTCAGGAATATCGTTCCAGCGATGGTCCCGGTGTGCCTGTCGCACCTTATCACGCAGTGCTTGCCATGCCTCCGCAATCGTTTGCCGGCGCAGGTCCGCAATCACGCAGCGAGCATCATAATCGACGGCGCACGTCACTACTCGCCCATCCTGATGTACAGCCATCGTGTTGTTACCCCAAGGACAGGCGATGCGAAAATCCGAATCGTGAATGATCGTATCGGAACGAATGCTACCGGTCGCCGTCCATTCCAACATGGGCCTCACTTTGACTTCGGCCCCCAGAGAATTCCAAAAACAACGAAAATCTTCGACTTCACCGGCATTTTCTTTCATAACCGAAAATTGGACCATGACAATAGGATATTTCTGTCCACGTTTCTCGCGTTCTTTACATAATTCGGCCACTGCGGGATAGACCTCGTCCCATTTTGCCCGAAACCTGATCTGCTCAAATACCTTTTTCGATAATCCATCAAGGCTTAGGATAAACCGCCTTAGAGGCGACTCCAGGATCTTCTTGATATTTTCATTCCGCGAGAGCAGAGTACCGTTTGAGTTAAGTACGAGATTACGACAGCCAAAGTCGTAAGCCTGCTGCAAGCGTCGCCAGAGTTCGTCGCCGAGAATCAAAGCTTCACCATAAAAGGTAGGCCAGACTTCGCACTCGGGTGATTCGCATCCCACCTCTTCAACGACTTTGTCCCACAACCATCGCTCCATGTGTTGCTGCGATCGTGTCATCTCTTTGTGCGAACAGTGAATACACTTCAGGTTGCAGTATGAAGTGCTCTCGATTACCAGTTGGGGTGGAAACGAATGCTCCGTGAGACGAGACTCGATGTCGAGCAGCACCTGCCGGCGTGTGTCGCTGGCAAGATGCGTGATTAAGTAATTTTCACGTTTCATAAAGCGCGCGGTTACCAGAATCGCTAAACGCAAGCAATTAGCATCCCAGTCAGATCGGGCGAAAAACCTAAGCAAATCGCGGAAAAAGGGGCAAAAGTGTGATGCGGTGGGCAATTCTGCACATGGGCCTGCGTTTTTTCCCTCAACTATGTAAGTCAAAGCGGCAAAGTGCCCGCACGCTCACTGAATCTGACGAATGAACGTTTTTCGACCATCTCTTGATCGGTTCCGCGGAGATCTGCTTCAGCGAGGTCCGCTCCACTCAGATCAGCCCTGGTCAGATCCGCATTTGTTAGGTCCGCGCGATGAAGGTTCGAATCGCGCAAGTCCGCCAAGCTTAGGTCCGCCTCGCGAAGATCTGCTTCGCTCAGATTCGCACCCACAAGGTTTGCCTTATGGAGATTTATCTGAGAGGCGTGTGCTTGTCGAAGGTGAGCGTTAGCGAGGTAAGCCTCCCTTAAGTTTGCATCCTTGAGGTGTGCGCGAATGAGGTTGGCTTCGCGAAGATTGCACCATACGAGTTTCGCCCCAATAAGATTTGCTTGCCTGAGGTTTGCATGCCTGAGGTTTGCCCCAGTGACGTCCGCGCCACTGAGGTCTGCCTCGTGCAAATCTACGCTGCTAAACTCGCTGCGGCCGAGGTTCTTGTTCCCGCAAAGTGCTGCCCGACTGAGGTCTGGTGTTTCCGAATTATGGATTCTCCACGCGTTCCACACCTCCGGGCCTTCTTTGATCAGTCTGAGGTGTTCCTTATTTGCCATCACCTACGTGGCAACGTATCAGGGAAAGTACTGAGCAATAGAGGGTGCGATTCTAAATGAAAACCAGATTCTTTTGAGGGTTTCACCGAATGTGGAACGATCGCGTTTCTGGTAGTTTGTATAATGAGTTCCAATCCACAATGAGAGACAGACGTTACCAAAACTAGAGCGTAACTAAGTGCATGGTGACAGCTAAACAGCGATTTGACGCAACGTTTCCATTTCGTTCAGCCAAGCCATAACCGGGTTCCAACTCGGAATGCTTTGGGACGCCAAACTTAATTCTCCGCCAAATCGGAATTAGGGCTTCACTGTCTCAATCGTTTTTAGAAAAGCGTCTGCCTGCTGCTCCCAAAGTCTAAGATCGGATAACGCAAGATGGGCATTGGGAAGTGAGTGTTGGGCGATAAAGACAAACTCAGCGCGCCCACCGGCTTGCTGCCAATAACGTAGCTGATCCTGTGGTACGCCGTCCTTGTAGAGCGGGTCTCGGGCGGCGTAGAACCAGATCGTCGGCGCGCCGGCGCTGTTGGCAGCGCGCGCCAGCCTAGCCTTTTGATCGTCCAACCTCCGCTGGTTTTCGGCGGATGTGAGTCTATCGGTCACTCCGTACCAGCCGCCTGCGAAGTTGATCACACCTTTAATTAGTCTCGGACGCTCACCGGCCAGAATTAACGAAAGGAACCCACCACGGGAATGCCCCGCAAGGAGGATTTTCGATTCGCGAGGAACGACTCGCCCGAGAATTAATTGTTGTATCACCGCGTCTGTGTCGAGTAGAGCCTCGCGTATTCCACGTTCACCGAGCGTCACCTGATCGGCGGTGGTGCATTGGCCGGTGTAAACCGAGCACTCCTCGACATACGTGCCGGTTGACTCGCCGCGCCCGCGACGCATAGGCGCGACCACCGTATAACCGCGCGAGACGAAGAACTGTACCACCGTGCGCGGCGGTGCATTGCTGCCGCCCGGCTCCTTGGGCGAACTGGCCAGCCCTCCGGTTGAGCCGTGACTGAAGAGAACGACTTCGTGACGATCATTCTTCAGAGGGCGGTAGACGTAAGTTACGAGGCGGATCGTGCCTTTATCCTCCGCATCGTGTACATTGCGTGTTGCTACCATCCTCTCGAAAGTGTAATCGCGCCCGAAGACGAACTCCGGGTTGATAGCCTGTCCCAACGCACACGTAGTGCTTGCAATTACGAAAATAACGACCTTAACGAGAATTCGCATGGATGCCTCTCGTGTGAAGTGGAAGTAGCCGCCCAACTACTAATTGATAATAAACTCTCGTGTTTGTAACACGCGTCCCGTCCAGTGATAGCGGATCACCATAAGGAAGCTAAACGCCCTTAGACATGGTAACGCACAGGAAGAGAGTTTTACGAGGTTTTGGGCGTAATCATGAGTTACTTTGCCGCACGGTGTTCATTTCTTTTAGCCAAGTCACGATGCGGTTCCAAGTCGGAATGCTTTGGGACGCCAAACACGCTTCTGAGTTTTTCAATTCCGAATACCAACTAGTCTGAAAAGAGTATTGACAAACGAAATTTAAACCTGGTGAAATACATTACGCAGCAGGTAACGCTGCGTTGGAGATTATGAATCAAAATAACATTGTCAATTTCGGTAAGCTCACACTCATCCAAGTAAACTTCAATTTGTTTCGGACTCCGAAAGGACCGAAACTTTCCAAACTACCGCTTAAGCGTCTGTTGGCGATTGCTTCTACAATTCTCGCGTGGGTCGGGGGCGGGGCAGTTCAAGCCCCTCTCGTTGCACAGCCGCTGAAGGTTGAAATAGTTAGCCCCGCTCCTAACTCTACCTTTAGCGTCGGCTCAACCATCCCCCTTGTGGGCCGAGTAACAGGAACAGGCAAAGTTAAGAGTGTCGAGTTCCGTGCAAACCACGCATTGATCGGTATGGCAGAAACGCGCAAAAAGTAATAGATTTTCCACCTATAAACCGTACGGAAGTACGAGCCTCGGTTAGGTGGACCAATCCTATGTTTGACGATCGAGCGTTTGATGTGGAGCACGTTGCGTTCGAAATCTACACTTCCCACTTGAGACCTTAACAATTCGCCGACCCAACCCATAGCGCCATCTTAAAGACCGCTGTTCGAAACGGCTCTGGAATCGCATCAAGTAAGCTTACGAGTTCATCAACTGTCAGGATCTCAGGAATTTTTTGTCGCTCGCGCTTTGCCTAACACTCGTGATCGGATTGCTGGTGGTCCACTCCCACCGGACGTCGAGTGGTTTGGTGACTCGACACCGAACATCGTCGTAGACGTTTTCGCAGGTCCCACGTGTGATCCGTATCTCGAGCAGCAATGCTGGAACAGCGGTGGCGAATGGGATCCAACCACGTGCCGTTGCTACGGCATCGAGTGTGGCAATCAGAGAATCTGCTTGCCCCGATAGTGATTGGCGGTCAATGGCCATATAATTTCAAAGGAGAAAGCAATGCCTAAGTCGAAGAAAAACTCGCTGAAGTTAGATATGCCGGCAGCGATTCGGAGGAATGCAAGAGGACTGATCCTTCTCCTGGTCGGCGTAATTTTTGGCACCTTGATCGTCGTGGGACAGCAGGGAGAGCCAATGACAAAGAAGCAAATTCCAGTGTCCGATCGGATTGAGAATGCCATCAAAGCGAAGGAGCCGAAGTTCAAGCTCGCTGGCAAGCTCTTACGCAACAATGAAAAGGAGAAGTACGCGTTGCTGGGATGGCAATCAGGCGAGGACATCGTATCAAGCAACACTTACGAACTAGCGTCTCCGCAAGAGGCGGAGGAAATGCTCCGTAAGAGTCTGGATGCGCCGAGGAGCGTGCCGGTACAGACCGTTAAGCTGACCCAGCTCGGCGACGAAGCTTACATGTCGACAGGCCTTTACTCGAAAGGTGAAACCAATCTTCTCCTCCGTAAGGGAAACTATTTCATCATCATGACCGGCTCATCACAGGGCCTGGCCAAGCGTTTCGCGAGGCACATGGTGACGGAGATAGATAACTAGACAGACGTGTGAATACGTGTAACGGCTCCGCGTCCTTGCTGCGTGGAGCCGTTAGCATCACGGGAATCACGAGAGTCATTTCAGAAAACTAGTTTTTTCCGGGTAGGAAGCGCGGGAAAGGCTGCCGAGATTTTTTGCTGGCGGGTGCGGTTGAAATGCACGAACAAGATGGTCCAGGTGCGATCTTCGCGGGTCCATTAAGGGTCCAATAACGATCCCTCACACTACCTTTGACTACCTTACGGTGCTATCCATGCCGCAAGTTTCCTTTGAATTCCTTTAAACCGCTTCTCTTTCACGGCGGCGACACGGGTTCGATTCCCGTACGGGACGCCAGTATTTCTCCTTCATGTCCACGTATGCACGCAAGACATTCGCGCTATACGCGGAGATGTCTAGGCGTTCGCTTCAGCCGCTTGCTGCGGCAACTTACGAAATTTCCCTAAACTCACCACACCGAGGTAGGATCAGCTCGCTTCACCATCCATCGGTTCTTTTCTCTGACCACGCTATATTTGTACCCGCGCGCCGCCCAATCTGCATATCCACACGAACCTTCAACTTCGGCTTTGCCTTCTTCAAGTACCCTTAGCTTATCAATTGACAACAATGCCGCAAACTTTCCTGACTCATTGTCGATGAATTCACTCGTTGCCTCAGACTTTGCAAGAGCTGATCTTCTCTTGACGCTAAGCGAGTCGTCGGTAAACCGCTTCATGAATTCATCCGATGGATCGTTTCCACGCACAGACAAAAGAAATACCTTCAAGGACGTATTATCTCCACACTGTCTGATCTGATACCGAAACACTGATTCAACAATGCTTGAATCGAGCTCCTCTTTCTGCTCAGAGCTGTGTCCAGCGACCGCTACGAGTACCGTAAGCGGAATCAAAATGAGTTGGCACAAACGAATGATGTTCACCATCAGTTTCTTCAACGCTGCGCTAGACCAGCACATTCTTGGTTCCATCCATTATGGAAAGATGATATCGCACTTTGCGACACTTCTAGCGCGATCAGGCGGCGTTTTTCCGCACACTCTCCAATTGGTTTACCCAAGAGACAATCTGGTTCCAACTCAGAATGCTTTGGGACGCCAACGGAATCCTGCTTGATGTTTCATCGCGTAGTAGCGGTGAAGGCAAGGAAGTTTTTCATACAGCGCAGAAGATCCAGGCAAAGTTTAACGTGTTCTGCTTGATGCCTTCTCTGCTTTAGCAAAAGCTTGATGTGAATTTAATCTTTGCAGTTAAACCCTCGAGCAAGTTTGACAGTCCGCGGTTTGTTTTTGACTTGCACAATCGTGATCACGCTCGGCCTTAACGGAACCGAGCGCGGTAGCGCCGGGTCAATCTCCTTTCCACGTTCGTTTCGGTGAAATTGACCCGGCGCTACCGCGCTCGGTTCTGTTGAGTTCTGAGTTCTCTAGTTAACCAGCAGCTCGCTTTCGATTGCGACAATCTGTGCGTCAACCATGCCAAAGCAGTTCAGCTCACCGCAGCGGGTGAAGGCGATGTGCTTTACATGATTGACAAGTACTTTTGGTTCGGTTGAATTTTCAAGCGTCGACATGAGAACGAGCAGGGCCGCCGATCTGGTTTCAAGCTGACCGCCAGCCTGACAGATCATCGCTGCGAGCTGTTCGACTTTTTCTTCGGTTGAAATCTCATCATTAGCTTGAAGCAGGTGTGAATCATCGATAATTGGTTCACCGGCATCAGCGCGGCGCACCAGTTCCGTAAGCCCGGCAGTATCATTGGTCTCCAGGGCATAACGAATCCAGACCCGTTCGTTGGCATCGATGGTCCTGTCATTAATGAGCGCGTGTGCTCGACGTCTGACAGCATCGCTGATTGTATTGTTTGTGGTTGAGTTGGTTGCGTGAGGTGTTGCTTCGCGCTCGGGTGCGCTACTACTATGCGTACTCATAACTGTTAGCCTTTCGTGTGAAGGTTAATGGTTTAGGGTCGGCGTTGTGTTGTAACCACAAGGTCGGCCCGCTGCATTTTAAAGAGGGGTTGTGGCACTCTAGCGGTCAGATTTTCGTCTGTCAATGAGAAAGTTATCCCAGTTGCGTCGTAATCTGATCGGTCTTCACACCAACTGTGCCCGCGTTCAGGAGGAACTGAGTAATGAAGCTAATAAAGAAACGAACTCCTGCAGAGGAGGCTCAACTGCGCATCTCCAAGTGGAAACGTAATGATCGCGAAATGCAAACGTGGGCCAGTTCGGTGAATAGCTTCATACTCGAAGGCTACGGTTTGGACCTGTACGGCCTGGGTTTGAAGCATATGCCCGATAGCTTACGCGCTGTCCCCGCGATTGAATTGTTAAATCTTGGGAAGAACGTTATTGAAGAGCTTCCGGCATGGATCGGGGAACTCTCGACTCTCACGGGTTTAATCCTAAGTGAAAACAAGCTCCGCACCTTACCTGACGAGATCGGCTCCCTCAGAAACCTGAAGCTGTTGGGGCTATCAGAGAATCAACTTGAGGAGTTACCAGAGACGCTGCGCTCGCTACCACTCGAAGTAATATTGTTGACCGGCAATCCAAAACCGGGTCTCCCTGAAAGCATCTTGAGAAGGCCTGCGGACGAGGTGCTTCGTTACTATTTTGAGTCACGAGCTGAAAAGGGTCGCCCATTGCTCGAGTTAAAACTACTTGTTGTCGGTCGCGGAAAGGCAGGCAAGACGACATTGATCAAGCAGCTTGCAGGTGAAAAAGTGAACAAGGAGGAATCGGAAACACATTCGATCGCCATTCGGGAACTCATGCTGAATTGTCCACGCGGTCCCGTGCGCACGCGAGCCTGGGACTTCGGTGGCCAGGAGATTCTTCATTCCACACACCAATTTTTCTTAACGGAACGTAGTCTGTATCTGCTCGTACTCGAACCTCGCACAGGCTTGGCCCAACGCGATGCAGAGTACTGGCTTAAGCTAATAGAGACTCAAGGCGGTGGCTCACCAGTAATCGTGGTAATGAACTGGAGCCGCGGACGGAATTGGAAGGTCGATGAAGTAAAACTGCGAAGAAAGTTTCCATTCATCGTCGATTTTCTTCCTACGGATGCATTGCATGGAGAAGGGATCGACCAGCTCCGTACGACAATGCATGAGGTAGTTGAAGCACGCATGAGCGACGTTTGGCTTCCCTTTCCGCTTCGCTGGCGAGAGATCAAGGATGAGGTGGCGGGAATGAGAGGCAATTTCCTCACGTATAGTCAATACACCGAAGT
>Ga0207710_10000986_pt1 | contig 14930 bp, 14 predicted proteins | sample KBSS24metaG_FD_184400 | JGI IMG/M metagenome (GOLD analysis project Ga0207710, IMG submission 184400) | Switchgrass rhizosphere microbial communities from Kellogg Biological Station, Michigan, USA - KBS S2-4 metaG (SPAdes) (version 2) | ecosystem: Host-associated > Plants > Roots > Rhizosphere...
CAACAGCTGACTCGCGCTGTCCGGCCCCAAGGGGAAGGACTCATCACCGACAATCCTGCTAACGTAACCCAACATGCGACATGGCGGCCGCTTCATGCGACTGCGCTGTCACCTTCAACCGATGTGACCCTCCATGGTGGGTCTTTTCAGCGAGCGTTCGAACAAAATATCGTATATCTCCTTGAGGTTTACAGTGAAGAGGATTTGCTAATTCCGTTCCGGCGCCGTAGCGGCATCAAACTTCCGAGGTCCGATCGTAAAACGGAACCATTTTGGGATGAGGCCCTGCCTGGTTCAAACGCTGGCCGGTTCTTGATGGGGGCGGCGAATACTTTGAACTGGGTAGAACACCCCGAATTGCGTAAGCGGCTGAGAAAAGTGATTCAGGGCATAGCAGAATGCCGGCAACAGAATGGCTACATTATGGCTTACCCAGAGGACAGCTTCTTCTATTCTGAGCGGGGCGCTTATACCCGAGCTTGGCTAACTCACGGATTAGTCGATGCGGGATATTGCGGCGAGCCGCTGGCGTTCGAGTTGCTGAGAGGCTATTACGACTGGTACAACCACATGCCCTATCTGCCGCGGGCGTTGCGGGAAGCTGTGCAGGGAGGCCAAGGCATGGTTGCCAATACACGTATGTTCTTTTCGCCGGTGGGCAAGCCTGAGGATATTCAGGTGCTGCAACGATATTTCCAAGAGAATTATTGGATTGAAGATCTAGCCGCACGGCGAACCGATGCGATCTGGCAGTATCCGTATGATCGCCCACACGTTTACCTAATTACGAATGTCGAAGCTTATCTCGATCTTTTTCGAGCTACAGGGGATGAACGATATTTAAGGGCTGTACTCGGTGCCTGGGATCTATTTCGGGAAAACTGGCAGCAAATTGGTGGTAGCTTCTCGATTGTTGAGCTTCGAGAAAACTTTCCGAAATCAAACGGGCTGTATGAGAAGCTAGGGGAAACATGCGGAAGCGCATTCTGGATAAAACTCAACCAACGGTTACATTTGATTTTTCCGAATCAGGAAAAGTACATAACAGAGATTGAGAAATCACTTTACAACGTCATTCTCGCAAATCAAGGCGGATCCAGAGGGATTCGATATTTCACGGCTCTGCTCGGCCAAAAGGAACCGCCCCAACATGTGAACACATGCTGTGAGGGGCAAGCTACTCGCATTCTAGGAGGACTGCCGCAGTATATCTATACTTTGACGGACGACGGCATTACTGTGAACCTTTACGAGCCTTCAAGTATCACATGTAAGCGAAATGGAGGCGTCTTGCACCTCAAGATGAAAAGCGGCTTTCCACGCAATCCTCTAATCACGATAGCGATACATGTCTCAGCGCCGATGATGGCATCCATTCGAATACGCGTGCCTTCATGGGCTCAGAGCGCGGTGAGTTTCGAGCTGAATCGCGAGCAATTTGAAACCGCAGTTGGTGGTACATTCGTCACGCTCAATCGTGAATGGAGAGATGGTGATGTGATTAAATTCAATTTGCCTTTGGGATTCAAGCTAACGAAGTACACAGGAACGGATCAAACTCAAGGGCGCGAGCGCTACGCCTTAGAGTATGGGCCCTTACTGATGGCAGCTGTCGGGGCCGCTGAGTTTGAGGTTATTTTAGCGAGTGCGACACAGCCGAACGAAATTGTTCCCAGATTGAGGGCTGTTGAAGGAGAGCCGCTGCATTTCAGTGTTGACTTTGGAAGCACCGATGTCAAATTTATCCCATACTATGAAGTAACGGATCAACTGTTTAGCTGTTTTCCGATTATAAAGACAACAGGACTACCCTTTTGACTCACAGGAAAAGTTAGCCCATTTTCGGAATGGTGCAACTCCACTCTTAAATGGCTACGTCGTTACCGGACTTCACTTTGACGGCGGCGATCCAAGTTGGTGATGCCAGGGCTCTAGTACGGTGGCCACGAGACGGGGGTTGCCACTATTCGACTCGACGCGGTGAGGATTGAAAGATAGCTGCAGATGAACTCGCGAGGTGACTCCAATCGCAGATGAAACTCGTTGTAATCCGTGAACCAACTTCCCAGTTGCGCTGAGAGGTAAACTTTCGGTAGTCAGGACTTCGTCGAGTCCGCGCTGCACTCGGACTCGTTGATAAGATTTCTTTGGTAGCTGCGGTTGGCCTTTCTCGGGACCCAAGCGATGACGGATTCCCTGCGAGCGGCGCAGCTCGGCCAATTTGTGTTCAGTACTGGCTGGCAACGCATAGCGATAGGGCTCGTTCTTGGTCAACAGGTGCCAGGCGAGGATAGCGAGCTTGCGTGCGATAGCGACGCGGGCAACCGGGACGCCCTTCTTGCGTGCCAAACGAGTGAACTGATGCCCGAGAGGTCCGGGGTGACGACCGGCATGGTGGGCGACTTCGACCAACAGCCAACGGACATTGCTGTTGCCCTGCTTGGTGATACGCTCATGATAGGCGTGGTCAGTGCTCTGGTGTACGGAAGGGACGAGTCCGAAGTAGGCCGCCAGTTTGTCGGCCGTCTCGAAGCGCGAGATATCTCCGATCGCGGCTACTATGGCTTGAGCGGTGGCGACGCCGACACCGGGTAGGGTCATAAGCAACTTAACGGAATCACTGTAAGCGTTAACCCCGCCTTGGGAGAGGCCGTTGGCGTCACACGATTGGCCATCGTCAGCCAGAAGATGCGCCAACTCACAATGCAGAACGCCGCGAGCAGGTTGACAATGCGTTCGGCAGTGCGCAGCTTGGATTCCTCGGCTTTGCAACCAGACTTCAAGATCTTGAAAAAGGTCTGAATCTTCCATCGCATCGCGTACCACTGGAGTTTCTCAACCGCCTCCATACGCGAAGTCACCGGCAAATCGGTTAGCAATTTCCAGTCAATCTTGTCGCGACCTCGTGGCTGTAATCGCTCGGTCGCATGTAGAACCGTGAGTATTAACTCCGGATAACGAAACTGTTTGTAGATTGGCGGTAGAACCCGAATGCGTCGATATCGTAATTCCAGACGGGCTGTGCACAGATTGCCCTTGCGATCCAGGACCTTGACACGATGCACTCCCTTGCAAGGGACTTCTTCCATTTCTGTCGCGATCGTGTGCGTGCCATCGCCGGCGAGCCGATCCACGCATGTGCGTACGAGGAAATGGCTCTCGGCCGACTCGGCTGCACAGAACAACTCATAGATGTCGCTCTCACGATCACCGATGTGAATGCAGCGCCCTGGCTCACCGAGTAACTGCGTAGAATCCAGCAGATTCTCGAGCCATCGGATACCTCTCCTTCTTTTCTATTGGCACACGCGTTGGATTGATTTTCTTCTTTAGCGCATTAGCTCCCTTGAATTTATTACGGGACCAGAATTTGACCGCGGTCATCCCCAGTGGCAGGCCTTCTGTGGTAACCACCAAGCTCGCATGCATCAGCAGTCCGCACGCGACGTAGTGCCGCGGGCGCCTATCGGGCCGAGCGCCAGCGACACCGATGCGTCTTTTCCCAACTGCTTCGATGTCCTCGCGCTTGTATGAGAACTCGGTCGTGTCGTGCAACACCAGGAGCTGATTGTGCGCTTCTGAAGCTCGAGCACGAGTGGCCGCAAAGTGACCACTCAGAATATCCGCTTCGTTTACGCGAGGATTATCCAGAAAACGATATGCCGCCTTGGTGTTGGCCCAATCCTGACAGACCAACGGAATGCTCTCGCCCGGAGCACTGGAGAGCTGCTCAAGAAGAGTTCGGAATCGACGACCGAGCCGTTCGTCCACGAACGAACACCCTTCAATCTCTTGCTTCACCCAACTTCTTGGCGGCTCAACAAAGTCAACAGCGCGCCGCCAGCGCTGCCAGCCTCTCCCCTCGGGCATGCAGCACCGTGTGTAGACCGCACACGGGATGCCTATATCTCACATGTTAGACTAACACGCAAGAAACTCCAGTAAATACATAAATATCAAGGAGAAGATATGGGTAATTGAAAGCCTGAGTAACCGCTTACCACCGACGGAGAAGACGGAGACCGTGTTGGGGCAGGAGACAGTGAGCGCGCTGGCAGCACTGCCCCGGTCGCCAGCGGCAAGAGAAGCACCTGTCCCCGGCCACGGTCGCAACGGCGCCGCCGCCTACACCGGGGCGCAGCGGATAAAGATCGCACACCCGAGTCTCTCAAGCGGCGCGGCCTGTCCGGGGTGCTCCTCCGGCAAGGTTTACCCCTTATCCGAGCCGGCCACCGCGGTACGCATCGGCGGAATGGCGCCGCTGTCGGCGTGCGTTTACGAGCGCGATCGGCTGCGCTGCAATTTGTGCGGCGAGGTGTATACGGCCCCAGCGCCCGAGGAAGTGGGCGAGGAGAAATACGATGAGACCGCCTCCAGCATGATGGGAATGCTGAAGTACGGGGCGGGACTGCCGTTCAACCGCATCGAGCGGCTGCAAAGTGGAATGGGCATCCCACTGCCTGCGGCCACGCAATGGGATCTGGTGAATGCCGCTGCCGCCAAGTTCGCCCCTGTGCACGAGGAGTTGATACGCCAGGCAGCGCAAGGGAATCTATTGCATAACGACGACACCACGATGAGGATCCTCAAGCTGACGCGAGAGCAGCGTGCGGCGGCTCTCGGGGATGATACCGAGCAGGAACGCACGGGAGTGTTCACCTCAGGAATCGTCGCGGTGGCCGCGGGAAGGAGGATTGCGTTGTTCTTCACCGGAGCGCGACATGCCGGAGAGAACCTCGATGAGGTGCTCAAACGTCGAGCCGCCCAGCTTCCCCCGCCCATACAGATGTGCGATGGGCTCTCCAGCAGCCAGACCAAGGACTTCGATACGCTGCTTTCCAATTGCCTTGCTCACTCCAGAAGGAAGTACGTAGAGGTGATGGAAAGCTTTCCCGAGGAGGTCCGCTTTGTGTTGGAAACCCTTCGGGAAGTGTATCGATGTGACGCTCAGGCGCGCTCGCGGGATCTGAATGCCGAGCAGCGGCTGCAATTACACCAGGACAAAAGCGGGCCGCTGATGCAGAGCTTGTCCAAGTGGATGCAAGCGCAGTTTGCCGAGCGCCGCGTCGAGCCGAACTCCGCTCTCGGCGATGCGATCCAGTACATGCAAAATCACTGGGACGCGCTCACGCTGTTTTTACGGGTGCCGGGCGCCGTGCTGGACAATAACATTTGCGAGCGCGTCCTGAAGAAGGCGATCTTGCATCGCAAGAATGCACTGTTCTACAAGACTCTCGCGGGTGCGCGGGTCGGGGACATCTTCATGAGCCTGATCCACACCGCCGAGCTCGCGAGGATCAACTCGTTTGAGTATCTGGTGGTCTTGCAGCGGCACGCGAAGGAGAGTGCCGCGAGGCCTGCGCAGTGGATGCCATGGAATTACCGGGAAACGCTGGCGGGCCTGGCGACCGGCCCGCCAGCATAGTGCCTCAGGCCTTCTCGGTCCGGGTGCTGGGAGGATCGAGTGCGATCCTCCGCCACATCGGTGCCGCTTGGGCAAGCTGCGGATTGCCACCCCAGATCAGGGCAGTAAACTCGTGCGCCAACAGCAGTCGGCTCTGCGCATCCGCGGCGCTCGGCCAGTGGCGGAACCGAACGGTCGACAAGCGTTTTTGCGCCAACCAAAATCCCTGACCGTCGTAAACCAACAGCTTGATCGTTTTCGCAGCTCGCGAACGGAAAACAAACATCGTACCGTCCATCGGATCCTCCGAAAGAACCGCGCGGCACACTTGACCGAGGCCGTCGATCCCACGACGGAAATCTGTAGGCTCGATCGCTACCAACACGCGCATCTGTGGAGTGATCTGGATCACACTCAGCAGCGCAGGACTTGAGTCCTTCAACCGCACAGTCAGTCTGGTGCCATCGACGGAGGTCGCCTCGACTATCGCCTCGCCTGCGCCGACACCATTGAAAGACGCAAACCCGGCGACCTCGATGAATCGCGGGTGACTGACGACCTTCGACGGTGACGACTCACTTGGGTACGTACGACGCTTCAGTGTTTGATAGCCCAGCCCTAGAGCGCGCGACACTGGACAAATCCCGAGCCTCTGGGCAGCCGCCCCTGCTTCCTGCCACAACTCCTCGGGCATCCGCCGCCCCCGATGCTCACTGCTTCGCCACGCTTGAATCCGCGCGCGCAGCTTCTCGATCACCTCACCATCAGCTCCGTTCCCCGCCGATCTCACTTCTGCATGCATAACCTGCCCTCCAGCTCGCGACGTGCGAGCGCCAAGCAGGGTAGACCTCACCTCCGACAGCCCTCACGCACCCTTACCGGAAAGACACGGTTGCGATGGAAGCATGTGGATTGGCCCACTACTGGGCGCGAACGTTGCAATCCGTTGGCCACGAAGTTAAGTTGATTGCTACGCAATTCGTCCGCCCGTTTGTGAAGACAAACAAGACTGCGATTCGGTGCGAAAATTACAGCTCTCGAACCGGGCGGGGCTTCTCGGCGTTACAGGATTTGTCGACTTCATGCAAACAAGTGCCCTCCCTCGATTTTCAATTGTCCTAGAAGAACGTTCGCTTTACCATGACCGAGAAATTGGTCGGGTTGCCTGGTTGATTTCCATATATGAGGGTCTGATAGTTATTGATAATATACCGTCTGTCGAGAACATTGCGGACGTTAAGCTGTAGCAGCCATTTTTCGACCGAATAGCTGAGCGCTGCATCAACGATCGTGTACCCTGGAAAGTCTTTCGTCGAGCGATCGTACGCGGTTATCTGCGAGCCAACATACCGAGCGCCAACTCCGAATGTAATGCCGCGGAGTATCCCGCTTCGCACGGTGTAGTCTGTATAGGCGCTGAATGTTTGCTTTGGCTGAAACGGCTCTGTCTTATTTACGTGCGATGGATCCACATCATCAGTATTCTTTGGATTTAGGTACGCGAAACTCGCGTTAAGCTGCCATTGTGGGGTAATGTGCCCAAGGGCTTGGAGTTCAGCTCCTCGGTGAGTCAATTGTCCAATGGACGTGTAGACATTGAAACCTTCAGGGGTGGTCTCCAAGTACTGTGCAACATTGTTCTCTTTTATTTGAAAGAGCGCCGCCGTCAATAGGAGCCTCCCGCCTTCGGGCCTATATTTAAAGCCGGCTTCATACTCGGTACCGATTGCTGGCGGAACAACTGATTGGTTGAATGTCAGAAGCGGTTGTGGAGTAAAGGATTGACTATATGACGCGTAAACATTTGCTCCAGTGAGAAACTGATAAGTAAGCCCAGCACGATAACTGATCTGATGTTCGAAACTGAAATCCTGGGGCGGCCCGCCATTGATAATCACCGTAACATCAGGTTTTGAGTACGAGACCCCCACTAGGACACTCAATGGTTCAACAATCTGTAACACCGATTGTGCAGATATCGTCAGCGTACTCGGCTTTATAGCCTGCCCATAAGGAAATAGTGGGCCCGTCAATAGAGAGTCGAATAGCTGGCTGATTGCCGCCTCCCCGGCGAACACATTTGCGGTCGCATTGCCTTCCGGAAACCCGACGGCTCCCGTCTGATTGCTATGTTGATATAGCGCGGCAAGCGAGGTGAAGCTGTTCTTCAGGCCCAATGCATCGAAGCGAAAAATCGCCGATGCGCCCACGCCGTAGCTATCCGTGACACTGTTACCCAAGTTTTTGTCTGCCGCGATCGCGAGGTCACCATTCGATCCAATGCTGCTTGCGGCATACGTCTGCGCCCCGCCCGTGTGAGCTGATTCGTAGTTACCCTTTACGCTGAAATCCAGCAGGTTGTTCGCATGCCAGGTGACATCACCCTCTGCGTGGTAGACGCTTGTTGTTTGAACGATATTTCTGGATCCAATGAAGAACGAGCGTGGCAAAGGCGCGGGAGTTCCATCAGCCTCCGTAGGAATTCCATCGAACGAGGGTGCTGCTTGCCGTTCATACCCTCCGTGGAGATATGCCGTAACAGAGCTGCCAATCGTGGCGTTTAGCCCTCCATATATAGTTGTTTTCTTGTGGTAAAGTTGGTTAATGAAGCTATCACCTTGATCATGTACGGCGATGCCAATGGCACGCAGATGGCCCTCCGGATCCAGTGCGCCTGCAATTTGGCCCTCGATACGGTAGGTTTTCCAGCTCCCGGCTTGAACGTACGCATAATCGCGTGTTTCTGGCGTGGCGCTCTTCGTCACGTAGTTGACCAGTCCCCCGGGACTTGAGACGCCGTACACCACCGACGACGGCCCCTTGACAATTTCCAATCGGTCGTAGATTGCGTAGTCGGGCTCAAAGTACGTGGCACCAACGATATTTACCCCATCGAGTGCCTGACCAGGCCTGAATCCGCGTAAGGTGATCTGCGAGCTATAATTCTCGGGGGTTCCGACGTTAACGGCTCCTGGAGTGTATTCCGCGATCTCGCCCAGGGTTTTTAGATTGGCCGCCTGGATGAAGTCGTTACTGACGAGGCTAATCGACTGCGGCACTTTTTCGATAGGTAGCGGGAGATTGGTTGCCCCGCTCGTGTCGGCACTCAGAAATTCGTAATGGCCTGTGATAACAACTTCCTCAAACTGGGAGCTTGACTTTTGGCCTTGCTCGGACGGCTCGCTGGAACCTTTTCCTTGGTCAACTTGGACCACCCTAAATCGGTCCCCGGGCGTCGCCTTCCCCTCTGTTGAGGAAGGAGACCCCCGGTTTGACTCGTCTTGCTGCGTGCCAACTTCGGCATTTGCTGAGGATCTTGCGCTTATCCGTGTTACGGTGACCGACTCACCCGAGGCGGCATACGTCAATCCCATGTTTTTCAGGAGCGTCTCAAGGCCAACACGGGCGGACACTGTTGTGTTCAGCGCGGGAGCTGCGGACGCTCCGTTGACCCTTGGCGAAATGATGACTTGAATATGCGCTTGCTTTGAGAACTCTATGAGAGCTGACTCGATCGACTGCGGGTTGATGCTGAACGCCACAACCCGGTCCAGATTCGCGGACTTTGCTACCACCGCCATTGGGGCAGTGCTAATGGCAAACACCAGAAGGACCGGCGCGTAGATTACTGAGCATGCGGCTCGCACTCGACGCCGCGAGGCGTTAGATTGGATCCTCATATTGTGACCTCTTAATGAATTGTTATCCGCGACCAAGTCGTCCTGACGGCGTGACGTGCTTGACGTCCGATCTCGCTCTTCGCGGCCGAGCAATCCCCAAAACGGTCGCAGTCAGGGAATCGCTTCCGGCAAGCCCCGTGCTTTATCGGTTCGCCTATAGTTAATACGTAGCAGCGTCACAAATACGACACGATTTGTGTGAGGTTGCAGAGTTTCCCCAGTTCGGACCGAACTGATTTCCTTGGTTGAGACGGCTCGATTTCCCAAGGTTGAAGACCGGCGGCGGAGTCCATGGGGGCACGGAATGGTCCGTCAAAATCAGATAAAAGCCGGTAATCGAGGTGAGCGGAAATCATTCGGTGCCCAGATCGTTACGATTGTGCCCATTCGTGGAGATGTCGCGGGGCAGCAATGCGTGATGTGGGTAGTAACGGTGAGCGCTATCTGATACGTCTTTCAATCAATACAGACCAGACCATATTGTAACGCTCAATACCACCGACTGTCGCGCAGTTAAGGAACACCTCGTGAGTTTGTGCTACTTATCCTTTGAGAAGCACTGCTTTTGGGAGCCCTTGGTCTACCCTCCCCGGAATCACCGCGGCCCGCTGGGCGCAAAGGTAGAGCCCGATGCTCGCTGGATTGCTTGACCCAACGTCGTTGCTAAGGGCGCAGCCGCCTTTAATGACGCCTGCGTCACTTGCCGGCTTTCTTCGGACCACTTCAGACTTTGGAAATGGCTGGATCGGGGTTGGTTGTTGACAGGTTTCGCTTGAACTCTGCCGGCGTCAGATTCCCCAAGGCCGAGTGTGGGCGGGTCTCATTGAACTGACGTCGGAACTCTTCGATTGGAGTTTCCAGGATTTTGCGGACACTTCCCTCAGCGCTGCTTCGCAGTGGCCTCAAAATCATCCGGGCTCACGCCCGCGAGATGTTTGTGACGACGTGATCGATTGTAGAACGACTCGATGTAGTCGGTAATGTCGGCATTGGCCAGATCTCTGTTCTTGTAGATCCGCTTTTTGATGCGCTCCTTCTTCAGGCTACTGAAGAACGATTCAGACACGGCGTTGTCCCAACAGTTGCCTCGGCGGCTCATGCTGGGCTCAAGCCGATTGGTTCGGCAGAAGCGGCGCCAGTCGTCGCTACTGTACTGACAGCCCTTTTACATTCGGAGTCCTGGTTCGCCACCTCAAGTTGAGGAAGGTAACGGGTATCGTGATTTCAAGTCTGGTCTTGAGATTCTGTCTAACTGGCAAAGCCGTAGGTCAGTCTGCCGGCCCCAATAGGGGGACGGCAGAAGCCCCGGGTGCGCTGGCCAGCCACCGCCAGTGCGAGCATCCTGAGGTTGATTGTGACACTCAGGAGGGCACCGACGATGGCTAGTCAAACGGAACCTACGCCCACGTGCGTACTGGTGGCGATAGACATTGCAAAGCAGTGGAACGCCGCACTGATTGAATACCCGGGCGGCAGACGGCAGCGATTTCAATTCAAACATGCACACGAAGACTATGACTGCTTGGTCCAACTACTGCATAGCACCGGATCGAGCTGCAGAATTGGCTTCGAGCCGACCGGCGTCTACCACCGAACCCTGGCATACCGACTCTTGCAGGAGCGGTTTCAAGTTTGCCAAGTATCCTCAGTTGCGGGAGCTCGTTATCGCGACGCGATGTTCAATAGTTGGGACAAGAACGACCCAAAGGACGCCCAAGTCATTCTTGAGCTGCTCAAGCAGGGAATAACTCAGCGGTACCACGATCCTCTAGTTGAGGGCACACATGATCTCGAAGAGATTTCCAAGACTTACGAGCTGATTTCCCGTGCGCGCACCCGATTGCGACATGGGATCATCACACCCGCAATGACTGGTTCGTGCGTTTCCTGATGCAATTTCCCACCGCGGCAGCCGTTAGTGCACTGGGGCGCGCGGAGTTCGTTGCCGCGGCTTGGGACCTTTTTGCCAGCCGAGGTGTTGGGTCGATTCTTCTACTTGTACCTGGTGTTGGACCTGTACAGCCGCAAGATTATTGGCTGGGAGGTGCATGAGACGGACAGCTCGGATCATGCGGTAGATCTGGTGCGCCGCACGGCGTTGGCAGATAAAATCCATTCGCTGCCTGCGAAGCCGGTGCTTCACGGGGACAATGGGGCCACTCTCAAGGCCACTACGGTGCTTGCGATGTTGACGTGGTTGGGTATCCGAGCTTCCTACTCTCGACCGCGAGTCAGTGACGACAATGCCTTTGTCGAGTCGCTGTTCCGCAAGGTCAAATACCGACCCGAGTTCCCCACCAACGGCTTTGCGACCGTCGAGCATGCGCGTCAGTGGGTGAGGCAATTTACGAGTTGGTATAACAACGATCATCGTCACAGCGGTATCCGCTATGTGAGCCCCGCTCAGCGTCATGCGGGAAAGGATCGAGCTATCCTGGCTGCTCGCCACGAGCTCTACTCACAAATGAAAGCCGCCAACCCGGGGCGATGGTCACGCCATACACGCAACTGGACACCGGTCGCGGCGGTCACGCTGAACCCCGAGCGCGACTCGGTCGCCCAGGCCGCCGTTCACGAGGAGAAAAAGCGCTCCGCTGCATGAAATGAAGCGACAGGTAGCTTGACGCGCCCCGATTTTGGCAGAGGGCGCGACCTGCGACGGTTCGCACACCACAAACAATTTCTTAAGTACTGCGGGCTGGACCTCGCCAAAGCGCAGTCTGGCGTGTCGCGGGGGCACGAGCGCCTATCCAAGCGCGGCAACGCACGACTTCGCTGTGCCCTATGGCAAGCTTCAATCAGCGCCATCCGAATGCGCGAGAATGCGTTCCGCGACAAGTACACGAGATACATTGCGGCCGACCCTGAGAACCGGGACCGGCGACGCAAGGCACGCACTGCTGTCACCGCCAAGCTGGCTCGCGTGGCTTACTCGCTCGTCAAATTTGATCGGCCGTATCGCGGTCGCTTTGAAGTTGGCTTACCCAGGGGATCGATCTCTCTGAATGCAGCCCTCGAGGCCAAAAGGACCTCGTAGATCATGATCGGACCTTCCACTGGGACCCTACGCTGTTTTGGGATCGATGAGGGCTGGGCCCGTATACCTTCAGACCCTGTGTTTGCAAAAATGGTTAGCGGGATACCAACTGTGTCGAAGACCGCTGGGTGATTTGTCGTTGGGCAGACCTAGATCGACAAGGGTCGATAGCTGACACTATCGGCTAGAGGACAATGCGGGCGTCATGCCAACGTTGACTCCACACTTAGATCGTGATCAGAGTGGATGACGGTTCCACGCGGCTGCCGTCGTTTGACCGCCATCAAGACGGCATCGAGGACCAGTTGGCGGTGGAGAGTCGCCCTGGTTGCCCATCCTACGATTTTCCTGGAGAACAGGTCCATCACGATGGCGAGATACAGCCATCCCTCCCAGGTGCGGAGTGGAGTGAGAGACCGGCCGTAGTCGAACTATTTGCCGGTCTCTCCTCCCCGAACCGGACTTGCACCTTTCAGCGCATCCGGCTCTCCATTTAAGTGTTGCTGAAAGCAAAGACAAGATCCGCGTAGCGCGACTCGAAGGTATTACGCTCCTCCTCGCGCAGAATGTACGGGTTGCATTCCGGTCCCCGCCATTTGAATTGACTCTTCCGGCTCGTCACTAAACGCCGCAGTGCGACGCGACCGGTAGCTCCCCGACTGTTACGACCCCGAAGCACCCACGTCGTAGCCCGTCCCGGTTCCGGGGCTCGGATCCAGCGGCGACAAAGCGCCCTGAGCGAGGCTCGATGCTTGCGCGCGAGCCAGTAACCAAGCTTCCAGAAGACGATACGGTCCAATCGCTGGAACACCGTTGCCGTGTAGTCGGTGAATTGGTAGAAGTTGGCCCAACCCGCAAGAATGCGGTTCAGGTGCTCCACCTTGTCAATAGCGTTTACGCTGTAGTTGCTCGACAGCTCTTGAACAAGCTTTCGCGCTAGACCTCGATACTTCGTCCAAGGGATTGTTGTGACGGGGCGCATGCTACCGCGGGGACCTCGTTTGCGGATGATCCGATGGCCTAAGAAAACAAACCCGTCGTTCACATGGGTGATATGGGTTTTCTCCATATTCAATGTGAGCTTGAGTTCGCCTTCCAGAAAGCCCCGGCAGGCTTCACGCACTTCCTGCGCATGCGCCCGGGTACCTTTCACCACCACCGTAAAATCATCCGCGTAACGACAGTAGGCCACTGCTGGTTTCCACTGACGGTTTTCTCGCACGGTGATAGGTCGCCGCTTGAGAATTCCGAAGTTCCACGCCCACCGATCCTTTCGCACTTTCTTGCTCAGGTAGTTCTTTTCCATCCATTGATCAAACTCATTGAGCATGATGTTGGATAGCAAGGGAGATAGAACACCCCCTTGAGGAACGCCTTCGCTGGCGGCACGAAAGAGACCGCGATCAACACACCCTGCCTTGAGGAGTCTCCACAACAACGCCAGGAAACGTTGATCTACAATGCGCTTTCGCACGGCGCGCATCAAGAGCCGATGGTGGACGGTGTCAAAGTAGCTGGCCAGGTCGCCTTCAATGATCCAGCGCCCTGACACACTCTGTTCGCCTCCATCCTGCAGTTGAAACTTGACCGTTCGTATCGCATGGTGGACGCTGCGCTCGGGTCTGAAGCCGTAGGAAAGCCGATGAAAATCGCTCTCCCAGATCGGCTGCATCGCCATCAGCATGGCCCGTTCTACGATTCGATCCCGCAGACTCGGGATTCCTAAAGGTCTTCGCTTGGTCTTGTCACTCGCTTTGGGAATATACACACGCCGGGCCGGTAGTGGCTCATAGGTGCCCGCCAACAACTCTGCGCGTATTCTCGACAGCTCTTCCGGGAGGCAAGCCTCCAGGCGTCGCTTATCGATTCCGTCTACTCCCGCCGTTCGTGCTCCCCCAGAGGCCAGGATTATACGCGCGGCTTCCGCGAGCCAAGTTCTGTCGGCAATCAGTCGCAGGAGTCGATCGAACTTGCGTTCTTTGTTCTCCGTTGACCATCTTGCCAGCTTGTCTTGCATTTCACCGATTATCAAAGGTCTTCACCTCATTGCAGTCGGTTAATCAGTCGAACAAGCCACATAAACTGCTCCCCTTCGCCTTGTGACAGGCGTTCCCTGTCGCTGACTACTACGAGAGCTCCGCCAACTTGTACAGCCTCGGGGAACACACTCCCTTCACATCTGTTACAAGCCTTCCCTAGTTCACATGCCTGGACTCAAACACACGGGCGAGGTTGCCTATCGCAGTCTTTCCCCTTGCTTGCCGCAAGTCGTCGTGAGTGATGGAGTCTAGCGACGCACTCTCTCCATCGCCAACAGGGCGCCATACCTGTGAACCCTGCTTTTGCCGACCGGCCCCTACATGTGGCCTGCCAGTACTCACGTCCGGCCTGTTAAGTCGTGTAGGCCGGGGTGACCGTTTCAACCCTCAGATGCGTTTCAATAGGTTCGTGTTCCTCAACCGTCCCATGCTCAGCCTAGAGACTCATCTCGGCGTAACGACTTCGCCTCAAGCCCCGTTTCCCACGGACTACGTCACCTTGTCAGTGTTCGACAAGTCACCGCCGCTTCGGCTCACTCCCTCTCGTAGCAGAAGGAGGTCATGTTATAAACTCCATGAATTCCAGACATGCTCAAGCGCTGCTTCTCCCTACTGCGGCGGGGATCTACAGCGTCTAGGCGTACTATAGGTGATATCCGTCACCCAGACCTTATTTGGACGACTGACGTCGAAGTTGCGCTTTACTAGGTTGGGAACGAGCGCGGACGGTTTTCCAGCCGCGTAATGGCGCGTGCGATAGCCGTGGAGAG
>Ga0207710_10000991_pt1 | contig 14863 bp, 13 predicted proteins | sample KBSS24metaG_FD_184400 | JGI IMG/M metagenome (GOLD analysis project Ga0207710, IMG submission 184400) | Switchgrass rhizosphere microbial communities from Kellogg Biological Station, Michigan, USA - KBS S2-4 metaG (SPAdes) (version 2) | ecosystem: Host-associated > Plants > Roots > Rhizosphere...
GTTCGTGAAGCTGAACGAGTACATCGCGACGGCGGACACGATCCTGGTCCGCGGGACGATGAAGGTGAAAGGGGAGCCCGAGGTCTCGTGCGGCACGTATGTCCTGCGCGACGGCAAGATCTGGCGGCAGACGGGCGCCGTCGAGGGAGGCGCTCGCGGCTGGGGCTTCTGATCGCGCCCGGCCGCGGCCGCGCCGGTGCTCAATCGTGAGCGGACGTGCGGCGGCGCGTACGCCAGCATCGGATCGATGCGCTCGCCGGGGCTGCTCGTTTTGGGCTACTCGAACATCGTCCGACGACGCGTGCTGCCGGCCGCGCTGAGCGTCCCGGCGCTCGGCTTCGTCGACGTCGCGTCCAGGCGCGGCGCGCCGCACGGCGGCGCGCCGACCGCGCTCGGCGGCGCGTTCTACGACGACTACGCACGAGCGCTCGACGCGTCCCGCGCCGAGATCGTCTACGTCTCCACCGTCAACGCGCACCACGCGGAATGGGCGCGCGCCGCCCTCCTCGCCGGGCGCCACGTCATCGTCGACAAGCCGGCGTGCGTCGACATCGAGAGCGCCGAGGCGCTCGCGGAGATCGCCTCGGCGCGCGGGCTGTGCCTCGCCGAGGCCCTCGTGTTCGAGCATCACCCGCAGGTCTCGTCCCTGCGCGGCCTCTTCGCCGAGCGCGGGACGGCGCCGACGCGCGCGACCGCCGTCTTCTCGATGCCGCCGTTCGAAGCGGGGAATTTCCGGCTCCGCCGTGAGCTCGGCGGCGGAGCGCTGCTCGACCTCGGGCCGTACGCGGCCGCCTTCGGCCGCGTGATCTTCGGCGAGCGGCCGCGGTCGCTCCGCTGCGAGGTGCAGTCGTACGACGAGGACCGGCGCGTCGAGGCGGCGTTCTCCGTCATGGCGTCGTACTCCGGCGGCCGCTCGTGGGTCGGTCATTTCGGGTTCGACGCCGAATACGGAAATTGGATCGACGTGTACGGGCGCGGCTTCGGCGCGCGCGTCCAGCGCTTCTTCACCACCGCGCCGGACGCGCCCGCCGAGATCGCCTTCACGGCCCGCGGCACGAAGGCGTGGGTGAGCCCGCACATTCGAGCCATCATCGCGCACCTGTAACGGCGGCGCCGCCGAGCGACGCCATCACGCGCGCGAGGTCGTCCTCCCAAGCCGGCTGCGCGACGCCGAACGCTCGCGCGATCCTCGTGTTGTCGAGGACGGAGTTCCGCGGGCGGCGAGCCGGTGTCGGGTACTCGCGCGCCGGGATCGGCCGGATGGCGCGCGCCCGCTGCTCCTCGCGACGCGGATCGAGCGCCGCGATCGCGCACGCGAAGCGGTACCACGTGGCGGCGCCGGCCGCCGTCAGGTGATACACCCCGGCGCGCGCGCGGAGATGGCCGCGCACGTCGCCGCCGCATCGGGCGAGGATCGCGGCGGTGGCTTCGGCGATGAAGCGGCTCGCCGTCGGCGCGCCACGGTGGTCGTCGACGATCGCGAGCTCGTCGCGCTCCCGGGCGAGCCGCAGGATCGTGCGGAGGAAGTTTCGCGGGCCTGCGCCGTACACCCAGCTCGTGCGGAGGATCACGTGCGCTGCGACGCGGTCGGCGAGGGCGCGCTCGCCGAGGAGCTTCGTGCGGCCGTAGACGTTGAGCGGCGCCGTCGGATCGGTCTCCACATAGGCGCCCTCCTTCTCGCCGTCGAAGACGTAGTCCGTCGAGTAGTGGATCACGGCGGCGTCCACTTCGTGCGCGGCGCGCGCGAGGGCCTCGACGGCGCGCGCGTTGACCAGCTCGGCGCTCGCGGGCTCCGACTCGGCGCGATCGACCGCCGTGTACGCGGCGGCGTTGATGACGACGTCCGGACGGTGGCGAAGGACCGCGCGCGACACCGTCTCCGGCACGAGGAAATCCGCTTCGTGCCGCCCGCACGCGGTGACCTCGCCGATGGGCGAAAGCGCCCGCGCGAGCTCCGACCCGACCTGGCCGGTGCGTCCGAACAAAAGGACGTTCGCCCTCGGGTCGCTCACCCGCCGCTCCAGCGGAGCCTCTCGCGCGGGATGTCGTGGAGCCGCGACGCGCACGCGTCCTTGGGCGAGAGGATCGGATCGGTCACCGGCCAAGCGACGCCGATGTCGGGATCGTCCCACGCGACGTTGAGCTCGGCCGCCGCGTCGTAGACGTCGCCGCATTTGTAGACCACCACCGCCTCTCTGCTGAGCACGACGAAGCCGTGGAGGGTGCCGCACGGCATGAACACCTGGCGCCGATTCTCGGGTGACAGGATGGTCGCGCTCCAGCGGCCGAACGTCGCCGAGTCGAGCCGCGCGTCGACGACGACGTCCCAGATTTCTCCCCACACGCACGTCACGAGCTTCGCTTGCGGGCGGGGGTTCTGCGCGTGGAGGCCCCGGAGCACCCCCTTGCGCGAGACCGATACGTTCTCTTGAAGCGATTGGAAACGGAGGCCGAGCGTGGCGTACCGCTCCTCGTTCCACACCTCGGCGAATCGGCCGCGGTCGTCCTCGAACGACCGCGCGTCGAAGAGGCGTACGCCCTCGATCGCGCGGCCCGTCACCAGGTTCGACGCGTCCGGCGCGTCCGGCGCGCCTCTTCGCCGTCGCCGTCGGCGAACCACCGGCGCACCTCTCGCTTCAGCGTCTTTCCGATGAGCCCGCGCGGCAGAAAGTCGTCGACGAGGAGCGCGGTGGGGATCTCGTGCGCTGCGAGGCGCGTCGTCAAGGAGTGCATCACGTCGCCGGCCGTCGCCTCCCGGGCGAGCACGATCGCGGCGGCGACCTTCTGCCCGCGCTCGGCGTCGGGCAGGCCGACCACGCACGCGTCGCGAACCCCCGGGTGCTCGTAGAGGGCGTTCTCCACGTGCAGCGTCGAGACCTTCCGCCCGCCGGTCTCGATGACGTCGGCGGCGCGGTCGAAGAAGTACAAATACCCCTCGTCGTCGAGGTGCCCGATATCCCCCGTATGCACCCATCCATCGACGAAGACGCGGGCGTCGAGCTCGGCGTCGTCTTCGTAGTTCAGCCACTGTCAGCCGCAGCACAATGGCGCCTGGGCGCCGCGGAGGCGCATGCACGTGCCTGGCATGCGTCGAGACGGCGCCCGGTCCGGAGAGGCTGATCGCCGGACGATACTCCCTGGGTTCGCCATCCACGTGGCAATATCCAAAATGACTGCGATCATCGCCCGCTCGAACGCCAAAGCTCGCATGATGGGGCGTGAGGGCGACCGACCGCGGAGATCGACGCGCGGGTATCGGAGATCTACGACGCGGCGATCGCCACCTACAGCCGTCGAGGCGCTGGTCACGAGCTGAAAGGACACGTTCAACTAGCTCATTCGTCTCCGACGACGGCAATGGCGAGCGCATCATCGTGCGGCACGGTCGCTTGACGCTCGCCTGGAGGAGCGACAGGAGGTCGGCCGGCGGCGCCGATCGCGAAGGCACACCCGTTGCGAGAGCGCGCGCATGACCCACGGTCCGCGCCGTATTCCGTTCCTGCTCCTATGCGCTCTCTTCGTGTCGTCGGCGTGCGCGAGCGCCGCGTGCGGCGGCAAGATCCTCGAAGAGGGGCCCGACGGAGGCGGCGATCCGCCCGACGGTCGGGGCGGGCTCGACGGGTCGTCTCCAGATGCGTCGACCCCTGACATGGATGCCGCGGTGGACGCGACGAGCGTTCACGGCGTCGCGTGGGCCGCGCCGATGGACGCGATCGACGACGGCTCGCCCTATGTCATCGCGGCCGATCAGCGCGGCGGTGTGGTGGTGGCCACGACCACGACGGTGGCGAGGTGGGACGCTTCGGGCCATCGCGCGTGGCGCGTCCGCATGGTGCCGGAGGGGAAAAGCGGAATCGTCGGCGGGCTCGCGATTGACCGGAACGGAGACGTCGCGGTGGCGGGGCCGGGAATGGCGCTCCTTGCGGGATCGGACGGTCACACGGTGTGGACCGCGCGGGTCGACGGCCTCCTCGACACGCGCGGCGCCGCGGTGCTCGGCGACGGCTCGATCGTGCACGTCGGATGGAACGAGGCGAGGGCGGCCTTCGGCTCCACGGTCCTGCCCACCCGCGGCGGCTTCGTCACGCGCTACGACGGCGCCGGGAACGTCCTCGCGGCGAGCCACCTGTACGATCTTTTTCCCGAAGAGACGGGCCCGTTCGGCGTCGGCGTCGACCGCGACGGTGACGCGCGCATCCTCGTCCAGCACGCGGCGGGTGGCCTGGCCGTCGAGACGTTCGACGCCGCGATGCACCGTATCCGATCGATCTCTTTGCCCGACGGGACGGACAACGCGGTGGGCGCGGCGACGAACGACGCGGCGTTCGCCGTCTTCGGCGACGCCGTGACCCCTCCGTCGATCCAGAAGGTCGACGTCGCCGGCAAGCCGCTCTGGACCTTCCAACCGCCCAAGTACCCGACCGACCTGTCCCCTCCGATCGTCGCCGACGAGACGGGCGGCGCCATCACCTGGGCCGGCACCCTCTTGCACCTCGACGCGAATGGCACCGCCACGGATCTCACGCCGAACCGCACGCTCGAAGCGGCGGTGAACGGCGCCGTCGGCACGTCCGGCTTTTCCATCACCGGGGCGAAGGTCGCCATCGATCGCGGCGCGGTCTTCGTGGCGGGCGTGGTCATGGCGAACCCGCTCGGCGGCGGACGGTTTTACCCGTTCGTCGCGAAGATCGGCCGCTGAGGCCGGCCAGCGCGTCGCCCGTCGCGGGACGGACGACGAGCGGCGCTCAGCCCGAGCTCGCGGCCGGTGGCTCCCACAGCTCGATGCGGTTCCCCTCGGGATCCATCACCCAGCCGAACTTCCCATACGACTCGTCCTGGACCTTGTCGTCGACCGCGGCGCCGGCGGCGCGAAGCTGCGCGAGCATCGCGCGGAGGTCCTTGACGCGGAAGTTGATCATGAAGGGGGCCTTGCTCGGCTCGAAGTACGTCGTGTCGGCGGGAAACGGCGACCAGACGAGGAGCGCCCCGGGATCTCCCTGCGCCGAAAACATCGTCTCCCCGTGCTCGTCGGTGGGAAGGCCCAGGTGGTCGCGGTACCAGGCTTTGAGCGTCGCGGGGTCCTTTGCCTTGAAGAAGATACCTCCGATACCGAGCACGCGTTCCATGGCCGGCGAGTGTACTCGTTCGTGGACGCCGTTGTCGACCTCCCTGGCCCGGCTCACCGTACCATCCGGCGACTTCGTTGACCGAGGCTCTTCATTTACTTCGGCTCACGACGACGACCGCGCTCCCTTTCGAATCAGGAGCGCGCGGTGTAGCTCGGAGCAGCAGTCGTCGTCGTTGCTTTGGGCGCGTGCGCGGCTCGACGTCTCCTCCGCCGTCGTCGCGGTCTTTGGAATGTACGGAGCGATTCGTCCCTTCATCGAGCTCGTCGCGACGCAGCTTCTCGCCGACGGCGTCGGTGACGAAGGCGCTGAGCGACTTCGCGCGGCAGGAGCGGAGTGCGCAAGACGAAGAAGCCGGACGGCGCGAACGGCGCGACCGCCCGGATTCCCCTGCATTCGTTCGTCCCACGGTGCGGTTGCCGGAGGCCACAGCGATGTGTGACAATCCGGCCTCAACCCCACCACCCGAGGGCCTCCACGATGAAGAAGCCTGCGAGCAGCGCGAAGTCCAGCCGTCCCGTGCTCACCCTCACGAAGCAGACGATCAAGAAGCTTAGGACCAACACCGGCATCAAGACGGGATTCGGGACCCCCAGCGAAAGCAATTCGCGCTGCCAGTGCTAGGTGGGTGTGCGGCATAGCACACCCACACAGCCTCGCTCGCGACTCCGGCTAACGCGGTAGCGCCGGTGCGCCGCGCCCTCCTCTCACGTGCGTCGCACCGAGACGCTCGCGCGGCGCTGGCCGCGCTCTCGCAGCGGTTTCTCGAACGGAGCTCGAAGGCGAGCTCGGATCCGTACCTCGCCAGCGGTCACGCCGGCTTCGCGCTTGCGCACGCTGCGCTCGACGCGGCGCTCCCCGACGGCGGTCACATGGAGGCCGCCGAACGAGCGCTGACACGCGCCATCGATACGCTCTCGCGCCAAAGCATGGGGCCGAGCCTCTTCGTTGGATTCACGGGTGTGGCGTGGGTCAACCAGCTGCTCACGGGCGATCCCAGCGCGAGGAGACAGGACGACGCGAACGCGCCGATCGACGAGGCCCTCGAGATCTACCTCGATCGGTCGCCGTGGACCGACCCGTACGACCTTGTCGAGGGCCTGGTCGGTATCGGAGTCTACGGGCTCGAGCGCATGCCGCGCCCCTCGGCAAAGCGCCTCTTGGCGCTCGTCGTGCGACGCCTGGGGGAGACCGCGCGGCGGCGGGCGCCCGGCCTTGCGTGGTGGTCCGACCCTGAGTGGGTCCCGCGGAAGTTGCGCAAGAAGTCGCCGGCCGACTACGACCTCGGCGTCGCGCATGGCGTCCCAGGCGTCATCGCCGTGCTCGGCAAGATCGCCGCGTCGGATCTCGATGCGCGTACGAGGACGCGCGCGCGGGCGCTCCTCGACGGCGCAGTCGAGTGGCTCCTTTTGCGGGAGCTACCCCGCTCGTCGCCGTCGTGCTTCGCCATGTCCGCCGGCGAGACGACGCCCGCGCGCTCGGCATGGTGTTACGGCGATCCCGGGATCGCGGCCACCCTGCTCGTCGCCGCGCGCGCCGTCGGCGAGCGCGCGTGGGAGCGCAACGCCGTCCGGATCGCGATGCGCGCCGCGGCCCGCGCGGAGAGCGACTCGGGCGTTCGTGACGCAGGGCTCTGTCACGGCAGCGCCGGGCTCGCGCATATCTACCATCGGCTCTATCGATGGACGGACGAGGAGCGCTTCGCGCGCGCATCGCGGGCGTGGTTCGCACGCACGCTTGCAGAGCGCCGATCGCGTGGAGGTTTCGCGGGGTTCGCGGCGCGCGCACCTGACCGCAGCGGCAAGGTCACGTGGCAGGCCGATCCTGGGTTCGTGACCGGAGCAGTGGGCGTCACCCTGGCGCTCGTCGCGGCGACGACGGGCATGGATCCCGTCTGGGATCGCGCCTTGCTGCTCTCGTGAGGGCATGCGTCGTCCTCATCGCCCGTCGCGAGCGCGCCGTCGCCGTCGTGACGACGACGTCGATCTCTGCGCCACCTGGGAGGGTGGCGGAGTAAACTCCGGCCCCCGCTCCGTCGTGACTTTTCCTGGACGCGTCCGCTAGGCCCCGGGCTTCCACTCGAACGGATCGGAGCCACATGACCACTCCGCTCCGTTTGCGTGCCATCGCGCTGTTCGCTCTCCCCGCGCTCGCCTGCGCGGTGCCCGACGTGCCGGTGGAGCGGCCCGCTCCCGCACCGGCCGCGCTCCGGGATGCCAGCGAGCGAGCCATCGAACGCGCCGTGGACGCCCGGAACGCCGACGCGCTCGCCCTCCTCGAGCGGCTCGTGAACATCAACAGCGGCACGATGAACTTCGCCGGCGTGCGGCAGGTCGGCGCGGTGCTGCGCGCGGAGCTCGACGCGCTCGGCTTCACCACGCGCTGGGTCGACGGCGCCGAGTTCGGGCGCGCCGGGCACCTCGTGGCGGAGCGCGCCGGCACGGGGCCGCGCCTCCTTCTCATCGGCCACCTCGACACCGTCTTCGAGCCCACGAGCCCGTTCCAGCGCTTCGAGCGGCTGAGCGACACGACCGCGCGCGGCCCCGGCATCATCGACATGAAGGGCGGCGACGTCATCATCGTGCATGCGCTGAAGGCGCTCCGCGCGGCCGGCGCGCTCGAACGGATGGCCATCACCATCGTCATGAACGGCGACGAGGAGCACGCGGGCGAGCCGCAGGCCGCGGCGCGCCGCGCGCTCGTCGCCGCGGCGAACGGCGCCGCCGCGGCGATCGGCTTCGAGGACGGCGACGGCGATCCGCGCACGGCGAACACCGCGCGGCGCGGCGCGGCCTCGTGGACGCTGCGCTCCGCCGGCACGCCGGCCCACTCGTCGCAAATCTTCCACGACGACGTGGGGGCCGGCGCCATCTTCGAGGCGGCCCGCGTCCTCGATGCGTTCCGCGTGCGGCTCGCCGGGCAGCCTCACCTCACCTTCAACCCCGGCGTCGCCCTCGGCGGCACCGCGGTGACGCTCGACGCTCCAGAGAACCAGGGCAGCGTGTCCGGCAAGACGAACGTCGTCGCGAAGGAGGCGGTGGTGCAAGGTGACCTACGCACCCTATCGCCGGAGCAGCTCGCCGAGGCCAAGGCGGTGATGCGCGACATCGTCGCGCGGCCGCTGCCGCACACCACCTCCGCGATCGAGTTCGACGATGGCTACCCGCCGATGGCGCCCACCGACGGGAATCGCCGGCTGCTCGCGCTCTACGACGCGGTGAGCCGCGACCTCGGCCAGGGGCCCGTGACCGCCGACGACCCGTGGAAGGCGGGCGCCGCCGACGTCTCCTTCGTCGCCGGGCTCGTCCCGATGGCGCTCGACGGGATCGGCCTGGCCGGGCGGGACGACCACACCGACAAGGAGACCGCGGATCTGCGGATGCTCCCCGCGCTCACCAAGCGTGCCGCCATCTTGCTCTATCGTCTGAACCAATCCGGACAGCCGCGCTAAGACGGGTTTCTTATCGCGCCTTGTGCTCCCTGCGCGAATCGGCTATCGCCCGCGATGGTGATGATGCCTCCGGGGCCGTCGAACGCACTCCTCCAGACCGTGCGCCTTCAGCGCGAGCCCTACGAGCACCTGGTGCGATGCGCTTCGCGCTACGGTGATCCGTTCACGCTCCCGCACGCGTTCGGCGCGATGGTCATGACCGGACGCCCTTCGGGCATCCAGGAGATATTCTCCGCCGACCCCGACACCTTCGAGGTCCCCGGCAAGGAGCTATCGCACCCGCTGCTCCGAGAGGGGTCGATCATCATGCTCGACGGCGCGCCTCACCGCGCGGCTCGCCGGCTCCTGTCGCCCTCGTTCCACGGCGAGAGCATTCGCTCCTACGGCCGGCTCATCTTCGATACGGCGCGGGCACACGCAGAGCGCCGGCGCCGCGGCGAGCGCTTCGAGTTCCTCGACCTCGCGCAGCGCATCACGCTCGACGTCATCGTGCAGGCCGTCTTCGGCGTCGTGGATCCCGAGGAGATCGAGCGCGCGGGCCGCATCTTGCTCGACCTCATGGCGAAGGCCCACCCGGCGTTCATCTTCTTCCCGCCGCTGAGACGGAGCTTCTTCGGGCTCGGGCCGTGGGATCGCTTCGTCCGCGCGCGCGAAGCCGCGGACGCGCTCATTCGACGCCAGATCGAGCGCTGCCGCCCCCCGAGCATCCTGAGCCTCCTCGTGTCTTCGACACATGAAGACGGCTCGCCGATGCGGCCGGAGGAGATCCGCGACGAGGTCGTCACGCTGCTCCTCGCAGGGTACGACGCGACGGCGTCGATGGTCGCGTGGGCGTGGTCCGCGCTCGGGCGCCACCCGGAGGCGCAAAAGCGCCTGCGCGCGGAGCTCGCGCCGCTCGGCGACGCGCCGAGCCCCGACGACGTCGGCCGCCTCCCGTTCCTCGAGGCCGTGTGCCACGAGACGATGCGCATGTACCCGATCCTCGGCAGCGTGATCCGGAAGCTCTCCCGGCCGATGCGGCTCCTCGATCGCGAGATACCCGCCGGAACGATCGTCGCGGCGGCGACGATCCTCGCGCACCGCCGCGAAGAGACGTTCCCCGACGCCCTCGCGTTCAGGCCCGCGCGCTTCATCGAGCGGACGTATTCACCGTTCGAATTTTTGCCTTTCGGCGGAGGAGCGAGGCGGTGCATCGGCGCCGCCTTCGCCCTTCATCAGATGAAGCTCGTCCTCGCCGCGCTCCTGCGAGGGCCCGAGCTGCGCCTGCAATCGCTCCGCGAGCCGCGGCCCGTGACGCGCGGCGTCGCGGTGCTGCCGAGCGACGGCGTGCCAGTGGTGGTGGTGTAGGCCGCGTGCAATAGTACGCGGCACAGGCTCATGAAAATCGCCTAGACGTCAGTCGAAGCGGAGCTCCAGGTGGTCGAAGCCGCGCAGCACGATCGTCTGCTTCCAGTCCGCGCGCTCCAGCGCGATCCGCCGCACGCCCGCCTCCAGCAGGTTCTCCAGGAGGACCGTCACCTCGAGCAGGGCCAGCCGGAACCCGAGGCAGGCGTGGATCCCGCCGCCGAACGTCAAGGGCAGCGGCCCGCGACGCGTGATGTCGAACCGGTCCGGGTCGGGGAAGGCTTCCGGGTCCCGGTTGGCGGCGGAGAGCATGGTGACCACGAGGGCGCCGGCCGGGAGATGCTTGCCCGCGAATTCGAGGTCGCGGCTGGCGAGCCGCGTGCCCGTCTGCACCGGCGTGTGATAGCGGCTGATCTCCTGCGCCGCGCGCTCGGCGAGATCCGGCGACGCGGTCAACCGCGCGTACTGCTCGGGATGGGCGCTCATCAGGAACAGCGTGGCGGACAGGAGATGCGCGACGGTCTCGAATCCGGCGAAGAACAGGAACGAGACGTTCGCGATCACGTCCGCGTCGGAGACGTCGCCGGCCGCGCGGGCCGCGCGCAGGAGGTCGCGTGCCAGCCCCTCCTCGGAGTCGCCCAGCTCGGTGATGTACTCCGTCATCTCGATGATCGCATGGGTCGCGTCGTACATCCGGTCCGGCGGCAGACTTGGCTCGAACATCACCGAGGCGGCCGTCATCAGGGCCCGTACGTCGTGGCGCTCGCTCTCCTTCACGCCGATCAGGTCACAGATGACGCGCATGGCGAGCGGGTAGGCGATCGCCTCGACGACGTTCACCGGCCCCTTGGTCGCCAGCGCTTTGCCGACGATCTCCTTGGCGAGCCCGTGCAGCCACGGCCGCAGAGTGTCCAGACGCTGCCGGGTGAACGCCGACGCCATCAGGCGCCGGACCGGAGTGTGCTGCGGCGGGTCGATGAAGGCCAGCGGCAGCGGCGCCCCGGGCGGCGGCGGCGGCGTGGGCTCGCCGGTGACGAAGTCGACCGCGAGATGCTCGGTCACCTTCACGAACTCCGGATTGCGCAGCACCTCCTGACAGTCCTGATAGCGAGTCGCGTACCAGATCGGGAAACCGGCGAGCTGGTGGAGCGGCGAGGTCTCGCGCAGCTCGCGGAGGAGCGGGAAGGGATCGGCCCGGTGGGATGGGTCGAACAGGACGTCGGCCAGCAGCTTGTCGCCTCGATCACGCACCGGTGGACGACGCGGGCCGCGATACGCGATCGGCTTGCGCGGCGCGGTCGCGGCGACTCCGGTCAGCTCGCGGATCAAGGCGATGCCGGCCGGCCCTCCGCCGTCGATGGTCGTCACGCCGAGCGTGCTGGCGGATTCCCGGTTGGCCGGCAGGTCGTCGACGAACAGGGTCTCCTGCGGCGCGCTGCCGAGCTTGTCGAGCGCCGCGCGCACCATGCGGACGTCGGGCTTGCGCGCGCCGATGTCGCAGGAGCGGATGATGACCTCGAACACGTCCCCCCACGGGTACAGGGACTGCCAGAGCGGCGCGGCCTGGAGCGGCGTGTTGGTGCACAGCGCCAGCTTGAACCCAGCTTCGGCGAGCTGCTCGGCGAGCTCGACGTAGTCCTCTTTCAAGGTGTATGGGCGCGGCGGGCGCGGCGGTCCGGGCGGCATCTGGAGGAGCGGCAACGCCTGCATCATCGTGAGCTCGCCGCGCTCCAGGCGGTGCCACGGGTGGTCGCTGTCCTGGACGCGGCTGCCGAAGAACGTCTCCGGGAACTGGTTCGCGCTCGGCTCGGCGAGCACTCCGCCGACGTCGAAGATGATCGCGCGGACCTTGCTCGTGGCGGTCATGGGCGCACGTCGTCCAGCATGCGGAACACCTCCGGGTAGTCATTTCGGTCCCACGACTCGACCATCGCGTCGAGCCGGGCGAGGATCTGCTCGTAGATGCCAGTGACGAGCGCGACCCCCTCCCGCGCGGTCTTCTCGCTGACCTCGAGCCGCCAGAACTGGATATCGTCCGCCTCCGGATCGTTCTCCAGCTTCACCTTCATCTCGTCCGGGTGGAGCCGCAGCGTCATGTACGGCAGGTCCGCGCCGGTATCCTTGACGACCCAATCGGCCAGGTGCCGGCTCGCCTTCGCGTAGGCCTCGGTCAGGCCCTTCAGGGTCGCGATGGTCCAGTAGCGCAGGACCGGGTCGAGCGTGACGTCGATATGATACGTGATGATGCCTCGCGTGTCGCGGTGCGAGTCGGTCGCCCGGTCCAGGTAAATGAACTCGAGCGTGCGGCTGATCGGCCAGTCGAGGCACTCATCGAGGCCGAGCGACTGCCAGTCCACGAACAGCATGTCCGCCCGCTTTCCGAACCGCCGACTCAGTCGGTTGATCGCCCGCTCGCGCGCGTCGACCGGGATCGGGTAGGGGAGCATGTACTTGTAGACAGTCGGCGTGCCGCACGTATCGGTGGCGCTGTACATTACCGCGAAGCGCACCTTCGCCTTCGCTTCCTTCAGCGTGTCCGCCTTGAAGAACTTCATGAGCTTCGAGTTGCGGAGCGCCTCCCGGCAGCGCCGCCAGGTGTCCTGGATCTCCTTCTGGCTCGGGTGCGCGTCGGTGTCGGGCCAGAAGTTGAAGTCGAACACCTCCGGTCCGGGGATGGTCGGCAGCCACTTCGGCGGGGCCGCGTGGATGCCGCGCCGGTACGCGAAGCCCCCCTGGGAGATGGTCTCCTGCGCGAGCCTGAGCATGTCGCTGTTCTGCTCGTCGATCAGCTCGAAGATGCGGATCGCACGCCGCCGGGCCGCCTCGCGCTGCTCCTCGGTCAGCTCCGCCTTCTTGAACTCCTCGAACTCGTCGTCGTCCTCGATCGCGTGGCCGGTCTCGCGCGCCAGGTGGAACGCGCCCCAGTAAATGAGCTCCTTGCCAGTCGCCGCCGTCCACTCGCGGGCCAGTTGGTCCGTGTGCCGGAACAGCGCATTGCCGCACGCCTCGATCGCCTCGACGACGGCGAACCGGACAGCGGGGTGCTCCGCCTCGATCACGAGCTTCGTGATCTGCGTGACGCGACGCCGCAGCGACTCGTTCACCTCGCTCAGAAACAGCCAGTAATAGAGCTCCGACGGACGCCAGCCGAGATCCTCGTTCCAGCCGAGCGTGCGCAGGTCACGCATGAACATCCGGGAGTGCGTCATGTCCTCGTCGGCGTGAGCAGAGATCGCCTCGCGCTGCCGGTCGAGCCTCCGATCGTTCCCGTACGAAATGTGATATTGATTGAGCTCCCGGAAATACATGATGAAGTTGGTGAAATAGAGCGCGAACCAGAGCTTCTGCTCGGGCCTCACGTTCCGTTCCGGGGTCACCAGCCATGAATGTAAAGGGTGCTTCTCGATCCGATCGCGCCAGTACTCGATGACGGGCATGACATGCTTCATGTGAACTCCCCAATACGAACCCAAGAGGTACCTCGGACCTCGCCTCGCGCACAACGAGAGGATGCGTCGTCCCGCCTTTTTCCTGCGGAACCAACACGCCGTCGCGTCGACCTGGCTCGTCGCCGTCTGCTCGGGGATGTGCGCGATGCGCGGACGTGACACGGGTGTCTCGCACGGATTGCACGATGATCCAATGTAGGTTCGTTCGATGTGGGCCCGAATGTGCGATATGCGAATGGCAAACAAATGGTCTTCGTTCGGGCGCCGTTGCGCGTTCGTATGGATTCGCGTCCGGGTATTCGCGAGCCGAGCGCGCCGACCGATCTCGCCGGCAATGTGCTCGGCGACCAGCGTCTTCGGCCCTTGCCCCGCGCCGCGGAGCGTGACCACGCCGCGCCGGCCCGCGCGGACTGTCGGGCTTCGTCGCCCGGGCTCTGCAGCACGAGCTGGAGCGCGAGCAGCTCGGTGCCTACCTCGAAGAGCTCGACAAAGAGCTCGGCCCGGTGCCCGACGCCGCGCTCACGCGGGCAAGACGAGCGTGGCGAGGGCGCTGATCCTCGACTCCGAGGCGCTCGACGCCTTGGCTCGCGCCCGCGAGCGTCCGGCTCGCAGCCGATACGTCGCGTTGGCCGACCGCGCGTGCCGGTCGTCGCGCTCTGCGGCTCGGTCCTGATGCGTGGTCCGCTCGTGGACGAGTCTGATGAGGGGGTGCTCCGTCTTGCACGGCGCGTGGCAGCGCTCTCGATCACCGCTGGAAAGAGCTCCGGGCTCGCCGGGCCGCGTCAGCGGCATGCGGTCCGGGGGCGGCGGCCGCTCGTCATGACCGGCTGGATGGCCCGCGTCGTGGTGCCGGCCGTCCGAGCGGCGCGTGGTAGACTGCACGTATGGATCCGCTCCGTCGCGATGACATTGCGCTCGCGCGCGCGGCGTCGCCGGCGGAGCGAGCGCGACAGGCGCTCGACGCGGTGGACACCGGAATCCGGTTGAAGCGCGCCGCGCTCCGCGCCCGCGCGCCGAACGCCACCGAAGAAGAGATCGACGCGCAGCTCCAGAGGTGGCTCGAGCGGGATGAATAGCGGCACCGTCACGGACGCCCTGCGCGAGATCGCGCTGACGTTGCCGCGGTGTGGTGTTCGCTTCGCGCTGGTCGGCGGGCTCGCCGTTTCCATACGGGGCGAGGTCCGCTTCACGCGCGATGTGGACGTAGCCATCGACGTCGAAGACGACGCGCGGACGGAGGGGTTGATCCGTGAGCTCCTCCATCGTGGCTACGTGGTTCGGGCGACCGTCGAAGACGAACGGTGTCAATCGCCAGGCAGATGGGGCCAGCGGGGCGCGTTTTCGCGCGCCTCATGGGTCCACCGAATCGCCAGGGTGATGGGGCCACCCCGCGGGGAGGCGGTCCCTGGTTCGCCAGGGTCATGGGGCCAGTCGATCGCCAGGGTGATGGGGCCACCCACCTGACGAGGAGCTGACCCGGGACGGGACGACCG
>Ga0207710_10000994_pt1 | contig 14826 bp, 15 predicted proteins | sample KBSS24metaG_FD_184400 | JGI IMG/M metagenome (GOLD analysis project Ga0207710, IMG submission 184400) | Switchgrass rhizosphere microbial communities from Kellogg Biological Station, Michigan, USA - KBS S2-4 metaG (SPAdes) (version 2) | ecosystem: Host-associated > Plants > Roots > Rhizosphere...
TTATCGTTGAATTGATAACTTCTTCAAATGTAGTATCAGCTCCAAGTGAATAAGTTTCCTGCGGAGCATCATAAGTTGTATCCGTTTTATCGATCCATTTTACATTGGTATTGAAGGATCTTGTTTTTGGATCTGCCGGTATTCTTTGAATTTTAATACTTACATTCCGTGGAAGCAGAAAGGCATTATAATAATCAAATTTGTAAATGCCTTTTTGCGGAATTATAATAGTTTTTTTGTCTATTCTTCCGGTATTATGATCTGAAAATTTAACGTTATTAGGATATTCAGCAATGCTAACATCTTTTAATTCTCCCTTGTCCAAGTAAACAGTAAAGATCAATTTATCTCCTTCAGCAAACCCATAATATTCCGTTGCAGGAGACATGCCGGCTATTTTTAGCGTTTTTTCTACGACATTAACTGTATCCTGTCCAAATGAAAAAATGGAGATGATAAGGCATGCGGCCGAAAGTGGAAGCATTTTCATGCTAAAGGTTTGAGGGGTTGGCTTATTAAATCTACTAAACTTTTTTCATCTGCACAATCCATTAAAGATGGATTGCCTCTCCATAAGCTACCTCTATAGCATCTTTGATGCTTTCGCTGATAGTAGGATGCGGATGTATGCTGTTAAGCACTTCGTGATAAGTGGTTTCAAGCTTGCGACCCAGCACCGTTTCTACAATAGTTTCAGTTACGTTGTACCCGATCATGTGTGTGCCAAGCCATTCGCCATATTTGGCATCAAAGACTACTTTAATAAAACCCTCACCATGACCGGCAGCAGAAGCTTTACCACTTGCACTTAAAGGGAACTTACCAACCTTTACTTCATAGCCGGCATCTTTTGCTTGTTTTTCTGTAAATCCTACTGAAGCTATTTCCGGAGAACAATATGTACATCCGGGAACATTATTATAATCCAGTGGCTCTGGCTGGTGATCATATTTCTTTTCCGTATAACCAATATTTTCAACGCAAATAATGGCTTCTTTGCTGGCTACATGGGCCAAAGCCTGTCCCGGAGTACAATCACCAATGGCGTATATTCCGGGTATGTTAGTTTGACTGAATTTATCCACTGCTATTTTTCCTTTATCAGTCTTTACTCCTAATTCTTCTAAGCCGATCCCTTCTATATTAGCTACAACACCGATTGCACTTAATAATATATCAGCTTCCAATGTTACCTCGCCATTTTGAGTTTTTACTTTTGCTTTTACTCCTTCACCTGAAGTATCTACCGATGTAACTTCACTGCTTGTCATGATCTCAATACCTTGCTTTTTAAAATTCTTTTCCAGTTCTTTTGATATTTCTTCATCTTCTACAGGCACAACTCTTGGTAAAAATTCAACGATAGTAACTTTTGTTCCTACACTATTATAGAAATACCCAAACTCAGATCCAATAGCGCCACTTCCTACTACTATTATTGATTTCGGCTGGCTTGGTAAATTCATTGCTTCACGATAGCCGATTATCTTTTTGCCATCCTGTTTTAACGCAGGCAACTCCCGGCTCCGCCCACCTGTGGCAATAATAATATGTTTTGCTTCAACAGGTTTTTTACTTCCATCTGCAGCGGTTACTTCTATTTGGCCTTTTGCTTTCAATTTTCCCGTTCCCATTATCACATCTATCTTATTTTTTTTCATTAAAAACTGAACGCCCCTGCTCATTTTATCTGCTACACCACGGCTGCGTTTAATAATTGCTCCAAAATCTGGTTTGCCGGTAGCCTCAATTCCAAAATCCTTTGAGTGTTTTATATCATCCAGCACCTGTGCACTTTTCAGCAGTGCTTTAGTGGGAATACAGCCCCAATTGAGGCAGATGCCCCCAAGGCTTTCTTTTTCAATAATAGCTGTTTTAAAACCTAATTGTGCCGCTCTTATTGCCGCTACATATCCACCCGGACCGCTTCCGATTACAACGACATCGTATGCCATAGTCTATTTTAATTTAAGATTTATAATTGATTTAAAATAAGGCTGCGAAGCTACTTGAAAAGGGGGATTGTTCAAAAAGAGGGATTTGTTTTATATGATCTGACCGTTTATGTCAGCTCATTTTTGATTATAGAAACTGGCTTAAATTTCTCCAATTTACAATTAAAAAATTGGAATCTTTCCCCTACCTTTGCCGTCCTAAATTTTTGCATCATTATGGCCAGAGTATGTCAGGTAACAGGAAAAAAACCGGTGGGTGGAAACAAGGTTTCTCATTCCAACATTAAGACAAAGCGTCGTTTTCTGCCTAACCTGCAGAAAAAAAGATTTTACCTGGCGGAAGAAGACAAATGGATCACTTTGAAATTAACAACTGATGCAATTCGCACAATTAATAAAAAAGGTCTTTTTACTGTGGTAAAAGAAATGAGGGCCCAGGGACAACATATATAATAAGACATTTAATTTTTAAACATGGCAAAGAAAGGAAACCGGGTACAGGTAATATTAGAATGCACTGAACATAAAACAAGCGGTAAGCCCGGCACCAGCCGCTACATTACTGTAAAAAATAAAAAGAACAATCCTGAAAGATTGGAATTGAAGAAATACAATCCCATCTTAAAGAAAATGACTGTTCATAAAGAAATAAAATAAAGAGTCATGGCAAAAGCAGCAAAAACGGCGATCAAAACAAAAGATGCGAGAGCAGCAGCCGAAGCAAAGAACTGGACAAAAGTGATCAAAGCAGTACGCAGCCCAAAATCAGGCGCCTATACTTTTAAAGAAGCGATTGTTCATAAGGACAAGATCAAAGAATTTTTATCACAGAAATAATTCTGCCGTGGCAGAGACAATTATATAGCTGTCATACTTTGGTGTGATAGCTTTTTTATTTTTATTCAAATGGGATTTTTTAATAAACTCTTCGGTAAAAAAGAAAAAGAAAACCTTGACCAGGGTTTGCAAAAAACCAAGGAAGGTTTCTTTGCCAAAATAACAAAAGCAATAGCCGGCAAAAGCACAGTTGATGAAGAAGTATTGGATAACCTTGAGGAAGCATTGGTTGGGGCAGATGTAGGAATTGAAACGACCGTCAAGATCATAGAACGGATTGAAAAACGTGTAGCTAAGGACAAATACATGAATTCGTCCGAACTCAATAAGATATTGCAGGATGAAATAGAAGAAATTTTAATTGATGCACCGGCTTCCAATAGTTATGCATTTGATTCAGACTTGCCAAGTAAGCCTTATATCATTTTAGTAGTTGGAGTTAATGGTGTGGGTAAAACTACAACTATTGGTAAGCTGGCATATAATTTTAAACAGGCAGGCAAATCAGTATTGCTTGGGGCAGCAGATACTTTTCGTGCTGCTGCAGTTGATCAGCTTACAATATGGAGTGAAAGGGCAGGAGTACCGATTGTAAAACAAGCAATGGGTTCAGATCCTGCGGCTGTAGCATTTGATACAGTTCAAAGTGCAGTGTCAAAACAAACAGATATTGTCTTAATTGATACAGCTGGCCGTTTGCATAACAAAGCTCACCTGATGGAAGAACTGAGTAAAATAAAAAGAGTTATTCAAAAAGTAATCCCCGATGCCCCACATGAAGTATTACTTGTATTAGATGGAAGTACTGGCCAGAATGCAGTAGAGCAGGCAAAACAATTTACAGCAGCGACAGATGTCTCAGCATTAGCTATAACAAAATTAGATGGTACTGCAAAAGGGGGAGTAGTATTAGCAATAGCGAATCAATTTAAGATACCGGTGAAGTTTATTGGTGTCGGAGAAAAGATGGAAGACCTGTTGGTTTTTGATAAACATGAGTTTGTGGATAGCCTATTTAATTTAAAAGGCACTGAGTAAATCGGATGCACGAAAGTAATTCGAGCCAATTAGTGTAATTAGTGACATGAAAACAAAAACGCTTAAAAAAGATAAGGTTAATATCATCACTCTCGGATGCAGCAAGAACATGGTGGACAGTGAAGTATTAAGCGGTCAGTTGCTCGCCAATGATATAAATGTCGTTCATGAGAATAAAAAACTTGATCATAACATCGTTGTCGTCAATACTTGCGGATTCATTGAAAAAGCTAAGGAAGAAAGTATCAACACTATCCTTGACCAGGTAGAATTAAAGCGAAGAGGAAAATTAGATAAGGTGTATGTGACAGGTTGTTTGAGCGAACGCTATAAAAATAATTTAGAAGCAGAAATACCTGAAGTGGATGCATATTTCGGTACAATGGAATTGCCACGAATCCTAAAACAATTTGAAGCTGATTATAAATCTGAATTGATAGGTGAACGTTTTTTGTCCACTCCATCGCATTATGCATATTTAAAAATTTCTGAAGGTTGTAATCGTACTTGCTCTTTTTGCGCTATTCCATTGATGCGTGGTCAACATGTAAGCAAACCCATAGAAGAATTGATAAAAGAGGCTGAAGGTTTAGTAAGAAAAGGCGTGAAAGAAATAATGCTGATCGCACAGGAACTTACATATTACGGTCTGGATATTTATAAAAAAAGAATGTTACCGGATCTTTTAAACTGCCTTGCGGATATAAAAGGATTGGAGTGGATCCGCCTGCACTACGCATATCCTTCTAAATTCCCATTGGAGATTTTAGATGTAATGAAACAACGGGATAATATCTGCAATTATCTCGATATGCCTTTGCAACATGCGAGTGATAACATGCTTAAAGCAATGAAAAGGCAGATTACCAGGGCTGAAATGAATGAGTTGGTCAATGCTATCAGAGAGAAGATTCCCGGTATTTGTTTACGAACTACTCTTATTGCCGGTTTTCCAGGAGAAACCATGGAAGATATAGAAGAACTAAAAGATTTTCTACAACAACATTGCTTTGATCGGGTAGGCATATTCACCTATTCACATGAGGAAGGAACAAGCGGCTATGAATTGATGGATAACGTTTCAACAGAAGAAAAAGAAAGAAGAGCACAGGAAGTAATGGAAGTGCAGCAGGAAATTTCTCTTGAAAAAAATCTTGAAAAAGTCGGAAAAGTATTTAAAGTATTAATTGATAAAAAAGAGGCAGGTCGCTATTTAGGCCGCACTGAATTTGACAGTATTGAAGTAGATAATGAAGTAATCATTCATTCTTCTAAAAAATTAACTATTGGTGAATTTGTTGATGTAAAGATCACCAAAGCCTACGATTACGATCTTGAAGGCGAAGTAATATAAATTCTTACACTTACTGTTTTCCCAAAATAATTTCCGCCGCTTGTCCGGTTTCATTCCTGTAGTTCGTCATTATAATGTATCTTATTTTTAAATTCAAAACTCAAATTATTATGGAAAAGTTTATGCTTATTTTTCAAGGCGGCTCATCAGCACAACAATCACCCGAGCAAATGCAGGAACACATGGGTAAATGGATGGCCTGGATAGACAAATTAAATAAAGATGGAAAATATGTAGCAGGCGAACCTTTATTGCCGGGAGGAAAATTAGTAAGCGGCAAAGACAAAGTTGTAACAGACGGACCTTTTACAGAAGGAAAGGAAGTGGTAGGCGGATTCTTTATTGTAAATGCAAAAGATATCAATGAGGCTGTTAAATATTGCGATGATTATCCGGGTGCTGAGTATGGTGGCAGTGTGCAGGTAAGGCAGGTTATGAAAATGTAAAAAAATAGTGCCTGGAATAATAGTTGATAGAACATTATCAATAAATTAAATCATTATGAAAGATTATTTATTTCTGTTCAGGGGCGGTCTCAACTTCGCAACTGCCGCAGCAGAAGAATTACAGCAGGCAATGACGAAATGGAAAACCTGGATGGATCAGCTAACAAAAGAAGGAAAATATAATGGCGGCGATCGCCTTACAAGAAATGGTTCGGTTATGAAGGGAAAGGACAGGACAATCATTGATGGTCCGTTTTCTGAGGGCAAAGAAGTTGTCGGTGGTTATATCAGCATTAAGGCCAGTGATCTTTCCGAGGCGCTTGAAATTGCAAAAGGATGTCCTATTTTCAATTATGATGGTATTGTAGAAGTAAGAGAAGTTGCAAAAAATAATTGATTGCCCTTGTCAAAAAATATTCATGAGTTGGCTAACCATCTTTTCCGGCATGAGTCGGGAAAGATGGTTTCTGTATTGACAAAAATATTCGGCTCTCATAATCTACAATTGGCCGAAGATGTAGTTCAGGATACTTTATTGGCGGCCATGAATAGCTGGAAAATTAAAGGCCTGCCGGATGATCCTTCAGCGTGGCTATTTACCGCTGCAAAAAATAAAGCTATCGATGTAATAAGACGGGAACAACGCCACAGGGAGTTTGCTGCTAATAGTTCTTATTTATTAAAATCAGAATATACTTTGTCCCCGGCAGTAAATGAACTGATGAATAAAGATGCAATAGCAGATGACCAGCTTCGTATGATATTTACATGCTGCCACCCTTCTCTCGCTTTTGAATCGCAGGTAGCTTTGGTATTAAAAACCCTTTGTGGTTTTAGCATTACAGAAATTGCAAGAGCATTTATTACTTCAAAAGATACTATTGAAAAAAGATTATACAGGGCCAGGCAACAATTCCGTGAAGAAAAAATAGCTTTCGAAATTCCGCAGGAAAAAGAATTAGAGCAAAGAATGGATAGTGTGCTTACTGCTATTTATCTTTTATTCAATGAAGGTTATAATTCTACCAGTCATGAAGAATTGATAAGAAAAGATCTTATAGAAGAAAGTTTGAGATTAGGAGAATTATTAACGCAGCATCCCGCAACAAAGCAACCCAAAGTTTTTGCTTTGCTTGCATTGATTTGTTTTAATAGTGCAAGATCTGATGCAAGATTGGATAAAAGCGGTAATATTTTATTGTTGAAAGACCAGGACAGAACACTATGGAATAAATCGTTGATAGAACGGGGTCATTATTTTATCGAGCAATCAGCAAGGGGAGAATTAAGTACCTATCATTTAGAAGCTGCTATTGCTTATGAACATATAACTGCCGGTGATTATACGCATACAAATTGGAAACATATTCTTCATTATTATGACCTGCTTTATCAATTACGGCCTACTCCCATTGTTGCATTGAACAGGTCAGTAGTTGTAGGAGAGCTTTATGGTCCTTCAGAAGGAATAAAAGTAATTGAAAATATACCTGGAATTGAGTCTCTGTCCGGCTATTATTTATTACATGCTATTCTAGGTGAAATGCATCTTCAACTGCAGAATAAAGAAAAGGCTGCTATTTATTTTTCCAAAGCAATACAACTTACTCCCTCAGGTACTGAGAAAAAATTATTGACTGAAAAATTGGTCAACCTTTGATTATTGATCGCAGCTTGCTCTACTATCATTCTGATTTTCAATAATAGCAATAACACGTAGTATTTTATTTTAAGAATATCAGCCAAGTAAGTATATTAGGTATTGCTTAGCCATATTTTTTAACCAAAACACACTATTATGAACTCTCAGAAATTCCTCGTCGGCGGAATCGTTGCCGGTATTCTCTTTTTCCTTCTCGGTTATGTTTTTTATGGATTGCTCTTGAAATCTTTTTTTGATGAAAATGGAATGGTCGCAGACATGGACAAAATGATTTGGTGGGCAATGATAGTTGGAAATTTGGCCGGAGGCTTCTTGCTTGCTTACATTTTAGGTAAGAGTAAAGTTTCTACTTTAGGCGGAGGTGCTGCAACAGGTTTTGTTGTGGGGTTATTAATGTCATTGAGTTTTGATCTGGTCATGTATGGTATCGGGCATGGCATGACAACGAAGGGAATAGCAGGGGATGTAGCAGTAAGCGCTGTTATGTCTGCCATTGTAGGATCTGTTGTTGGTGTAATTTTAGGTTCCGGTAAAAAAGCAGTTGCTATGGCCTGATTAAAAAAGATTTTGATGGTTTGTCCCCACCTTAGTGGGGACATTTTTTTTAGAGCTATTGTAGTAAACAACATTCATCATCTCCTCCTAATCCATTATCTTAGTTTTTTAAGAAAATTTTTTAATGCCTTCAGATAATTATAGATTTTTGAACAGGGATCTTAGCTGGTTAAGCTTTAACCATCGTGTATTGCTGGAAGCGGCTGACGAAAGTGTTCCGCTTTACAATCGTATTTCCTTTCTTTCCATTTTTTCTTCTAACCTGGATGAATTTTTCCGGGTTCGTATGCCCTCTATTTTTACATTTACTGACTTTGAGCCAAAGAAAGTATCTGTTTCTGAAGAATATCCAAAAGGGTTGTTACAGGATGTGCAAGCCACTATTCAACAGCAGTTAGAGGATTTTGGAAGAATATTGACTTTGCAAATATTGCCGGCTCTAAGGCAAAATCAAATTTGTTTATATTATGGGAACAAGATTCAGGACGAACATAAAGAGCAGATCCGTGAATATTTTCTTTCAAAAGTATTGTCCTTTCTCCAGCCTGTTATTTTACGCAAAGAAAACCAGGCTGATGTTTTTCTCGAAAACAATGCACTTTATTTTATAATAGAGCTTGAGACTGCTGATCAGCCGGATAAAAAGATTTTTTCGTTGCTCAATATTCCTTCAGAACATCTTCCAAGATTTCTGGAGCTTCCACCAATTGGCGATGATCATCATATCCTTTTCCTGGATGATGTAATAAGAGAAAATTTGAAAGAAGTATTTCCCGGTTTTATCATTAAAGGAGCTTATAGTGTAAAGCTTACCCGTGATGCAGAAATGAACCTGGAAGATGAATTTACAGGAGATATTGCAGAGAAGATTGAGAAACAATTGGAAAAAAGAGAAATCGGCCATTCCACCCGTTTTTTATATGAATACAGCATGCCTGCCGATGTGAAAGATTTTGTTCGTAATTATTTTCAGCTTCGCCAGGCAGAAATGGTAGAAGGTGGCCGTTATCATAATTTAAAAGATATGGGTAATCTGCCCAATCCGCACCAAAACAATCCTGGCTTAAAAAGGAAATTAAAGTATGCAGATTGGCCTGCAGTAAATCATCCGGGTTTTAATAATCAACGATCGATTTTTCAAACCATACAGGAAAAAGAAAGGCTGCTGCATTTGCCTTATCATTCTTACAACTATATTCTCCGGTTTTTTAATGAAGCCGCTATAGATCCCAATGTAAAAGAGATATACGTTACACTTTATCGTGTAGCTTCTGATTCACATATTGTAAATGCGCTGATAAGTGCGGCGAAAAATGGGAAAAAAGTTACAGTATTTGTAGAACTAAAAGCCCGTTTCGATGAGGCCAATAATTTGAAGTGGTCAAAAAAAATGAAAGCAGCAGGTATTAAGATCATTAACAGCATACCAAATTTAAAAGTACATGCAAAAGTGGCTTTGGTAAAACGATTTGAAGATAAGCAATGGCAGAATTATTCTTTTATGGCTACCGGAAATTTCAATGAATCAACAGGACGATTTTATACCGATCATGTTTTTTTTACCACCAATACGGAAGTGAGCCAGGAACTGGAAATGTTGTTTACTTACCTGCAATCAAGAACGCAGCCCGAAGCTTACGGAAAAATTCCTTTCAAACATTTACTGGTATCACAATTTAATATGGTAAAACGTTTTGGCAAGCTCATCGATAGGGAAATAGAAAATGCAAAAAAAGGAAAACCAGCAAGCATTATCATCAAACTGAATAATTTACAGGAAAAAGAAATGATCACTAAGCTTTACGAAGCCAGCAATGCCGGTGTAAAAGTGCAAATGATCGTCAGGAGTATTTGCTGCCTGTCACCGGGAATAAAAGGGCAAAGCGAAAATATTACTGTTCATAGAATTATCGACCGCTACCTGGAGCATGCAAGAGTTTTTGTTTTTCATAATAATGGCGAGCCGGAATATTACATGGGCAGTGCTGATTGGATGAATCGAAACCTTCATAGCCGTATAGAGGTATGTTTTCCCATTTATGACGGGGAGCTTTGTGCGGAACTCGATCATATATTACAATTACAACTCAGGGATAATGCAAAAGCAGTATTGCTCGTAACTGATATATCAACAGGTGCCATAAAAAATCAACGCATACCAATTCTGGGTGATGAAGCAGCAATTGCATCTCAGCAAGCTATTTATGAATATGTAAAAGAAATGGAAACAAGGCTGCAATTCTTTAATGCATTTGGTTAATCGTAATCTTCCTGTTTACAAATAAATTTTCTTCTTCTTCATTTAGTGGCTTTAAAATTGCATATCTAATTGGTCGTCTCTATTTGTATGAAAAAGATGTGGAAAGATTGGCAAGGCAGAGCAGAGGAGGTTTTACAACAAGATCTTGCCACAAAAGATCGTTCATCTGCATTTCGCATTTTCGTTATAGCGCTTCTTGCCGTAAATATTTTTTTAATAACATTCTGCATTCTGCAGGCAATCTCTTAAATAATATGGGGCGGGGATATAGAAGGAAAAGAATACGTAAGCAAACTATTTTTCTTATCATATCCATTTTCGTGTTAGCAATCGTTATTCTTATTGGCCGGCTAAATTTGCTTGGATAATTTATTCGGTCTGGGAAAAGAAGCCCCTGTTCTTTCTTTTTTGCAAATGAATGTGGAGCAGAATACACATTAAAATGCTATAATAAAACTCCATTGCTATTCTTGCTCTTTTAACAAAATGCTAATAGAACCGTAAAGAACATAAAGTTCATATTTCCGTTACATGGTGGTAATAAACAGTTTCTAATTTTAGTTTGCTTTACTTTTTAAAAGTGCGAATCAATACTAAACAGTTTTGAGATTTATTGATTGGCTGGCATACAATTTTATTTATAAAAAATTACAAAACATTGCTCATGACCGGAATTGACGAGATAGAATTTATCCCGGTAAAAAAAATATTACGGAAAAAGCAGCTGTTCGTGACGGACGGATTTTCCCGGCCGGATATAAAAGTTGGTAAACGATTTTCTGAACAAACATTTCCCAAGACAGTAACAGAGAACAAGCCAGTGGATGATATTCCATTTGAAAAATGGATAATGCCGCCTCAGCCTCAAGCCTACATAAAATGTTACGGCAATGATTTTCTTTGATTCATTATTAAATTTAAAAGCCCGTGCTAATTACAAGCACGGGCTTTTTTTGACTGTCTTTCATTAATTTACAGAAATGCTTTTCACATTCTTTTTTTCTTTTTCCCCCGTTTTAGGAATACTAATTTTCAATTCACCATTTTCATATTTCGCATCAATCTTGCCGCCTTCAGTATTATCTGGTAGGGTGAAACTTCGGCTCCAACTGGAATAATTATATTCCCTTCGGTTATAACGTCCATTCCTTTCATCTTTTTCCTCCTTTGTTTTTTCTGCACTGATCGTAAGAATGTCATCTCTTACTTCGACTTTAAAATCCTTTTTTTCCAGGCCAGGAGACGCAATAATCAATTTGTATTCATTTTCCGTTTCAGATACGTTCACGGCAGGTACGTTTATTACTTTTCCAAAATTTAAAAATTCATCAAGCGGTGAATTGAAGAATTTATCCATCCACTTGTTCTCGAATAATGAAGGAGTGGATGATCGGGGTTTCTCAATTGCTTTGTTTTCCATATAAAACATTTTTATGTTGAAAAAACTGAACCCTGAATGGGCTCAAAATTTATACCACCAAGGTATTTTGTGTATAACGAAAAAATTATGATATCAATAACCAAACAGGATGATCTTTATCAAGGTTCTCTAATTGTTTATTGATTTGAACGGGTCAACAAAACCTTAACTTTAATTGTTTTAAACTATCAGACTATGCCATTTGAATGGAAAGGCGTTTTCCCCGCACTGACTACTAAGTTTACTTCGGATGATAAATTAGACCTCACACTATTCGAAAAAAATTTACTTGCCCAGTTGGATGCCCACATTGACGGGGTTATTATCGGTGGCACCCTCGGTGAAGCAAGTGTGTTAACCATTAATGAAAAAGAACGATTGATAAAATTTGCAAAGGGAAAAATAGCCGGTAAAGTGCCGGTGATTTTAAATATTGCTGAAGGCTCAACAAAAGAAGCTCTTTTCCAGGCTAACGAGGGGCAAAAATGGGGAGCTGATGGATTTATGTTATTGCCACCCATGCGGTACAAAGCAGATGACAGGGAAACGACCATTTATTTTAAATCCATTGCGAATGCTACAGACCTGCCCATAATGCTTTATAACAATCCCATTGATTATAAAATTGAGATAACATTGGATATGTTCGATGAACTTCAGCCCTGTAAAAATATAACTGCTGTAAAAGAAAGCACAAGAGATGTTACGAATGTTACAAGAATGAGGAATCGTTTTGGGGATCGTTATAAAATTCTTTGCGGTGTGGATACTATTGCAATGGAAGAATTATTACTTGGTGCTGATGGTTGGGTGGCTGGATTGGTAAATGCTTTTCCCAAAGAAACAGTTGCTATTTATAAATTAGTAAAAGCAGGAAAAATAGATGAGGCTGCAAAGATATATCGCTGGTTCATGCCATTGCTTGAACTGGATATTCATCCTAAGCTGGTTCAATATATAAAGCTTGCAGAAAAACAAACAGGACTTGGCAGTGAAGAAGTAAGACCGCCAAGGTTAATGCTTGAAGGAAAAGAAAGGGAACGAATTTTGAAGATAATTGACGATGGAATCAAAACAAGACCGTTGATATAAATAAATTACAATGATCAATTTACAAGATACTATGTACGCCGATGCTACTACAGAAGAAATAGATATAGCAATGAATGAAGCATGGAAAGCTTTTCATGTTTATCGGAAAATGTCATTAAAGCAAAGAGCTTCATTTATGCGGGCTATTGCTGGTGAACTTGAAGAATGTGGAGATGAGCTGATTCACATTGCAATGGAAGAAACCAATTTGTCTGAAATAAGATTAAAGGCAGAAAAAGCAAGGACAATTTTTCAATTAACAAGTTATGCGGCATGGTGTGAGCAGGGAATATGGCTTGACGCAAGAATTGATACTGCCAACCCGGCAATGAATCCTCCAAAAGTTGATATAAGAAAAATGTTGGTACCACTTGGACCGGTTGCTGTTTTTGGATCAAGCAATTTCCCGTTTGCTTATTCAACAGCGGGGGGCGACACTGCTTGTGCATTAGCTGCCGGTTGCCCTGTTATTGTCAAGGCGCATCCTGCACATGCACAAACATCAGAAATGGTAGCTGAAGCGATTTTGCGGGCAGCAGAAAAATTAAATATGCCTAAAGGAATTTTTACTCATATACATGGAGCATCATTCGAAGTAGGTAAAGCGTTAGTTACACATCCTTTAATAAAGGCGGTTGCCTTTACAGGTTCGTACAGTGGAGGCAAGCAGTTATTCGATTGGGGCAATCAACGAAAAGAACCTATCCCGGTTTTTTCAGAAATGGGTAGTGTAAACCCTGTTTTTCTATTGCCTGAAAAATTAAAGCAATCAGCTGCTGATGTTGCAGAGATGTATGCTTTTTCTATTACAATGAGTGTAGGACAATTCTGCACCAATCCCGGGTTGATCATTGGATTGGATGGACCCGAATTGCAAATTTTTATTGATGCCCTGGCACTTGAAATAAAAAAGACTGAACCCGGCACTATGCTACATCCGGGTATATTTAAGAGTTATGTAGAAAAACGGGCCAATGTATTGGCCCAGGAAGATGTTGAAACAATAAGTGTGTCAGATACCGAGGCGCATTTAAATGAGGCTTTGCCAACTATTGCTTCTGCTATAGGGCATGCTTTTTTAAATAACCCTATCCTTCACCAGGAAGTATTTGGACCATATAGTCTTGTTATTCGTTGTAAGGATATGCCAGAGATGCTTGAAGTAACAAGAAAGCTTGAAGGGCAATTGACAGCTACGCTAATGGCAACAGACGCAGATATAAGTAATAATGAGGAGTTGATTGAAGCTATAAAAAATATATGTGGTCGTTTTATTTTAAATGGAGTACCTACGGGTGTGCAGGTATGCTTAAGTATGCAGCATGGGGGGCCCTTCCCGGCTACTACAGATCCGCGGTTTACAAGTGTAGGTGCTGATGGCATTAAGCGTTTTGCAAGGCCGATTGCATTTCAAAACTGGCCCGATGAATTATTACCGGATGAATTAAAGAATAAAAACCCTTTGAAGATTTGGAGAACAGTAAATAATGTTCTTCAATCTAAATAGAAGGGATTTATACCAACCAATTCTAAACATACATCATGTACAAGCTAACTGCAATCTTCCTCTTATACATTTTTATTGCTCCTGCTTTAATTGCACAACAAAAAAATGCAGGTAAATCTGTTATTGAAAACATCCTTAAAGAAATAAAAGACTTTCAGGCTAAAGAAACAAAACGGGATAGCGTTGCAGGTCATCCTCTTGGTTCTAATAAGGAAGAAGATTTTTTAAATCATTACAATTTTTATACGGCAATAAATAAAAGGCTGTCGTCGATAAAAAGTAGCCAACTTCCTTTTGAAGACGAGATAAATCTTAAATTATTGCAGTATAGTATTGAAGATGAAATTTCGACATATAAATTCAAGACGTACCTGAATCCTATCTTATCTGATGAAGGATTTCATACAGGCCTGGCATCAATGGGATCAGAAGTACTTAGCTCAAAAAAAGAATTTGAAAATTACATCAAACGCTTAAAAGATATTCCAAGGTATATCGATGAGAATCTTGCCTTGATGCGTAAGGGACTGACATTGGGTATTAGTCAACCAAGGATAATTTTGAATGGCTATGAAAATACTTATGCGCAACATATAGTAGATGATCCTGAAAAAAGTGTTTTTTGGAAACCGTTTTCAAAAAAACCTTTTGGTATTACCGATGAAGATTGGAAAAAGATAACCGATGAAGGAAGAACCG
>Ga0207710_10000997_pt1 | contig 14813 bp, 15 predicted proteins | sample KBSS24metaG_FD_184400 | JGI IMG/M metagenome (GOLD analysis project Ga0207710, IMG submission 184400) | Switchgrass rhizosphere microbial communities from Kellogg Biological Station, Michigan, USA - KBS S2-4 metaG (SPAdes) (version 2) | ecosystem: Host-associated > Plants > Roots > Rhizosphere...
TGTTCCTGGAACCAGCGCCCGGCGGCCTCGCCGAAGGTCCGCGAGAGCGCCACGTCCTCCATCATCAGCATCGTGCACTTGGTGCCGCGGGCGGCCAACGAAGCGGCCACCTCACTGGCGATGTAGCTGCCACCGATCAGCGCCACGTGCTCGGCTTTCTCGGCGTCGGCGCGAATCGCGTCGGAGTTGCCGAAGGCCCGCAGATAGTGGATGCCCTCGTTCTCGGCGCCCTCGACGCGGAGGATGTTGACCATCGCCCCGGTGGCGATCAGCGCCTTGCCGAAGGTGACCTCCTCGCCGCCCTGGATCTTCGCCGTCCGCGCCTCGGCGTCGAGGGACATCACGTTGCGTCCGCTCAGCAGCTCGACCCCGTTCTGCTCGTACCAGGAGGGCTCGTTGACGTAGGCATCGGCCCGCTCGGCCTCGCCGCGCAGGTACTCCTTGGTGAGCGGCGGCCGTTCGTAGGGCGGCTCCGGCTCGCGGCCGGCGAGGAGGATCGAGCCCTCGGCACCGCGCTTGCGCAACTCGGAGGCGCAGCTCGCCGCCGCCAAGCCACCGCCTATGAGCAGAAAGTCGACCTCGCGATCAGCCACCGTCGCCGTTGCCTTCCGGTCCGAAGAGGGCCTTCAGGTCATCCTCTTTACCCGGATCGAGCACGGCGAGAACCTCATCACCCTCCTCCAGAACGGTGTCGGCGGTCGGCACGAAGCCCTTGCCGGAGCGCAGGACCGAGATCAGCAGGCTGCCTTCCGGCATGCTGAGATCGCCGACGCGACGGCCGGTGACGGAGGAGTCCTTGCCGAGCAGCATCTCGATGATCTCCAGCTGCTCCTCCTGCAGGTCGAGGAGGTGGACCAGACCGTACTCGGGCACCTCGTGCTCGAGCAGGCGCAGGATCAGGTCGGTGGCGGAGACCGACGGCTTGATCCCCAGCAGGTCGAAGTGGGGCCGGTTGCGGGGGTTGTTGACGCGGGCGATGATCCGCTCGACCAGGTACTTCTCGCGCGCGACCTGGCAGATCAGCATGTTGTCCTCGTCGTCGCCGGTGACCGCGATCACCATGTCGGCGCGCTGGATCCCCGCCCGCTCCAGCACCCAGAGCTCGGAGGCGTCGCCGTAGGAGACGTTGTGCTCGAGCTCCTGCTCGACGGTCAGGTAGCGGCGGCGGTCGCTCTCGATCAAGGTCACCTCGTGCCCCTTGTCAAGCAGCTCGCGGGCCAGGTTCCAGCCCACCTTCCCCGCGCCGACGACGATTATGTACACGCTTCTCCCCCGCTCCTCTAGGCGGCTGCCGCCGGGTCGTCCGAGCCGCGTCCGTTTTCCGCGCCGGCGCGGACCGCGCCCTCGAGCATGTCGATCGCGACGCTGGTCGGGCAGACGGTATGCAGCCCCTGGCGCTGGTACCACTCGGCCCGCAGCGGGTCGAGCACGCGCGCGATCACGGTCGGCACCTGGTAGCGCTTCTGGGCGATCTGGGCGATGACGATGTTGGTGTTGTCGCCGTCGGTGGAGGCGATGAAGGCGTCGGCCCGCTCGATCCCGGCCGCGACCAGGGCCTCGGTCTCGAGACCGGCGCCGACGGTGAAGTGGCCGCCGAGGTCCTCCCAGCTCTTCTCGAGCCCGACCTCGAGCCGCGCGTGCGACTCGGGGTCCTCGTCGAGGCAGGAGACTTCGTGGCCTTCGCGGAGCATCGCCCGCGCCACCGAGGAGCCGACGCGGCCACAACCAACGATCAGGACGAACATGGCCGCCGATACTAGTGATGCTCGGGACGGCAGAGCGCCGCTAGGGCGTTTCCGGGGGTGCGGTGAGCAGAACCCGGCAGGGGGCTTTTTTTAGAACCTGCTCGGTGGCGGCGCCGATCTCCTCCGGCTTCGCGGCGCCGATGCCGCCGAGGCGGGCACCGCCGCGGATCTTCGTCGGTGGCTCGCCGCCGATCACGATCGCCTCGGAGTTGGCGCGGCGGGCCGCCTCGACGATGCCGGCACCGACCTTGCGGGCGCGGATCACTTCGGTGCTGACCTCGACGTCGGCGTACTCCTCCCCCACCTCGCGCGCCCGCGCCAGCGCCCGTTGGGCCTCCGCCTCGCGCTCGGGCGGCAGGACCGCGTCGAGCGGCAGCGTCAACGGCACCTCGATCACGTAGACGACGTCGAGCCGGGACTCGCCGTCGCCCTTGCCGTCCTCCTGCTCGGCCGCGGCCAACCGCCCCGCCGTGGCGACGATGTCGTCGTCGAGCTTGGTGCCGAAGACTGGCACGAGGATGTTGCGGAACTCGACCTGGGGCACCTGCTTGGTGAGCGCCTTCTCGGTCACCGAGACGCGCTTGGTCAGCGTCGTCCCCTCGAAGACCTTGCGGTAGATGACGTAGAAGAGGAGACCGAAGGCCATCCAGCCGAGCCCGACCCAGCGCGCGGTCGAGTGGTAGGCGAGGACGCTGACGAAAGCGAGAGCGCTGATCACGGCGGCGACGATCGCCGGCAGCGGCAGTTCCGCCCGCCCCCAGGCGAACCCGAGGGGGATCCGGAAGGGCCGCTCCTTGTCGGGCGCCTTGACCCGCAGCTTGATGATCGAGAGGTGGGCGATCGTGATCGCCAGCGTCGCCCCGAAGGCGTAGATCCCGGCCAGCAGCTTGACGTTGGTCGGGATCAGCAGTCCGATCGCGATCAGGCCGCTGAGCGTGATCGCCACGTACGGAGTCGCCGTGCGCTTGTCGAGCTTGCCGAGCCAGCTGGGAATCTGGCGGTTGATCGCCAGCGTGTAGATGTGGCGGGAGACGCCGAGCATCGTCGTGTTCGCCGCCCAGAAGAGCACCGGGGCGGCGACCAGCGCCACCATCCAGCGCATCGTCTCCGCCACCCAGTGCGGGTGGAAGGCGGAGACCACGCCCAGCACCGGCTCCTCGACGTACTGGCCACCGAGCGCAGTTTCGGGCCCGTGCGGGCCGGCCACCACGGGCACCGCCATCAGCGCGATCGCCGCCATGCCGGCATAGACCAGCGGCACCGCGATCGCGCCGAGCGAGGCGATGCGCTTCAGGTCGCGGCGGTTGACGTCGATGTCCGGGGCCAGGTCGGAGGCGGCCTCGATGCCGGCGTAGGCCAGCATCGCGACCACGAAGGCGTAGACGATGTCGCGGAAGTCGGGAGCCGTGAAGAGGTCCAGCTGCTCGGTGAGGCGGTCTGGATGGAGGACGACGAGCAGGCCGACGACGACCACCGCCAGCTGCAGGCCGAGGTCGGCGAGGGCGAGGAAGGCGAGCGAGCGCTGACGGCCGCGGCCGCTGACGTTGAGGACGTTGAGGATGCAGACGGCGACGATCACCGCCGCCCCGATCCCGACCTCCCAGCCCGGCTCGTCGAAGCCGCCGTAGATCGGCTCCAGGTAGTGCGGGACCGAGAGCGCCGCCAGGGCGAGGACGATCAGGTAGTCGATCAGGATCGCCCAGCCGGCGATGAAGGCGATCAGCTCGTTGAAGGCGTGGCGGGCGAAGGTGGAGGAGCCGCCGCGCTCGCGGAACATCGCCCCGCCCTCGACGTAGCTGAGCGTGGTTAGGCCGAAGAGGAGCCCGGCGGCGAGGAAGATCAGCGGCGTCAGCCCGAGCCCACGGTCGGCGACGACGCCGAGCGCGAAGTAGATCGAGAAGCCGACGGCGGAGTAGGCGGCGGCGAAGAGCCAGGGGACGCCGAGCCCGCGATTGAGGCGGTCCCGCTTGCGAGGAGGGCTCACGACTCCAGCCTCGAGCCGAGCCAGAGTCGCCCGAGGCCGACGGCGAGGAAGGCGATCCCCATCAGCACCCCGACCGAGGCCGGGCCGCCGCCGTTTGCCAGGGTGAAGACCAGCAGCAGCAGGCCGATAGCGACGAAGGCCAGCGAGAAGATCTTGACGGCGCCGCGGTAGGCGCCCGGCCCGTTCACGCGCTGACCTCCGCCAGCACCTCGGTCGGCGCCGCCGGCGGCTGGTCGGAGGGATCGGAGACGACGATCACCCGGCAGGGGCGCTCGCCGAGCACCGTCTGCATGGTCTTGTCGTAGAGCGGCACGCCGTTGCGGTAGCGCAGCCCGATCACCACCGCCGCCGCCTTGATCAGCTCCGCCTCCTCGGAGATCGAGTAGCCGGCCTGGCCGGGGCGAACGCGGGCGACGTGGCCGGTGACGCGCTGGCCACCGATCAGCTTCGCCTCCTCGATCTTGCTCTGAGCTTCGGCTTCCTGCTCGGGTATCTCGGCGTTGAGTGGCAGATGGGTCGGCACGGTGAGCATCGAGTGGATGTGGATGCCGCGGCGCCGCTTCGAGGCCAGTTTGACCGCCGTCGCGACCATCTCCGGCGAGAAGCTTTCGTCGTCCTCGAAGCCGACCAGGACGCTGCGGTACTCGACCTCCTCGACCCCGAGCGGCTCCGGCAGCACCACCTTCACCGTCTCGGTCAGCGGCAGTCGCTGGTTGCGCCGGTAGAGGACGTAGACGACGATCCCCAGCACCATCCAGCCGGTGCCGACGAAGAGGGTGCGCGGGTTCAGCGCCATCACCACGATCCAGGCGGCGAAGGTGCCGAGTCCGCCGAGCACGGCCGTCAGCGGCACCTCGAAGCCGAAGGCGCGGAAGTTGAGCCCCGGCTTCCAGGGGCGCTCCACGTCCGCCTGCACGCGCCGCAGCTGGATCACCGCCACGTGGGCGATCGTGAACGAGAGCATTGCCCCGAACGAGTACATCGTCGCCAGGAAGTCGGTCTGGCCCGGCAGCAGGGTGACGATCGCGATCGCCGCGAAGATCAGGATCGCGATGTAGGGCGTGCGGTACTTCGGATGGACCTGGCGCAGCCCCTCGGGCAGCTGCCGGTGCTGGCCCATCGAGTAGGTGAGCCGGGAGACCCCGATCAGGCCGGCGTTGGTGGCGATCAGCAGGATTACCGCGGCGAGGACGCCGACGTAATAGCGGAGGACTTCGGTCGGGGCGCTGGAGAGGCCGAGGTTCTCGACGATGCCGAGGATCGGGTCGTCGGCGAACTTGGAGCCGAGCGCGGTGACGTAGTGGCCGGTGGCGTCCTTGACGACCGGCATCGCCGAGAGAGCGACGACCGGGATCAGCAGGTAGAGGCCGAGCACGGCGATGACGACGAGGCCGACGCTGCGGGGAATCGTGCGCGCCGCGTCGCGGGCCTCCTCGGCCATGTTGGAGATCGTCTCGATCCCCGTGTAGGCGATCATCCCGACCGCGATCCCAAGCGCGAAGTCGCTCCAGGTCGGGGCGACGCCGAGGTGGATGTTGTCGACCAGGACCTGCGGGCTGAAGACGAGGACCAGGCCGATCCCGACCAGCACCACCTGGGTGGCGAGGTCGGCGATGGCGAGGATGAGGTTGAGTTTCGCCGACTCCTCGGTGCCGCGGATGTTGATCAGGGCGAGGGCGACGATCAGGACGGCACCGCCGATGATGTCGCCGGGACTGTCGCCAAGCCAGGGCCAGAACACCGCCAGGTAGTGGGGCACGAAGAAGGCCGAGATCGCGACCGTGATCGTGTAGTTGAGCATCTGCCCCCAGGCGGCGATGAAGCTGACCAGCTCGTTGAAGGCGTGGCGGGCGAAGCTGGAGGAGCCGCCGGCCTCCGGGAACATCACCGTCGCCTCGGCGTAGGTGGCGGCGGTGGCGGCGAAGATCAGCCCGGAGATGACGAAGGCGATCGGGGTGAGGCCGAGGGCGAAGGCGGCGGTGACGCCAAGCGCGTAGTAGATCGATGAGCCGACGTTTCCGTAGGCGGCCGAAAACAGCGCGCCGACGCCGTGGACACGGCTCAAAGATTCGTCTCGAGGGATGCGCTGGGCCACTTAGAGCCCGCCGGGGATCGTCACTCAGGTCGAATATACGGACGTTGCCGGTGCCCTCCGCACGTGGCCACGGCCCAGCTCGGAGGGGTTCGAGCAGCCACAGAGCGCGAGGGTCAACTCGAGTTCGCCGCGCAGCAGCTCCAGCACCCGGCGAACTCCCTCCTCCCCGCCCACCGCGAGGCCCCAGAGAGCGGCCCGGCCGACGAGAACGGCGTCGGCCCCGAGCGCCAGCGCGGTGGCGACGTCGACGCCGCGACGGATGCCGCCGTCGACGAAGACGGCCCCGCGCCCCTCGACCGCATCGACCACCTCGGGCAGCGCGTCGCCGGTCGCGAGCGCGCGGTCGAGCTGGCGGCCGCCGTGGTTGGAGACGACGACGCCGGCGGCGCCGTGGCGCAGCGCCAGCACCGCGTCCTCCGCGCTGAGCAGCCCCTTGACGAGGACCGGCAACGGTGAGGACTCGGCCAGCTCGGCGAGGTCGTCCCAATCGAGCGCCTGGTCCATCAACGCGAAGGTCTCGGCGATCGTCACCTCGCGGTCGACCCCGAGCGCCGCTCGCACGCTCGGCACCCCCAGCTCGGCCGGGATCGCGAACCCGGTTCGCAGGTCGCGCTCGCGGTTGCCGCCGCGCGGTGCGTCGACGGTCAGCAGAATCGCCTCGAACCCATGCGCGACCGCCTCGTCGACCAGCGCCTGCGTGACCGCCCGATCACGGAAGCAGTAGAGCTGAAACCACCGCCGTCCCCCCGGTGCCGCCGCGGCAACGTCTCCCGGCCGCTCCGTAGCCAGCGTCGAGAGCCCCATCACCGTCCCGGCGGCCGCCGCGGCCCGCGCCATCGCCAGCTCCCCCTCCGGATCGACCAGCCGCTGGTAGGCGACCGGCGCCACCAGAACCGGCATCGAGACCGCCTGTCCGAGCACCTCCGCCGCCGTCGAGACCTCCCCCACCCCGGCCAGCGCCCGCGGCAGCAGCCGCCAGCGCCGCCAGGCCGCGACGTTGTCTCGCAACGTCACCTCATCCCCGGCGCCACCCGCGAAGTACCCCAACACCCCCGGCTCCAGCTTCTCCGCCGCCGCCCGCTCGAAGTCGAAGACGTTGATCAGCCCGTCGCCCACGACCGCGAGCCTAGTGCAGGGGGAGAGAGTGACCGGCCTCGGGACTTGGCGGCGGGTGGCCGGCCGAGGACTCAGGAATCACCCGGTTCGCGTGGACGAGCCATGCGCTGGACCGGGCACGCGAACGCGCCCTCAGCATCGTCGAGATCCAGCGCCTGATTGCTTCTCAACATCGCTTCCGTGCAATCAATCGCGGCCGAGCCCAGTGGCGAGTAACCGGCGCGACAAGCGATGGGCGCATGGTCACCGTCGTGTATGACCATCCACACGGAAACGACCGTCGAGCGGTGCGGGTCGTGAGTGCCTGGCCATGCTGACCACGCAGCGCTACCCTCGAACGATGCGCGTCCACTACGACCCAGAGGTCGACATCGCTCTGCTCGTCATCGAGCCCGGTCCCGCCGTAAGCGAGGAGCATGACTGGGGCCTGATCGATCGCGATCCCGACGACGCCCACCTGATGGGCTTCGAGATCTGGGAGGCGAGCACCAACCTCCCGCCCGAGCTGGTCGCCGCGCTCCCCAGCACGACTCGCCAAGACGCCGCGTAGCCACCTCACTGGCGAACGAGCGAACAGACCGCTCCCGGGATTCACCCGAGCCGCCCGCCGGGAGGGACTGTGTGCCCCTCCCACGAAGGCTCAAGCGACCACGCCACGCACCCAGCCACACGCCCAGCTGCGCGACGGCCTTCGGGGGAGGGGCACACAGCCCCTCCCCATCGAGAGCCTCAGAAGTGAACGATCGGAATGATCAGGATCGCGACGATGTTCGCCACCTTGATCATCGGGTTGATCGCCGGCCCAGCCGTGTCCTTGTAGGGATCGCCGACCGTGTCGCCGGTCACCGAGGCTTCGTGCGCCGGTGAGCCTTTGCCGCCGTGGGCGCCGTCCTCGATCAGCTTCTTGGCGTTGTCCCAGGCACCGCCGCCGGCCGTCATCGAGACAGCCATGAAGAGACCGACGACGATGACGCCGATCAGCAGGCCGCCGAGCGCGTCGACGCTGAGCAGGCCAACGATCACCGGCACGACGATCGGGATCAGGGCCGGCGCGATCATCTCTTTCTGCGCCGCCAGGGTGACGATGCTGACCGTTTCCCCGTACTCGGGTTTTTCGGTCCCGTCCATGATCCCCGGGTGCTCTTTGAACTGTTTGCGGACCTGCTCGACCACCTGGCCGCCGGCACGACCGACCGCCTCGATCGCCAGCGCCGAGAACAGGTAGACCATCATGCCGCCGATGATCAGCCCGATCAGGACGTCCGGGCTGGTCAGGTGGAAGAGGCCGTTGAGGTCGTAGCCCGCCGGAGCCTCATCCGCCAATTCGCTTCGGAAGGCGGCGAACAGCACCAGCGCGGCGAGCGCGGCGGAGCCGATCGCGTAACCCTTGGTGACGGCCTTGGTCGTGTTGCCGACCGCGTCGAGCGGATCGGTGACATTGCGGACGTCCTCGGGCAGATCCGCCATCTCGGCGATGCCGCCGGCGTTGTCGGTGATCGGCCCGAAAGCGTCGAGGGCGACGATCAGGCCGCAGAGCGAGAGCTGGGCGACGACGGCGATGCCGATGCCGTAGATGCCCGCCAGCTCGTTGGCGCCGAGGATCGCGAGAGCGATCACCAGCGCCGGCGCGGCCGTCGACTGGAAGCCCTGGGCGAGCCCGGCGATGATGTTCGTCGCGTGCCCGGTCTCGGATGCCTGGGCGATCGACTTCACCGGCCGGAACCGGGTCGCCGTATAAAATTCGGTAATCCCGAACAGCAGCGCGGTCACGGCGACGCCGATCACCGCGCAGAGCCAGAGGTCGGTGACGCTGACGGCCTTGGCCGCCGTGCTGGCGAAGCCGAGACGGAGCGGATCGCTCATCAGCCAGTCGGTGATCGGGTAGAAGGCCGCGATCGAGAGGATCCCGGAGATCAGCAGGCCGATGTACAGCGCACCCTCGACTTTGTCGGTTTTGGTCCGCACGCAGAGGGCGCCGATGATCGAGGCGATGATCGCCACGCCGCCCAGAACCAGCGGATAGATCGCTACCTCGCGGGCGTAGTCGGAGGTGAAGGTGAGGACGCCGAGCAACATCACGGCGACCGAGGTGACCGCGTAGGTCTCGAACAGGTCGGCCGCCATGCCGGCGCAGTCGCCGACGTTGTCGCCGACGTTGTCGGCGATCACGGCCGGGTTGCGAGGATCGTCCTCGGGGATCCCCGCCTCGACCTTGCCGACCAGGTCGGCACCGACGTCGGCGGCCTTGGTGAAGATGCCGCCGCCCAGACGGGCGAAGACCGAGATCAGCGAACCACCGAAGCCGAGGCCGATCAGCGCGTCGACGGCCTCCTTGTCGGTGCTGCCGGTGATGATCAGGACGCCGTAGTAGCCGGCGACCCCGAGCAGGGCCAGGCCGACGACCAGCAGGCCGGTGACCGAGCCGCCTTTGAAGGCGACGTCAAGCGCCGGGGGAACGCCGCCACGAGCGGCCTCGGCGACGCGGGAGTTGGCGCGAACGGAGACGTTCATGCCGATGAATCCCGTCGCTCCGGAGAGGGTGGCGCCGATGATGAAGCCGATCGCGGTCTTGTAGTCCTGCAGGAGCAGGAGCACCACGGCGATCGGGACCGCAACCGCGGCGATGATCGTGTACTGGCGGTTCAGGTACGCCTGCGCACCCTCCTGCACCGCTCCCGAGATTTCGCGCATACGGTCGTTGCCAGCGGGCTTGGCCAGCAGGCGCTGGGTGACGATAAGTCCGTAGATGACGGCGGCTCCCGCGCAGACAAGCGCGATGACCACCCCGTAGTCGGTCAAGAAACTGGTCAAAGTTCGATCCTCCGGTGGTTTTAGCGGCGCGGGAGTCTATAGACGGACCAGGCGGAACCGCATTCCGATCCGGTTTAAAGCGGCTTTGCGGTCGTCCCGGCGCCGGCGTAGGTGCGGCGCGTCTCCGCCACCGCGCCACGGTAAACGTCCTCGATCGAGGCCCCGGAGGCGAGTGCGGCACGGGCACGCTGGGCGCCGTTCTGCTCGGGCAGCGCGACCTCGATGCCCAGTTGCGCGCGAGCGGGCTCGGTCCAGGCGAGCACGCCCTCGAGAACCTTGCGCGCCTCCACCTCCACCCCGCGCCGGAAGTCGACCAGACAGCCGTCGAGCCCGTGGCGGATCGCCCGCCAGAGGTTCTCCTCGATCTCCCGATCGAGCAAGGGCACCGCCGCGCCTTCGTAGCCATGCTCGTCGTAGTCGAGCGCGGTCTGGGCGATGCAGGCGGCGATCAGGCCGGCGAGGGCGAAGGACTCATCGCCGCGGGTCTGGGCGTCGCAGATCCGCACCTCGACCGTGCCGAAGCTGTGATGCGGCCGCACGCTCCACCACAGCTGCGTCGACTCGACCGCCGAGTTGACGCTCTGCAGGGTGTCGATGAAGTCGGCGTAGGTGCCCCAGTCGCGGAACGGCGAGGGGACGCCGCAGCGCGGGAAGGTGCGGGTGAAGATCTCGGTGCGGACCGTCTGCAGACCGGTGTCGCGGCGGTCGAGGAAGGGTGAGTTGGCGGAGACGGCGAGCAGCAGCGGCAGCAGCTCCCGCAGCCAGTCGCAGACCGCGATCGCCCGGTCGGCGCCGCGAATGCCCATGTGCACGTGGAGGCTCCAGGTGTTGTTGCGCTGCGCGACCCAGCCGAGTTCCTGGCGCAGCCTGTTGTAGTGCGGCGTGTCGATGATCCGCTGATCGAGGTAGTTAGCCCAGGGATGCGTGCCCATCGCCGCCAGATCGAGGCCCATGCCTCCGACCAGCTCGAAGAGTCGGCGCCGGCGCTCCTGCTGCAGCGCCATCGCCTCGGCAAAGCTCTCGGCGCGACCGGAGCGGATCTCCACCTCGGAGGCGATCAGCTCGCCGGCCGCCGACTCGGCGAGCAGCTCGTCCTGCTGGCAGGCCGCGTAGACGTCCTCGAAGCGGTGGGCCAGTTCCAGCGTCGCCGGGTCGACGATCGCGAACTCCTCCTCGAGCCCAATCGTGAAGTCGGTCGAGGACTCGAATCTCTCCCGAGCGAGGTCGAGGTCGAGGGACAAAGAGGGACCTAGGCCAGGTAGAAGTAGAGCGCGTAGAGCAGGTCGACGGCGGGGCTGGAGGTGTGGACCGTCACCTCCGGCGGCACCTGCAGGAGCTGCTCGGAGTAGTTGAAGATGATTTTGACGCCGGCTTTGACGAGGCGGTCGGCAACCTCCTGAGCGGCGGCAGCGGGCACGGCGAGAACGCCGACGACGATCTCCTCCGCTTCGACGGCCGCCTGCAGCTCGGCGATGTCGCGGACGACCAACTCGCCGATTTGTGTGCCGACGACGCCTGGATCGACGTCGAACATCGCCACCACCTGGAAGCCGTGGTCGGCGAAGATCGCCGAGCTGGCGATCGCCTGGCCGAGGTTGCCGGCGCCGAAGAGGGCAATGTTGTGCTGGCCGGAGGTGCGGAGGATCTTGCGGATCTCGGCGACCAGCGACTCGACGTTGTAGCCGACCCCACGCTTGCCGAACTTGCCGAAGCCGGAGAGGTCGCGGCGGATCTGGGTCGGGTTGATGTGGGTGTACTCGGAGAGCTCCTGCGAAGAGATCGTCTCGCGGCCCATCTTGCGCGCCTGGGTCAGCACCTGCAGGTAGCGCGAGAGGCGCGCGGCGACCCCCAGCGAGAGCCGGTCGCCTTCCACCGGCAAGCCGGCGGCCTCGTACTCCTCGATCACGTCGACCATGCCCCCACAGTATCGAGCCTGGCGCGGAGGCCGGCCTCGTCGAGCAGCAGGTCGGAGACGACGATGCCGTCGACCTCGACCACCGGGATCTTCTCCAGGTAGCGCCGCAGCAGCAGCTCGTTGCTCTCGATGTCGACCTCGTGGAGGTTGAAGCGGTAGCCCTCCTCATGAAGGGCGACGATCCGCGCGAACGCCTCCTCGCAGAGGTGGCAGCCGAGCCGCGAGTAGACGACGACGTCGGCCATCAGTGGGCAACCGCGGCAGCGCGATCGCCGCTGGCGAAGGCGTCGTAGTCGAGGTAATCGGGATACGGGATCGCCGTCGCGTACCGGGCCGCGGAGCCGATCATCGCCGCGTTGTCGGTGCAGAGGGTGATCGGCACCAGCTTCAACCGCACGCCGCGGCGCTCGCAGAGCTCGGCGACGGCGGCCCGCAGTGGGCCGTTGGCGGCGACGCCACCGCCGAGGGCCACCGCCTCCCAGCCTCCCCGCTTCAGCGCCCGCTCCAGCTTCGCGGTCAGCTGGCCGACCACGGCGGCCTGGAATGAGGCGGCGAGATCGGCACGGCGCTCGGCGACCCCCTCCTCCCCGAGGTCCCGGCAGAGGTAGACGAGCGCCGTCTTCAGGCCGCTGAAGCTGAAGTCGAAGCCGGGGTCGCGGGACATCGCCACGGGCATCTCGAAGGCCCGCGGATCGCCGTCCTCGGCCAGCTTCTGCAGCGCCGGACCGCCCGGGTAGCCGAGCCCGAGCAGCCGCGCCGACTTGTCGAAGGCCTCGCCGGCGGCGTCGTCACGGGTCTGGCCAAGCAGCTCGTAGCCGGCGTGGTCGCGGACCCCGGCCAGCAGGGTGTGACCGCCGCTGGCGATCAGGCAGAGGAAGGGCGGCTCGAGCGGCTCGGGCTCGAGGAAGTTGGCGGCGACGTGCCCTTGCAGGTGGTTGACGGGGATCAGCGGCAGCCGCCGGGCGGCGGCGATCGCCTTGGCGGTGCTGACCCCGACCAGCAGCGCCCCGATCAGGCCCGGGCCGACGGTGACCGCGATCGCCTCGACGTCGTCGAGCGTCGCCTCCGCCTCGTTCAGCGCCGCCTGGACTACCGGCGTCGCCAGCTCGAGGTGGTGGCGCGAGGCGACCTCCGGCACGACGCCCCCGAAGCGCCCGTGCGCCTCCGCCTGCGAGGAGATCACGTTGGAGAGGATCCGGGCGCCGTCGAGGACGGCGGCGCAGGTGTCATCGCAGGAAGTCTCTATCGCCAGGATCAACGCCGCCGCCTCAGTCGAGCCACATGATCAGCGCGTCCTCGCCGTTGTCGTGGTAGTAGCGGGGACGCACACCGGCGGAGCGGAAGCCGAACCGTTCGTACATGGCGATCGCCTGGTGGTTGGAGACCCTCACCTCGAGGGTCAGCGGCAGCACCCCTTTGGCCTCGCCGAGCAGGCGGCCGAGCAGCCGCGAGGCGACGCCGGCGCGTCGCCGCTCCGGCGCCACGGCGATGTTCATCAGGTGCCAGACCTGGTCGTAGCGCGAGCAGATCACGTAGCCGAGCAGGTCGTCGCCCACCTGGGCGGCCAGGCAGATGCCCGAGGGCTTGGAGAGCTCGAGCACGAACATCGCCAGCGACCAGGGCGTCGGGAATGAGCGCCGCTCGATCGCGATCACCGCGGGCAGGTCGCTGTAGGCGAGGCGGCGCACCTCGACCTCAGCGGTTACCTCACTCGGATCTTGGGACAGAATCTCGCTCACGCCACCTCTCCGCGTCGGGGGGTCTGAGGTAGATCGGCTCGAGCGGCCCCGCCTCCGCCCCCTCGGCCGCCGCCAGCGCGCAGATGTGCCGCGCGGCGACCCGGTGGACGGGATCGGCGTCAGCCGCGATGGCGACGCCGTTCCGAGCCAACTCGTGCCGAAATCGTACCGCCCCGGAACCGGCGGCCGGCGGCGGCTCGGGCAAGGCCGCGACCCGCTCCTCGAGCTCCTCGGGCCGGGCGACGAACGGCTCCCAGAGCCGCCCGCCCTCGCTGTCGTAGAGCGCCGCGAAGACCTCGCCGCGGCGGGCGTCGGCGACGACGAGCCGCTCGCCCCCTGCCGGCATCCCGCGGGCGATCGCGTCGAGAGTGCAGACGCCGCGCGCCGGCAGGCCGAGGCTGGAGGCGAGGCCGCGTGCGGTGGCGATGCCGATCCGCAGACCCGTGAACGAGCCGGGCCCGAGGCCGACGGCGATCAGGTCGACGCCAGCCCAGCCGCCGGCCGCGTCGGCCGTCCGCTCGACCTCGCTCAACAGCGAGGTCGCATGCCGGGGGCTGCCGCTCGGGGTCAGGCCCAGCAGCGACTCGTGCAGCGACCCGCCGTCGCGCCAGGCGCAGGCGGCGGTGTCGGTAGTGGCGGTGTCGAAGCCGACGACGACCAGGATGGCGTCGCTTCTAGCTCTTGACCCGGAAGACTGAGGTGCCGACCTTCTTGCCTTCGACGAACCAGGTGACCTGATGCCTGCCCGGGATCGTCGAGGTCACCTTGTTGACGTAGAGCGTGCCCTTGGTCGCTTCCTGTTTCTGGGCGCAGAGGTTTTTGCCGCTCGGGAACTTGACGCAGACGCTGTAGACGACGTCGGCTTTGAGGCTTTTGAAGAAGGCGCCCTTCTTGCTCCCCTTCGGGCAGACGTGGGCCGGTTTCGCGTTGCGAGAGATCCCGCAGCCGATGTAGTGCTTATAGGCCGCCGCCCCGGCGCTGGCGGGCGCCGCGCTCGCCAAGAGCCCAGTCGCGAGCACAACCGTCGCAAGCGCCTTCAGTGCCTTCATTCGCATTCCCTTCGTGGATCGAGTTTCCGCTGCCCGATGCTACAAGCTGGGCTTTCCAATCCGGAACACGCGCGAATGCCGCTGGCTGCGGGGACCATCACCACTCGACCTCGATCCGCCGCCGGTCGCCACCCTGGTGGCTGAGCCGAATCTCCAGGGCCGGCCGGCCGAGACGCTCGGACCCGGCGTCTGGCCACTCCACGAAGGCGACGCCGTCGCCGCCGAGGTAGTCGTCGAGCAGAGCGGGGTCCTCTCCCTCGAGCGTCTGCAGCCGGTAGAGGTCGAGATGGGAGACCGGCAGGCGACCGCCACCGTAGCGCTGCCCGATCGTGAAGGTCGGCGAGGTGACGTGGTCGGTC
>Ga0207710_10000998_pt1 | contig 14800 bp, 26 predicted proteins | sample KBSS24metaG_FD_184400 | JGI IMG/M metagenome (GOLD analysis project Ga0207710, IMG submission 184400) | Switchgrass rhizosphere microbial communities from Kellogg Biological Station, Michigan, USA - KBS S2-4 metaG (SPAdes) (version 2) | ecosystem: Host-associated > Plants > Roots > Rhizosphere...
TGGAGATGGCAGATGGCGAACATCAAAAAGCCCAGGCTGCGCACCGAATGGTACCGGAACGGGGCCACGGCTGAGAGGTCGGCAAACTGGAAGGAAATCAGTTCGGAGAGTTTTGACCCATAAACCCGGCTGCCCGGGTTATAGAGAAACCCGTCGCCCATCCCGTCCATTCGCTTGTTGGGCAGAACCCCGCCGGCTCCGGGTGGCCCATAGGAATCCAGGATGATGCGGCGATTCCAACCGGCCTGCTTGTTCTGGTCGTTGTAAAAATAGAAGTCGAAGGTATCGATCGTGGGAACGGCGTCGGAGGCGTAGAGCCCGCTATCGTCCTTAATCCTCGACTCCATTTTCTCCGGAGACCAAACCTGCGGCCAAGTGGTGCCGGTGAGTTGGGCGGTATTGCTGTCGGCCCATTTTAGGACGGACTCCACTACAGGCATATTCCAGGCCGGATCGGTTTTGGGGCCATGGGTGAGCTTGTAAAGCTCGTAAGCGGTGTAGGACCGGAAGACAGCGAAAAAGGGCAGATTCTTCATCGTCAACCGGGTGTTGGACGGGATGAGAATATCTTCGATGCCGTTGGCGTCCGGGCACCAATAGTCGCGAGTCTCCCAACTGGCCGGGCCAATCCCGTGGAGGATGAGCATCGCGAATTTCGAGCGCAGCGTTTCGAAATAAATCGGAGACCGTTTCATCGGTCGATTCACTTCCCGGCTAACGATGGCCCCGAATTTCTGGCGCTTATGTTTTGGCCCCATGTCGGTGCGAGCGGTGAAGAAAGCACCGGGCTTTTGGAAGGCGTTGGCAAACTGGCTGCGGGCATCGTGCGCTAGTTTGGTCCCCTCGAGGGAATTGACGTTGATGGCGATGTTGTTCTCGCGCTCCTCCAAATCCGAATAGGGTGGGGAACCGTTGAAGAGGGAATCGATTCGAGCCCGATTTAAACTCCGAGGATAATCAGCGAGCCGCAATTGCTGACATAGGCTCTCGACAACTGCAGGGGTGCTAAAATTCATCGCAAGTCGGACGCTATTCCTCCCCTTTCACGCCGTCAACGCTGGGCGGAAGTCACAGGTGCGGAGGGAAACCCAATCCGGAAGTGATGAATTGATCGGGCGGCGCAGCCTCCATGGCAGTGCGTTTGCGATCGGCGTGGCGCGGATGAAAGATGGGAGCCTGAGTGCTGAGATCGAAAAAGCGACGCGGCAAGGTCAGGGTCAGAAAGCCCAGCATCCAATTATCCCAACCTCCATTCCCCAATCGGTATGTAGGTGGGATGGCCTTGTAAACTTGGCGCCACACCTCGGGCAGAGCGCAGAAAAAGTCACAGCCATAGTCCACCACCCGCGCCCTAAAATAGTCTTCGGTCTTGGGGTCGAACTCCAGCCGCTGGCTCGTCATCGCCAGCCCGTGCTTGGCCCAGCCTTGGTTGACGATGGCCTTCAAATCGGTGGCCACCACGATATCGGCATTGAGCAGACAGACAGGATGGTCTTGCCAGGATGCCACAAGGGCCATGACCGAGATCCTCGGGAAATCTTCGCAGGGAACAAACTCAGTGACGGGCGATTCCAACCGTTTTTCGTGGGGACCGAAGTAGATGATTCGGTCAAAGGCGTTGTCCCAGGATTTCTTGGCCCGAAGTTGGTTTTGCGCCACCTCGGCGGAATCGTCCAGAGCCCGGTAAGAGGAAACGGCGATTAGGCCGGAACGGTGCGGGGTGAACATGCCGGAATCAGGGTGCCAATCATGCCAGCAACCAAATCGTGTCGATGCCGAATGCAGACTAAAGAATCCATGGCCGCATCTACTCTTAGCTCCTGCAATTGGTCAACCAACGCGATGCTCATATCAGCCGCGGCTTTGGCGTGAGCAACCATGACAGCGAGTTTTTCAACCTCACTCATTATCGGATCAATCATTTGCTGTTCCTTCCAGTACCGCTGGAATCTCCAGAGGGATTAGGTGCTAAGGTCGTGGCGTGGTAATGCTGACAGGCATCGCACAGCCACACCTTCTTGACTATGCATCTTGGCCCATTCCTCTCGTGCCAATCCTGATAAGCCGCTTTGGTTGGAAATGATGGAAGCCGAGCGGTGAGGCAAATTGGCGGAGCCCCAGGCCACCTCGGTTTGGATTCAAAAATGGCAGTCTTCATTGCCTCATCCTTTCCACTTCCTCGGGCGTCGGCACCCACTGTTTGACCACCACGGCTTGCTTCAACTCCGGCGCCACGAACTCCACCAGATGAACCTTGCTGCAAAAGCTCAGGGTATAATCTTCCGCCATGGCAATTAAGGTGTAGGCCCGGCTTGGGGCGTTGCAAACCGCGCATTTGGATAAGTCGCTCATAATTTAAGAACGTTCACCGCTCTTGATCTCACTGCATCCGCCCAGGTCGGGCTGTGCTCTTTTTCTGGCCCATCGTAACCCGGAGAGCAACTCCAAGCCGCTCCCTTGTCCCCGGACAGCAATCCGCATCGAGCGTAATTCTTGGCGTTCATCAGCCGGGTGTACTCCGCTCCCATATAGCGAGCGTGCAGAAGTTTCAATCCCGTCTCCCGTCCCACCACTGGATCGCAGTGCTCCAGGTCGTGCTTACCGCGGATCCAATTGATTTTGATGTGGGGCTGAAAGATTACCGGCTTGCCGTAAACCGGCGCCCTGACCCCCATCGGGTTCAATTCGTAAATCTGGCTGTGCCCATCGTCCTTGGGGAAATTGTCCCCCACCAAATTGAATCCATGCGGCTTGATGACTTCGATGCCAGCCGACCGCGCCAAGGCCAGTAAACCCAGCATGTCGGGAGAATAGATGAACTCATCGGGATCAGGAATCATCACCCAATCGAACGCTCCCCGAGCCTTGGGATACCACTCCTGCCAATGGGCCAGGAACAAGTCCTCATCGATGCCGGTACGATGGGGCCACTCGCGCATGAAGACTTTCGGGTGAGCCTTGAGTAACTCTCGGGTGCCGTCGTCTGAACCGTCATCCCACACTGAAATCTCATCAGCGAAAGTTTCGTAATGGCGGAGGAAAAAGGGGAGGACGTCGCGGCAGTTGAACGTCAGAGCAAAGACGATGATTTTCATGGGGCGATTTTGGCGCAGATGCCGCGAAGGTCCGAAGCGCCGTTGCCGTGGTAAAGGCATGGCTCTTCGCTGGTGTCAGTGGTGCGCGGTCGGGCGCCGCTCAAATCCAAAAAGTTGAGTGAATCCATGTTGCAGCAAAAGCATAGCGAGCACAGATGGTCCAAGGCGATGGGATGACGCTTGGACAGGAACATGTCCGTCACGATGCCCTGATCGCACTTCTCTCGCCGGGCGGCAATCTCGGCCAATTCCTGAGTAAATGGAATGGCTGCTTCAGTCGTCGCCATCCACATGCCCGCGTTGAGATATTTGCAGCGATGAATGGTAGGCGGGTAAAGCGGCACCTGTTCTTGATTGGGCCAACAATAGCACTCGGCGGCAAAGACGATGGGGGACTTGAGCGCCTCGAATTTGCGCATGATTTCCTCCCACCCGGCCGAGAAAACCACATCGTAGGAATCGGTGAAAAGGAAATGGGTATACTTGCTGGCGTTCTCTCGGACAAATCGCGCCTGCCCCTCACTTTTCCGGTACCAGGGGATTTGCGTCCAGTCAGCCCCGGGCCAATCGGTGTCGTCAAAGTTTTGCGGCTCGAGCCCGTTGCGCTTGGCTGTGTCGAGAAAGGCGCCCAGATACTTCTTGGGCGTGGGGCCCCAGGTGGAGACAAGGACGGGTTTCATCCCTTAAGCCTCGCTACCCCATTCAAAATCCGCCACACCATTGCGCGTGATACGCCATGACGTTCGGCCAGTTCCCTGTGCGTGAAATGCGCAGAATCAGATCTCACTTTTGCAACACTCTCCGATGAAAACTTAGTCTTAGGATGATTTTCTCCGAATGGCATCCTGTTTTTAGAGGCAGCATCTTGAAGGTTGTCCTTTGGAGTCCCAAGAAACAAATGAGCAGGATTCACACACTTAGGATTGTCGCAGCGGTGGCAAACAAATATTTCAGCCGGGATAAAACCGTGATGCAGAACGTAAGAGACTCGATGGGCACCAAATAGTTTCCTATCAACTGCCCGCATGACCCCATGTCCCCAATTGTAGGTGGCACCAATCCATTCCCAGCATTCATTCGGCTCGCCTCGTTTCACCTTTGCCCAAAATCTTGCTGCGATGTCGTACCTTTTTGGGACGCCCTCCAAGTCGGCCATTGAGACGGCTTGAGCGTGCTTTTTTCTTGGTGCGAATAGATCCAAGGGCAACTGCTGCGGGGTTTTTAGCATTCATGTTGATAACCTAACGGTGGATTTTATGTCAAATGACATTCGGCCAATCCTTCTCAATTTGTTCGATAAACCAATTCACCGTATGATGTCCAACCGCGTCCGGAGCGGTGTTGGTGCCCAGGTTGAGGCGGCGGCAGCGTTCGGGCACCCGGGCCCAGTTTCGGGCATGGCGCCATCTCAAATAGTCCACCCCCAAAGCTCGATAATGCAGGAGTTTTATCTCGGCGTGGGCTGAACTCTTGGGATTGAACAGAGAATAGTCCGGTCCGTGCCGCCCCATCGTCCAGTGCATGTGCTTCCGGAAAATGGCAGGCTTGCTCCAGATGCCATCGGGGAAACCGGTCCTCACCTCATCATAAATCTGGCCGGGCGCAGTCGGGAACGCCTTCGAGACCATGGTGAAGCCCTGAATCTGGGGAACATCGATGTCTTCATGCAGGTAGCGCAGCAATACCTCTTTGATGGCGGGATGATAGAGGAATTCATCGGCATCCACCCAGATTACCCAATCGGCTTTGCCCCTGGCTTCCTTCCACTGCTCATTGGCGAACTCGAGGAACTGGTCATCGTTGATGCCGCTGGAGCCGGGCCAATCCCGAATCTCGGCGGTGTGGCAGGAGCGGATAATTTCCCGGGTGCCGTCATCGCTCAGGTCATCGTAGAAAATGAACTTCGTCACCCATGGGGCGTAATGCTTCAGGAAGTAGGGCATGATCAGCCGCTCGTTCCGACAGATGCAAAAGAGCCAGATGGAAAGATCGTTCATCACTGATTCGCTCGATGTTTAGCGAGGAGCATTCTTGAAAGCGCCCTGCATTCTTGAGGATTGGTGAACTGGAACTCGATGCATTCTCGAAGCGTTTGTTTATCAAAATCTGTCGCTTGTCTGTCCAATCGCGCCGCACTTCCAGGAATATCCAATTCCACTCGCTTCAAAATTCTGGTCGCGGTTTTGTTGTCCTTGCCGTGACGCATATACTCTAAAATGGCAAATTCTCGACAGGTCATGGATTGAACCTCATCGCTTGCTATCGGCAAATTGGGTGGAGCGGTACATCTTCAGAGCTAAAATTCCGGAGTTGAAAGTGCCCACCCAAAACTTCGACCAAAACAGGGTCTTGGGTTCCAAAAACCTACCGCTGTCATCTCCCGATAAAGTCACAAGCACGGCTGAGAGCATCGCGACGGCAACAAAAAGGGCGCCGTCCAAAAAGACCGTGCTCACCATCGGTTTTTTAAGTCTATCGAATAGCCCACCCTCGGTCATGCCAGCGCCTCAGACACTCCAGCCTCTTTCTCCCATTCTTCTTTGGAGTGATTCTGATGCCAGAGAATAGCGTCACCGGTCGCTCCGGAGCAAATCTTACATGACTCCAGGGGATGGCGGCGCTTGAGGAAGGCATCGAGCCGCTCGTCAGTCATCCCCTCGATGGCAAGCCCGTCCACAGTGGCGGAAATGTCCTTCCACTTCTCCGAACGGCGCATGAACTGTTCGGGCCAGAAGGTCGAAAGCGGGCACAGATAGAAAAACCCCTCGTGGATGGTTAAACAACGATTCCAAGGGCAGCCGTGGTAAGTCCGGCCGTCCGGGACACTTTTAAAGACCGGTTTGAAGGCTCCGATGTCCTGGGGGCGCACGAAGAATCCCCATTCTTTAGCCTTTGCCTCGATCCACGGGACGATATCTGGATGGAGATCAGGGTAACAACTTAATCTCAATTCACAGTGCCCATCTCGGAGAAGAGCCCAGAAATCATCTCCCATTTTTTTGAGAAGAGTCCCATTACTTAAAACCCCACACTGCTTTGCGATTCCGCTCTCGAGGCACAACTTTAAAAGCTCAACAACCTTTGGATGCAAAAGAGGTTCTCCGCCTTGGACAAAAAGCAGTTTTGTTCGGATGTGCTTTTTCATCACATCGAGATCGCGTTTTAGGACCGCTGGATCCATGAAGTATTTCTCGGTGTAACGTGTTGATGCGTGATTACAATTTGAGCACGCAAAAGTACAGTGCCTGACCGCGTTAACCTCCATTCCGAAATCCGTTTGAATCATAAGTGTCTCCAGTTTTTTCGATTCACAATGTCATAAATCATCGTGCTGCTGACTCCAAATTTCGCTGCAAATCTCTTCCCACACCCCGGTTTGAAATGATTCCTAATCCATAGTACGTCTGATTCGGTCAATTTTGATTTCGGATTCTTCTCACCAGAACAGCGTGGAGGATCCACGAATCTCCCCTTTCTTATCGAATCTGCAGTATTGTCCTTATTGCTCCCAATGAACAGGTGGTCCACTCGAACACACTTAGGATTATCGCAGCGATGTAAAATTAGCATTCCCTCTGGAATTTGCTTCCCACTTAGAATCCAAGACACTCGATGAGCCGCTAATCGCTGTTTTCCAACTCTAAAAAGACCGTATGGCAATCTTGGAGGATGCTGTGTCGAAGCGGTCCATATCCAGCATCCATCACTTTTAATCACTTTGGAATAGAATCGCTGCTCGATTGTCCTCATACGATCAAAATCCCAAGTCCGCCGTGGGGCAGCGTTCCCTTCCACGCCCGATGTTCATCGGTGGCGATAATCTCTCGTTTGTCGCCCTTTAACTCGTTCCAGAACCGCGTCACCTGAATGCACTCCGGCTGCACCCCATGGGGACCGATATTGGCCAGCGGATTGATGTCGTGGAAAACGATCCAGCCGCCGGGGCGCACGTGGGGACGCCACAGTTCGAACTCCTTTACGATCTGTTCGTAATAATGGCCGTCATCGATAAAGAGCAAATCGATGGGTGCTAGAAAATGATGCTCCATCGCAAACCGCACCGAATCTGGATTTGTCGCGTCTGAGAGCATGTACCAAAGGTTGTGCCCGTAAGGCTTGGCCTCTTGAACTCCGTGATCCTCAATATCAAATGAAAGAGTCTGCACCGAAGTGACGAGTGAAAGGAGCGCCCCGGTGAAGCCTCGGAAGGTGCCCAGCTCAACGGTGCGCTGGGGCTTCAGTTCTTCCAAGGCTAGATGCAGGAAGGTGCGCATCTCCCACTCGTGCTGCTGGATGTTGATCAGATTGCTCTCGGCGAAAACGGCCGTCAGGGCACTCTCCAAATAGGTCGGGGTTGGAATGCTCATGGTTTGATGAGGAGCCCTTTTTCTCCCTCGATGAGTGCCGGTGTGAGGCTGTTCACTTTAAGGAACATATCCCAATCGTGCAGAACCCCAGGGAAGTGACGACTCAAATCATCGCAGAGCATCCCGCCACCCGACGGCAACAAATCCCAGTAAGCCTCATAATCTCGGTACACGTCCCCCTGTTCGTGGCTGGCGTCCACGTAGATGAAACCCGGCACCAAGCCCATCCATTTGATGACCCGGGCGGCGCCGATGGAATCCATGGCGAAGGGGACAATCACGTCCTGACAATCGTTCTGAATGACGTTGGCGATGAATTTGTAATAGAAGTCAGGGCGGCCGAAGTGCATCCGGATTTTCTCCCTGGCCCCAAGCCAGTGGTCATAACCAGCGTACCAAGTGTCTACGCAGAGAATGGCGCAACTCCGATTTTGGGCTTTGATGAGTTTGGCCATGTGAATGGCGCTCTCTCCGACAAAGGAACCCACCTCGATAATGAGACCGGGATTAGTGCACTCGATGCACTTGGCGTAAATCTCCCGCTGTGCACCCGGGTCCCCGTACCAAGTCCCGGACCATTCAGCCGAGGGGAAGCCGGTGTAAGGATTTTTGCCTTCGTGGATTTTGTCGATGAGCAGTTGGAATGGAGTCATGCGGGTTCGTAGGTTGCTGAAAAAATGTCAGGTTTGCAGGGATAGCGTTCGCCCTTCACACCAGTAATAATCCAATCACCAGGAGAAATTTTGAGTGGCCCTTCAAGGGTTTGGACAAAAAACTCCACTTTCGCACCGTGGATGCTATTTGGATCGCCAGAGACATGGCGTTTTTCAACTCCATCCACATTCATCCATGGGCCTTCCCACTGAGTTGCTTCAATGACGACGGGCTTCTTTCGGTATTTCATAAACTTTTGAGCAGGCTTTCTGGGGTGCAGGTAAACGGGTGGTGTTTATAGACAGGGGACTGCGGAACGTCCACCGGGCCGTGCGACCAGAATTGGACAATCTTTTGGTGGGGCCACTCGCCCTTCTCCTGATTGAGCCAGTGGTAATCCGGGTGGAAGAATTTCCATGCGACGGCACCCAGGGTGGGGAACTCGGCCACACTCTGCGGAAAATCGTTCACCCCGGCTTGAACATAATCTTCAGCCGACATGCCGGTATGCAGGGCGATGCATTCCCGGGTCTTCTGATAGGTCTTCCGGTAGTGCACGGCCGGATGACAGCGCATTGTTTCTTCGGTCGGAGCCCAACCCACTGCGTTGGCAACGGCTGCTTGCCACATGCTCAAGTTGGCCTGCTGACAGGTGACGAGCCAATGATAGGTGGCGTGCACCAGCACCGGTTTACCATCCACGAAGTAATCCGCCGGGCTGACGGGCTCGACAAAGATGCAGTCGCTATCGATGTGGCAGAAGAAATCGGCGTCGCTGAATTCGTCCGAGCAGAGAATGGCGTACTCATGGCGCAGGAATCCTTTGCCGGGCCAATCCTTGTAAATCATGACCCGGATGGGAATTTTGTCGTGCTGGGACAATTCCGCCAGGAGCGGATTCATGGCCGTCAGGTCATCCTCGGGGATGAGGACGAGGACTTGGCGGAAACCGGTGGCGAAGCGGACGACAGATTGGAGGCAATAACGCAGCCATGGGAAATGGCGCACACAGGAAACAATCAGGAGGTCGGTGGTGGGCATATTTAGATGGGATTAAGGTAAGCGAATTCTCCGAAATGTTTGGTTGCCCACTCGTTATAAGCGCGAGCCGCTTCAATTTGAGTGGCAAATTCTCCAATGAGGATGTTTTTATAAACGATCTTGCCCCGGGCTCGCCATCTGCCTGAACGAGAATTTTTACTCACCCCTTTAAAATTTGAAGTGAATTGCCCTCGGGGTTTTAAGCGATTTCCACAATTTTGGATCCTTGTGCAGATCCTCAAATTGATTCTCCGATTATCCAATTTCCACCTGTTGATGTGATCGCACTCCTGTTTCGGATCAACCAGACCAAGAATCAATCGCCCCATGTAGACAGTTTTATGTCGAATGTTTGCGACTACATATGGACATGGAGGAGTGACGTGCCACGCAAATTTGGACAACCAAGGTTGATCGGCTTTATCAACCAACGTGAATTGTCCATTTCCAACCATTATGAAACCACAACCGAGTTGAGCGGCTGCAAGTTTTGCCAATTCAATGCCAGATATTCTGTCAATCGATCTTGGTCTTCCAGTTCTCACAGCGTCTCCTTCAATCTTTCGATCAAACTCCCATCCTTAACTCGGTGGATCACAACGGCTGTTTTGTAGATTTGATTCAATAATGGACTCCCCTTCGGAAAAGTGGGTGGCTCACCTTCGAGCGGGTTCAACTGACCGTCTTTGACTCCCCAGACGTGTTGAAAAATGTGCCCGATGTCTTTGCACAGATGGATCATCTCATCCTTCATCTCGACGTCAAAAGCGTTGTTGGTGTGACTCATCGTCCTCGGGCAAATCTCCGGGGTATTGGCCGGGTAAATTGCAGTTCCGTTCAGATGCATGCCCGTGGCGACGATGGGACCACAAAAAGGCATCTGGCAGTTGTCATAAACGCTCTGCAGCACCTCCAACCACCGGGCCTTTAATGGTACCGCGTCCGCCTCGAGCCAGAGCCAATTTCGATAAAGAGAATGCATCGTCCGGGCCGCGTGTTGCCAAGCGGCCGTCTGCGGAAACCGTGTTCCATGTGGAACATTGTAGGAAGTTTGATGAATCGTGCAGAATAACTCCTTGGCCCGGAGCAGCACTTGCCGGGTCGCCTCCCCGTTGGTGCCGATGTCGCGGGACAATAGGCAGTCATGAGTCTTGGGGGTACCGATTCGGATCATCCACTCCAAATTCTGGATCATCAAATTGACGTCCAGATTACAGAAGGGCAGCACCACCACGAAATTATCGGGGGCAGCCAAATTGAGGCGGCGCCGCAAAAGTTGGATAAGAGTTTGATCCTTGTTCCGGTGGAAAATGACGGCCTCAGCCGAAAGGTCCTCGATGGTGAAGGCGTTGCGGGGAGTATCGACGGTCCGGGCCTCGACGAAGGTCGGAGGCAAATCCATTTCACCCCAAAGATGCTGGATGAGGCGGGTGGAACGAGCCAGCGGAACCACCGCGTCGGCGCTGGAAACGTCGAACGCGGTGGCTGGTGCCGTGGCAATGATGGGCGCGAGAAGGTCGTAAGCGTTGGCCGGATAGACGGCGATGCCGGACATCACTTTGGCGGGCATCCCAACCTGTTTGCAGTCGTAGATGTGGCCGAAGTAACCAACACCCCGCATTTTGTCGATGGAGACGAGCCATCCGCGTTTTAACGGGATGGCGTCCGGTTCCAACCAGAGGAAATCAGCACCGATGGCCTGACAATGGCGGGCCGCCAGGAGCCAAAGCGCGTTTGCTCCAGTCTTCCAACCAGTGACAGACGCATCGGTGCAAATGAGTGTGGCGGTTCGAAAGGTGCGATTGGCGATGGTGATGAGGTCGGAAGACTTGGCCCAATCCACCGCCGCATCGGCAACCAAGAGCGCATCGTATTCGTGGCAGCCGCCCAACTGGCTGATGAATTCGACCAAGGTCAACGCCAAGTCCACGTCCCCGGCCCAGTATGGGATAGCTACGATCACAACTTATTGAGCCGTGATCGGAATGATCTGGGAGGACGGTTCGGCCAGCATTTCGGCCGCCTCAGCGTGATTGAAAAGGGAGAGAGCTAATTGGCGCGCCTCCTTGGGTTTCAACTTCATCCGCACCACGGCGGGATCAAAGATGACTTTGACGGCGCCGGGCTCGTGGGACATGTCCAGTTTGAGCGGGATGTTCTCCAAGGGTCCGGCCGGTTGGCTGGGGTCGATGATTTTATTCGGTTCGTCGCTCATTGGATTATCGTTGTTCTAGATATTTTTCGATTTCTTTGGCGTGAGCTTTGAGCCCATCTGCTTGAGTGAGGAATTCCGCCGCCCGAGCTTTCAACTCCTCATCGGAGAGATCGGCAATTGGGACCAAAACCCGTTCGTCATCACGCAGCACCGTGTAAGCAATTCGAAGATGATCGTAGCCTGCAAAGATCATCTGATCTTCAACCGACTCGGTGTCAGACTCGCCATATCGCCATACCTCTCGTTTGACCACTTCGTAAACGTATTCTCTGGCGCAAAGTTCATAAAACGCCACACCGCTGCCGATGATCTGGCCACGCCCCATGACGATTTCCTGAACAGCCCACTCCATTGCCACTGATTCCCCTCTGGCGAGTTTGTCTTTGATGAGTTCTTGCGCCAATTGAGTGAGATCCTTCTTTGTCATCATAATTTTGCCTTCAGTTTTTGGTGATATGCATCGATCAATTTCAGGTTTGCCTTTAGCTCCAAACGGTCCTTTTGTGTCGATCCATCGACGATATCCTGAATTGGATATTTTTGGGTTTCTCGGAGGTAATCACGCACGGACCCTTGAAAGTACATCCCGGCTTGAAACGCCTTCTTGGTCATTCCCAATTTCTCGTAAATCGGAATTCCTTTCGGGGCAGTTTTCCCTTGTTTGGATAACGCCGAGACGGTTGGTGGATCGTCGCTCTCGACCTGCTTCTCGAAAGAATGCCCGTTCACGTTAGCCACCCGAACGGCATCTTTGGCTTGGCGCGGTGAAAGCCCAGCATCTTTGGCGGCTCCGCTTCTGCAAGGGCCTTCGGCGGCCCTTGCACGAGCAGTATGTTGGTTAGAAGCCTTCTCTACTTCCTTCAACAATTCCCCGCACCGGCGGATGGCTCGAGCGCGGATTCGCATCGCGGTTTTCTCCATTTCTTTGTCCTTCGACTGACGAGCATAACTGGCGAGAGCTTGAGACTTGTTGGCCCAGTTCTTGCACTCATCAAGTTGACTGCATTCCTCCAGAGCCAGCTTGGCGGCCTCATATTTGGCAGGGAGACTGGCCGATCCTATCGATGGAAGTAATGCGTGATTCATGTGCCCTTTAAAATCCAACAGGCTGGGTGAAGTTCCTTTTTCACTTCGTCAGAAGTGTGGGCCAAAACATGTTGAATTGGTGTGAAAACTTTCAATTTCAATGGGCAACTGCAGGCTGAACAAACCGTAAGTTTATCATCGTAGGGAGTGTGAAGTTGAAGATCTCCTCGAATCTCCATCTGCAGTCGGATTTTATTCGCAATCGGTTTGGTAAAAAAGGAAGTGAAGTCGCCACCGTCGTTACGGGGGCACGTCGCACAGATGGCGGCTCTGGCATCAGCCAAGGTTTGATCCACGGCTTTCCCACCACTTCCGAGCCAATCCAGTAAAACAGCAACGCCCGCCGCCACCCGCTTAACGCTGCCCACAGCATTTGTCGGCTTTTTTTTTTCGGGCATCACGTAGGCAGATTGCTGGGCGGCTCCATCATCCATGACGACGAAGGAAAGCCAGCCTCCAGCGATGCAGCGGGCAGTATTGTACGAATCTACCTCTGCCTCGACTCCGGCCAAATCCGTGCGCCATCCGTGACGTTCGGCCAGGAACGGATTGGCGTTGCGAAGGCTCATCACCTGTTCAACGACGGCGTTGAACGATCCCACGAATTCCTGGGTCTGGCCGGTTTCAGGCTGGAGGAAACGGAAACTGTAAGGTGGATGCTCGGTCCGACTGCGTAAATGCGGCATGGCGGGAATAGTCCTTTTTCCGGGAGTTGGCGCAAGTTTAGATCATTCGGTATGAACGACGTGCTCATTGGTGATGGAACGATGAAGGCGCCGGGCCTTGGCGATATTGGCCCGGATTTTTTTGCTTCCACCGCCCAGGACCCACGAGAGCAGATCAAAGCCAGCCAAGTTCAATTGCCAATTCAGGACACAGCCCGGGCATTTGCATTTCGGCTCTTGTGAGCCAAATCGCATGATTTCCAGCAGTTCCTCGATTTTTGCCAGCGGCTGGGGCTGAATCTTTTTTACGGGCATGAGAGTTGGGTAATGACGACGGCGGTTCCTTCGTCCTTTTTGTGGGCAACCTTCTCCTGACGCAACTCCAGAATGATGTGGTCCGGCGAATCGTCCGGGATGAGCCCTTGGTAACGCAGGGCATCGATGAGGAATTTGGGCGTCAAGTTATCCGAGTCGGTGAGCGTGACTCGACGGCTCGTAATTGTAACGCGATAGCCAGGGCGGCCTGGGCTCTTTTCTTTTCCGCCACTCGCCACCAGTGGGTCTTTTTGAAGACGACGTTGAGGGAGGGGATCCGATACTCTACCCAAATGAGGAGCGTCTGAGTTGAGCCTGATGAAATCGGCTTTTGCATTCGGGAATCGTCGTCGGAGTTCATTCGGGCTCACGCGGGAGCAGTTATTAAATTATTTAAACTGGACTTGTCAATAATTCTCTATTAAATATCTTCTGTCGGCATGCTAAAGATCAAGATTAGTTCGGTTTTCCCAATCCCAAAAGACCGACCCCAAATGGTTGGTCCGCGAAGAGGCAGAAAAAGTGACGGAAGAATGGAGGCGATATTGGCATTGGAAGTCGGCCAATCTTTCTGGTTAAAAACGTCAATTAGCAGTGTGTCTGCGTTGCGTTGGTGGGCTAAAGCGAAAGAGCCGGAGCGAGAATACAAGGCCCGCACAGAACGGGATGGGGTGAGAATTTGGAGAACGAAATGAAGTTAAAAGTTGTCAGCAAAGAAGAGCGATTCGTTGAGGCGTACTGGGCGTGGAAGCGCCGGTTGCGCACGACTGAACCGACGTACTCAGAATTTGGGCTGCATGAAGAAATCGCTGCCCTGTTGGCCAAGCATGTTCACCGACGATTCGAGCAACAGGCGTTGCGGCGCATCCGAATTGGGAGAGTGAAGGTGGCCGCTTGATTTTTGGCCGCAAGAGTGTGGACCGTCCTGGGGGTTCGCCCTTGGAATTCGTTCTGATTGGGCTCTCCAAAGAGAACCTCGAGAGGCTCCAATCGGGGCAGCCCATCACTATCGGACCGCATGAAAAGGATTATGCGATGTCCAACATGCAAATCGTCATCACCACTGGGGAAACCGATCAAGATGTCATGGACGCACTGAAGAAAGTGGGCCTGATCGATCCCGACGTTCAACTCAACGGTTAAATGACGACTGAGGCACCAAAGGCGGTGCGCCGTCACGTCAACATTTCCAAGGTGGCGTTGGAATTGGACGGCAAAAAGTACCAGTTCAAACTGACCCGGGGTGGGCTAGTGGTTCGCCGTTGGCATTCTCGCCGGTCCAAGCTTTTATCTTTCTCGGCTCTGCTCGATCTGTCGATTGAACAGAAGCAGTTGCTGTGAACAACCCAAGAAAGGACAGAA
>Ga0207710_10001000_pt1 | contig 14789 bp, 4 predicted proteins | sample KBSS24metaG_FD_184400 | JGI IMG/M metagenome (GOLD analysis project Ga0207710, IMG submission 184400) | Switchgrass rhizosphere microbial communities from Kellogg Biological Station, Michigan, USA - KBS S2-4 metaG (SPAdes) (version 2) | ecosystem: Host-associated > Plants > Roots > Rhizosphere >...
GACCTGATTTGAGCCATTCGCGTTCATCAAATAGATCTCGGTACCGCCAATGTCCAGGTATTCGAAAGCGATCTTTGAACCGTCAGGCGAGAACACCGGATTGCTGGATCTCTGATTATTAGTTAGACGGACCGGATCTGTCCCGTCCGCGTTCATCACATAAACGTCACTGCGACCGCTGCTGGTAACATTGGCAAACGCGATCTTAGCGCCATCGGGCGAAAACGCCGGCGTGTGATCATTTCCCGGCATGTTGGTCAAACGGATCTGATTTGTGCCGTCGGTGTTCATGAGATAAACCTCCTGATTGCCGTCGCGGTTCGTTGAAAAGGCGATCTTCGAACCATTCGGTGAAAGTGCGGGATCGACATCACTCGCCGAATTGTTCGTCAGATTTATCTGATTTGTGCCGTCGGCGTTTACGACATATACCTCATTGTTGCCGCTGAAGCCTGACGTGAAGGCGATTTTTTCGGGATTGTAGGTCATGGGACAGTTGTCGCGGACATCGAGTAAACCGTCACAGTCCGTGTCAATCTGTTTTCCCCATGACGGCGACCCGTCAAATGCCGGGTTGTTGGTCAGATTTATCCGGTTCGAGCCGTCGGAGTTCATCACGTAAATTTCATTGTTCTGGTTGCTCCTGGACATAAACGCGATCCTCGAGCTATTGGGCGAAAACGATGGGTTATCGTTAGTGGTCTGGAACGGATCGTTGGTCAGATTCGTTTGACCGGTGCCGTCTGGGTTCATCAAATAAATGTCTAAGCTGCCATCACGGCTGGAAACAAAGGCGATCTTCTGTCCGTTGGGTGAGAACGTCGGGCTCGAGTCAAAGCCGGAATTGTTGGTCAGATTTGTCTGATTTGTACCGTCGGCGTTCATCACGTAGATCTCCATGTTTCCTGTGCGGCTGGAAACAAAAACAATCTTCGAGCCGTTTGGCGAAAAAGCCGCAAACCGGTCAAAGGCAGCATTACCCGTCAAATTCACTTGATTTGTGCCGTCGGAGTTCATCACGTATATCTCTTGATTGCCATCACGTGTTGACGTAAACGCGACCTGCGAACCATCGGGTGAAAATGTTGGGTCGCCATCATCCGCCGAATTGTGACTCAGATTTATCTGATTCGTGCCGTCGATGTTCATGACATATACCTCTTCGTTGCCGTCACGGTTGGTGGTAAAGGCAATCTTCGAGCCGTCAGGTGAAATCGCGGGCTGATTATCAAAATAAGTATCGCCGGTGGTGAGGCGAACTACCGACGAGCCGTCGGCGTTCATCAGGTAGATATTTGAGCCGTCGTCGCGACCGGAAACAAACGCGACCTTTTCGGGATTGGGCTTCATCGGACAACTGTCACAGGCATCAGTTATTCCGTCGCCGTCGGTGTCGGTGCCGGTTGTGACGATGACCGTCAATGTTGCCGTCGCCGATAGCATGCCATCTGATACCTCTAATCCGACCGAATAGGCTCCGGGCGCAAGACAACTGACACCCACCGTTGCTGAGACCGTGCCGCCGGCGTTTGTTATCCCAGAAATGGAAATACCAGCCGGAACATTGGTTGCCGACACGATCAAACTCCCTGGAGCGTTGTCCGGGTCCGACACATTCGCGATGTCCGAGGATATCCCTGCCGCACCCTGCACGCGAACGATCGTCGTGCCGCCGACGTTCGGAGCCTGATCCGCGGGAGTTGGAGTTGGCGTCGGCGTCGGCGTTTCGGTCGGAGTCGGTGTGGGCGTCTCACTTGGTGTCGGCATCGGCGTTGGCGTTTCGGTCGGAGTCGGTGTTGGAGTCTCAGTCGGGGTTGGCGTCGGCGTGGGTGAACTCTCACAGCCGCCCAGACGGATCGAGACGCTATTTGACAAAGCATTCGCTGCCGCAAAGTCCTGGATACCGTCGTGATTAAAGTCTCCGACGGATAGCGAGGCAGGACGATTTCCTACCCCTACCTCAGGAACTGTGGGCGACGTAAATCCACTCGTACCATTTCCCAGACGAATCGAGACGCTATTTGAGAAATCGTTGGCTACGGCAAAGTCCACATTACCGTCATTGTTAAAATCACCAAGGCTCACAGCCAAAGGCCCGTCGCCGACCGAAACCTCAGGAACGACGGGCGAAATAAACGAGCCGAAGCCGCTATTCAACCGGATCGAGACGTTGTCTGAGCTTTGGTTTGCAGCGAGAATGTCCTGAAAACCGTCGTTGTTGATGTCCGCCACGGCGACCCAAACCGGATTGTTCCCGACGGTGATCATAGCGCCGCCAAACCCTTGCCCACCAGTTCCATCGCCCAAACGCATCGTGACCACATTTGAGAACCCATTCGCCGCCACGAAGTCCTGCTTACCGTCATTATTGAAATCGCCTAGAGCGATCGAGAGTGGATTTGAGCCCAGTGAGACATCGGACCTTACCGTGAACCCGCCCGCTCCATTGCCAAGGCGCACCGAACCGCCGTTCGAAGCATTGTTCGCCGTTACGAGGTCCGGTTTCCCGTCGTTGTTAAGATCCCCCACCGCTATGTCCAAAGGAAATGAACCAACGGATATTTCCGGAGTTGCGGGCGACGTAAATCCGCCTGCCCCATTGCCGAGCCGGATCGAGACATTGTTTGAGTCGGAGTTGGCGGTCGCAAAGTCCTGCTTTCCGTCGTTATTGAAATCTCCGACAGCTACCGAGACAGGAGATGTGCCAACACTTATGTTATTTGGAGGCGTCCCCATGCTGCCCTCTCCGGTAAATCCACCTGCCCCGTCACCCAGACGGATCGAGACGTTGTTTGAAGATCGGTTCGCGATCGCGAGGTCCTGGTTGCCGTCGTTATTAAAATCGCCGACCGATAGGGACGATGGCCCTATCCCGGCCGGGACTTCAGAGACCTGAGGCGATACGAAGGTCGCCTCGCCAACACACGGCGTACCGCTGATAACAGTCAAATTGAAATTCGCCGTCGTCGCGCCCGTTGGCCCGTTAGCAGTCACGGTGATCGAGTAGGAAGCGAGGGCAATGTTAGCGGGCTGCGCGTTCGTCACGGTTACGACGCCAGTAAGCGGGTCGGCCACAAGTTCGCCGTTGAATCCCTCACTAGCTGAAACATTAATGCTCGTCGTATCGGTTGGCGGAGCCGAAGGCACGATGGTGGCATTCTGACCTAGTGTGACCGTTGTGTCGGCATAGCTGCCAAGCGTCGGGCCTGCTGGGGTCGGAGTCGGCGTCAGCGTCGGCGTAGGAGTTTCAGTCGGAGTCGGTGTGGGCGTCTCACTTGGTGTAGGCGTTGGAGTCACTGTAGGGGTAGGTATAGGAGTTTCCGTCGGCGTCGGGGTTGGCGTTTCAGTTGGAGTCGGCGTTGGAGTCTCGGTCGGGGTAGGGGTTGGAGTCGGTGTCGGAGTTGTTGTGGGATCACAAGCGTCGCCGATGCCGTCACGGTCCGAATCGGCCTGTCTACCCCACGATTGGAGACTATCGGAGGCAGGACTATCAGTTAGCGCAATCCTGTTCGAGCCGTCAGCGTTCATCACGTACACGTCATTGTTGAAGTCGAGGTTACGGTCAGACGAAAAAGCGATCTTTGATCCATCGGGTGAAAATGTCGGGTAAAACTCGTTTTCATGATCGTCGGTCAGGTCGATCGGATTTGAGCCGTCGACGTTCATCACCCAGATATCTCCGTGATTTGGGTTGCCCGGGATGAAGGAGAAGAAAGCGATCTTCAACCCGTCTGGCGAAAAGCTGGGAGTGTTGTCGATTGCCGTATTGTGCGTCAGCTGTGCGGGGTTTGTGCCGTCAGAGTTCATCAGCCAGATCTCAAAAGTTGTCTGGTCCGACTCGGTCCCTTCCACAAAAGCGATCTTTGATCCGTCTGGTGAAAAGGTCGGATTGATATCAAAGACCGAATTGTTCGTCAGCTGGACCGGGTTCGTACCATCGGCGTTCATCACCCAGATCTCCGCGTCTCCGTCTCGAGTAGAAAAGAACGCTATCTTTGATCCGTCGGGCGAAAATACGGGCCTGCCATCTTGTGCTGAATTATTGGTGAGCTGCGTTCTATTAGTGCCGTCAACGTCCATCACCCAGATCTCGGATGTGGTGGGATCTTCCTGGGTCCCTTCGACAAAGGCGATCTTTGAGCCATCGGGTGAAAATGCGGGCGCGTTGTCAGACGATGCGTTGTTGGTGAGATTGATCTGGTCCGTACCGTCCGCATTCATTACATAGACCTCTTGGTTGCCATCCCGCGCGGATATAAAAGCGATCTTCTCGGGATTGAACGTAAACGGGCAGTCGTCGCGGTCATCGGGCACGCGATCACCGTCGCTGTCGTTCGGACCTGGCGTTGGAGTCGGCGTCGCTGTCGGTGTCGCTGTCGGAGTAGGCGTCGGAGTTTCCGTCGGTGTTGGGGTCTCCGTCGGCGTCGGCGTCGGAGTAAGCGTGGGCGTCGGTGTTGGTAACGCCTGGCAGTTGCTCAGCAGGACCGACACGTTGTTTGAGTCCTGGTTGGCGGTGATCAGGTCTTGCCGGCCGTCGCCGTTGAGATCGCCTACGGCCGCGTAGGCGGCATTGCTGCCAACGGAAATATCTATGGCAGGGGCGAGACTGCCGGCGCCATTCCCAAGCAGGATGGACACGATCGACGCAAATTGCGCGTCGGCATTAATGTAAACCACATCCTGTCGTCCGTCGCCGTTGAAATCACCGACAGCGACAGAGTACGGAGTGGAACCAACATAGAAATGGGCAGCAGGGCCGAAACCGCCTGTGCCATCGCCCAAAGCGACCACTACGTTCGATCCAGCATAATTGTTGGCGAACACCACGTCCTGGCGGCCATCGTTATTGAGATCGCCGACCGCTACCGAGCCGGAACCAAGTATCTGGCCGACGTTGGCAGCCAGGCTGAAACCACCTGCCCCGTTGCCCAGCAAGACCGTACCGAAGTCTGAGTTGGCATTGGCGGTGACCAGGTCTTGCCGTCCGTCGCCGTTGAAATCGGCCACTGCTATGGAGTAGGGACCGCGTCCGACGGCGAAGTTGGTCGCCCCGGCGAAATTACCCGTGCCATCGCCCAGTAAAACCGAGACATTTCCAGACGCCGAGGAGCCGTTTGTAGTTGCGAGGTCCTGCCGGCCGTCACCGTTGAAATCGCCGACCGCTATCGAAAAACTGTTAAATCCCGCGCCGGGGAAAGAGGTTACGGCGAAACCGCCTGAGCCATTACCCAGGAGGACCGCGAAGCTCTGCGAGTTCATCGGCGTCGCGAGGTCTTGCTTACCATCGTTATTGAAATCGCCGACCGCGAGTCCGTAGGGATTACTCGGGAGCACGACGGTGATAGCCGGAGCCGGGAAACCGCCGTTGCCATTGCCCAGGAGGATCGAGACGCTTTTGGATGAGGTATTCGTTACCGCGAGGTCCTGTTTACCATCGTTATTGAAATCACCGACCGCCGGGGACCAAGCAATGTTACCCACGGGGAAGTTTGCCACTGGGGCGAAGCTTGCCGAGTTACAAGTTACGGGCGCTGTCACCGTCAGGTTGAACGTTCGGGTCGTCTGTCCGCCGGCGTTTGAGGCGGTTACCGTTATCGCGTACGTGCCGACCGGCTTTGCGTCCGTTACGCGCACTACACCCGTCACCGGATCACCCACCAACTGTCCTTTGAAGTCGGGTGAAGTCGAGACGTTGATATTGGCGGCGCTCACTGGTGCCGCATTGGGTGTAACCGTAGCGTTCCCGCTTAGTTGGACACTCGTGTCCGGATAATTTCCGAGCGTTGGCGGTATCGGCGTCGGAGTTGGCGTGGGGGTCGGTGTCGGTGTCGGCGTGGCGCACGAGACTCCGTAGCGTACGAGAGCAAGATCAGAGTCCGAACCATTAGAGGTGTAACCTGCCGCAATTATGCGGCTGTCCGCCTGTATCGCGATCGCCCTGGCGATGTCGTCGCCGCTGCCGATCGGCGTTCCAACCTTGCCCGTGCCGCCAAATGTCGTGTCGAGCGTACCGTTGGTGTTGTACCTGACAAGGGCAAGATCATCGTTCGACCCGTTATTGCTGCGACCGCCCACGACGATGCGGCCGCTGGTCTGGATCGCGACCGACCAGGCCTGGTCGTCGCCGCTGCCGATCGGCGTTATGACCTTGCCCGTGCCGTTGAATGTCGTGTCGAGCGTGCCGTCGTTGTTGTATCGGGTAAGAGCAATATCCCAGTTTGAGCCGTTATGGCTGTAACCCGCGGCGACTATGCGCAGGTCTGCCTGGATCGCCACCGAGAAGCTTAGATCGTGCCCGCCGATGGGCGTCACCACCGTTCCCGTGCCATTAAATGTCGTGTCGAGGGTTCCGTCAGTGTTGTACCTGGCAAGCGCAAAATCGTAGTCCGTGCCGTTATGGCTGAAACCGGACGCTACGATACGACCGTTCGTCTGGATCGCGACCGCGTAGGCCTCGTCGTCCCCGCTGCCGATGGGTGTCGTGACCGCGTCTCCGAAATTGAAGGTGCTGTCGAGCGTACCGTTGGGGAGGTATCTGACGAGAGCAAGATCATAGTCTGTGCCGTTATGGCTATAACCGGCGACAACCAGGCGCCGGTCCGCCTGGATCGCGATCGAGAGAGCACTATCGTCGCCACTGCCGATGGGTGTGACCACCTTGCCCGTACCATTCAGGGTCGTGTCGAGCGTGCCGTTGGTGTTGTATCTGACAACAGCAAAATCAGGGTTTAAGCCGTTACTGCTCCGGCCGACGGCCACGATGCGGCCATCTCCTTGGATCGCGACCCCGAAGGCAGCCTCGTCACCGCTCCCAATGGGAGTTACCACCATGCCCGTGCCGCCAAATGTCGTGTCGAGCGTCCCATCGGTGTTGTACCTGGCGACAGCAAAATCAAAGTTTGAGCCGTTGTAGCTGCGGCCGGCCGCAACGATCCGCCCGTCCGTTTGGATGGCGACGGCATAAAGGTTGTCGTCGCCCGCGCCGACCGGTGTAACGACCTTGCCACCGGTGCCGAACGCCGGGTCGAGCGCGGCCGGACTGCACAGGGGTATGGGCGTCGGAGTTGGCGTTGGTGTTGGCGGAGCAACATCTACTACCTTGACGACAAACCCATCCAAGCCCTGACTGGTGGAGCCGAAAGGACTGGTGTTGGTCCCGGGAAAATTCGTCGAGTCGGTCCTCCCTGTAACAAAGGCGTTCCCTGATGGCAGAGCGGCCACGCCCCAGGCATCGTCGGAGCCGGATCCGCCCAGGTAACTGAAATATAAGAGCGAGGCGCTGCCACTCGCAGTCGTATCGAACTTTGCTATAAAGGCGTCGATGCTTCCGCCACCGTAAATGCGCTGAAACGCGTTTGTTGTAGCGAGACTGCCCGCATTGGCGCGACCCGCGACATAAGCGATGCCGTTGGAGACTGACGGATCCACCGAGACCCCCGACGCATCCTCTGTAAGGATCTGTCCGAGATAGGTGGAATAAAGCAAAGCGCTGCCCGTTGAATTTAACTTAGTAAGGAAGGCGTCCTGGAATCCGCCGGGCGTCGACTGAAAGGCGTTGGCCGTGGTAGAAAAGGTCCCGGCGTTCGTACCCGCAACGTACGCGTTGCCGGACGAATCTATGGCGATACTTCTGCCGATATCCGTGCCGCTCCCGCCGAGATAGGTGCAGTAGACCCGCGATGCAGCACCGGTCGCATTTGTGTCGAACTTTGCCACAAATGCGTCACCGCCTGCGGCAAGGGACGGCTGGACGGATCCGGCAGTGGTCGGAAAATTGGTAGAGGACGTCAGGCCAGTGACGTAGGCGTTCCCCGACGAATCGGCGGCAATACCCGCGCCCCCCGGCCCGTTGCCGTTCTCGCCGCCGCTCCCACCGAGATACGTCGAGTAGACCAGGGAGGCGGCTCCGGACGCGTTGGTATTGATCCTCGAAACAAAGCTGTCCATGAATCCGCCAAAGGTCGTTTGAAACGCGTTAACCCTCGGAAAATTGGTCGATATCGTTTGGCCGGTCAAATAGGCGTTACCAGAGGAATCAGCGGCGATGCCAAAGGAAGCGTCGCCCCCGCTCCCCCCGAGGTACGTCGAGTACAGCAGCGCATTGCCCGCGGGAGAGAGCTTGCTGACAAACGCGTCGCCGCCGCCGCCATAGACAGTCTGAAAAGCATTTACGCGCGGGAAATCCGTGGAACTGGTGCTCCCTGTGACATAGGCGTTCCCTGCTGTGTCCAGAGCAATTCCGTTACCCTCAGCGATGCCATTTCCGCCTAGGTATGTCGAATACACGATGGCCGTTCCGGCCGGATTGAGCTTTGTGACAAACGCATCCTGAAAGCCAAGCAGGGTTGGTTGGAACACACCGGGATTTGGGGAAATGGGGAAATCGGTCGACGCGGTGAGACCGGTGATATAAGCGTTGCCGCTGGAGTCGACGGCAATACTCCGCCCATATTCAACATAACTTCCACCGAGGTATGTTGAGTAGACCAACGCGGGGTCGATGACGAGCGGAAAGGTCGGGTCATAGGCTGCCAGAGCAAAGCCCACCGTCCTTTTCCCCTTTCGAACGTAATTGCCGTCGACTAGTCGTCGGGCGCCGTCGATCTCCTGATATATGACCGGCTTATGCCAGCGAACATCACCCGCGCTCGTCCTTAGGGCCAGTTCGCCTTGTTCATCGATGTTCAGGCGCTCGGCGCCCTTGAAGCGGAGGCGGATCGTGGACGGGTCCGTACCGGGAGAAACGACAAAGTCGTATTCCAGCTGGCGCTGGTTGCCGTAATAGACGAGATCTACGCCCGGATAGACGTCCTCAAAGCGAACCTTCGCATAGTTGGGCACATTCGTGGGCCAGCGGCTTGGGTCATTGCCGATAAAGTAGTTGCTCTTGCCGGGAAGTTCGTCAAGCCCAGTAGCGATCGGAGTACGCCTAGATCTCACTAGCTGCATCCGAAGAATACTACTGTGATTCCGGGCGGGGCGCCGCCGATTGGTCGCTTGCCCCTGAGCTGAAGATCGAAGCACCGCTTCCGTCGACGTGAGGAACAGTGAGTATCCGCTCCCGCGAGATAGAAAACGAACTCTCTGATCGGTCTGGCCTTTATTTGCTTCGAAACTCATCGGCAATTTGCCGTAATTCGCGGTAATGCTCGATAGGTTCTTGTCTAAGGGGTGTTGGAAACTTTGTACCTGGTCGGGTTGCGCTTTTATTGATTGATCGGCCTGGTTCAAAATAAGGTCATCGACGCGAGTATCACGCAGTGACGGACAGACCAGAGACACGACGAACACTGCGAGGCCCCCTGCTACAAATATACCCCTCATGATCCGGCCTGTGTTTTCCGATGCCGTTCTCCTCTTGCCAGTGCTTACATTCATTGCAGTTCTCCTCGTTCACCAAAATGCGGTCTCGTGGCATATCTCTTTCGGTCAGCATCGCGCATAGGGAATTTTTTTTGCCTCTACACCCAAGCGGACTAAAACCTCTCAACCCCTGCAAGAACGATGTTCAGTTGTTTTTCTCGTTCGGCGACATTGTTATCCGTGTGGATCCGAAGAGTCTTGCGGTTTTTTTGATGTTTTTTTGACTTTTTTGTAACGCAATGGAAGCGGCTGAGAACACAAGGTTTATCTACGAGTTCGGAAAGTTTGTACTCGATCCGAAGGAGAAAACCTGGTTGTCGGACGGCGTTTTGCAGCACGTTCCGGCAAAGGAATTTGAGACGCTCGTGCTGCTTATGGAGCACAATGGCCACGCCCTAAGAAGAAGAGATGATGTCCGCCATCTGGCAGGACGCGTTTGTCGAAGTAGCCAAGCAGATACGACAGAGATTCAAAAAAGATACAAACGAAATCGAACAAACCATAAAATATCGGACAAATTACTGGTGATGTAGTTCGCCGGGCAGTATACGGTTGTTGGAATTACTTGCGGTTTGGTTGTTGATGTTTATCGCATCTTACTTTCCGATACAGAAGGTAGCAAAGATCCGGGTGAGCATATCTTCGGTCGTTGTCTCACCGGTTATTTGCCCAAGATAGCGGAGGGCGTTGTGCAGGCCGACCAGAATGATCTCTTCGCTCATCTTTTGATCCAGCTGCTCAAGCGACTGGCCGATCTCAGATTCCGCTCGAACGAGCAGGTCGTAGTGCCGCGCGTCGGTCACAAGAAATCCTGAATTTGAAATGTCCTCCGGGGCAAAAGGCTTGATGATGAGCCGCTGCAGTTCATCAAGGCCTTCTGCGGTTTTGGCAGAAACCTTTACAAGTGAGTGATTCGAAACGCGCACGGAAGATTTGAAAGACGAAACGAACTTGTCCGTTTCAGCAGGTGTCGCCTTGTCGATCTTATTGACCGCGATAATATGTGCAAGATCGGAAACACTCGCGAGGATCCCTCGGTCTTCGTCGGTAAAGTCCTCCGAGGCATCGAGCATCACTACAACTATATCGGCATCCGACATAGTGCGTTTCGATCGTTCGACGCCTATGCTCTCAACGGTATCTGTTGTCTCACGCAAACCAGCGGTATCGATCAGCGAGATCGGAATATTGTCGACAACCAGCCTCTCATGGATCTGATCCCGAGTCGTGCCGGCGATCTCGGTAACGATCGCTCGATCGCTCCCGAGCAGAGCATTAAACAGACTCGACTTACCAACATTCGGCCGGCCGACCAGTGCAACCTTCAATCCTTCACGAATGAGCTTCCCGGCTTTAAACGTTGATCCGATGCCCGCGATCTTCTCCGAGATCTTATGAAGGCGCTTCTTTACGTTCTCTGCCTGCATTTCAGGCAGATCATCTTCAACAAATTCAAGGGCCGATTCGAGCACGACGATCACATCAAGCAGTTCGTCCTTGATCGGCTGGAGCTTATTCGAAAATTCACCACGTAGCTGCCGAACAGCCTGCCGCGCGGACGCCGTCGTCTGTGCATCGATCAGATCGCGAATCGCCTCAGCCTGAGCCAAATTCATCCGTCCGTTCGCGAGAGCCCGAAGCGAAAACTCACCCGCCTCCGCCATTCGCGCGTCCAGCCGCAAACAAATGTCTATCACCTGGCGCAGCAGCACTGGCGAACCATGACAACTGATCTCAACCACGTCTTCGCCTGTGAATGAATGAGGGGCTTTGAAGTAAGTGATGATCGCCTCATCGATCACTTCGTTCGTAAAAGGATCATGAAGCTGTTTGAGAGTTGCGTATCGCGTTTCGGGAGAGAATTGCTGATCGTTAACAAGTTTGCGCGTTATCCCTAACGCATCGCCGCCGCTCAGGCGAATCACGCCGATACCGCTGCGCCCTGTGGGGGTTGCAATTGCGACGATGGAACCGGTAGACATAAAAGTTTCAGGCCGCGGATGAACGCAGATAAACGCGGATCAATCCTAAATCGATCCGCGCCATCCGCGCAAAATCCGCGGCCAATTTCTATTTCAATCGAACTTGAAGTCGCCTATCGCGCCCATCGCCTACCGATTCGGTCGCAAGGTCTTCTTCCGTTTGGAGCGTCAAGTGAATAACGCGTCGCTCCGTCGAGTTCAACACGCCAAAGGTAAAAGCGCGGCCGCTCTTACGAACCTGGTCAGCCGCAAAATGCGCCATTGCTTTCAATTCTGATTTGCGTGTCTGACGAAATCCTTCGGCATCGACAACGATGCGGTGCTCGCGGTCTAGTTCCCGCCCATATGCCTGGAAAAGCAAAACCTCGAACGCGTCTAGCATTTCGCCATTCTCCGCCAACGCAAAATGCGCGTCATCGCCGCTTAGGTCGAGCAAACATCCTTCATCGGTCCATTTGGCCGACACACTCAGATTGAACCCAAGATCATTAACGATCTCAGACAAAAACTTTTCGGCATTTTGACAGGTCTCATTCATCTTTATGTTTAGAGTTCACGCTTTAGCGTGCCCTCGTCAAATCAAGAACGTTGCAAACTGAAGTTTGAACTCTGAACTCATGAAGTACTCAACTTCGGTTTTACCTTCTTCGCGCCAGACGGAACAGTTTCGACAACCTCCGTCGTTGGCGGCGTACTTTTCTTATTCATCCGGTTGATCACCATCTGCTGGCCAAAGCTGACAATATTGCCGAAGAACCAGTACAGCAACAGGCCCGATGGTGCCGACCACATTACCCACAGCATCATGACCGGCATAAAATAGGTCATCATCTTCTGCTGCATCTGCTGTTCGGGTGTAATCGTGGCTGCCTGCGGCGTAAATTTCATCGACAGTATCATCGATAACGCAAAACCGAATTCAAGAATATGAAACGGGTCCGCTGCCGAAAGATCCGGCAGCCAGATAAACGTCGCTTGCCGAATATCAAGCGAAACGGTCACAGCCGTATAAAAAGCGATCAGCAGAGGAAACTGCAGCAGCATCGGTAGGCATCCGCCGATCGGCAGAGCATCCTTCGTCATCTTTAACTGCTCCATCTGCAGCGCACGCATTCGGGGATCGTCGGTTGGAATGCCCTTCTTCTGCAGGTCCTTGATCCTGTCCTGAATGTCCTTCATCTTCGGCGCATTACCCGAAGCCTTTTTAAAGGACCGCGACTGCGACCACCGCAGCGGGAACAGCAGCATGTAGAACAGAAAGGTAAAGACAATGATCGCGATGCCGTAGTTCCGCGTCAGAGCGTTGAAGAAGTTAAGTGAATAAAGGATCGGAATCGCGAGACGAGATGTAATTGGACGGATCCAGCTGTAATTGCTGAAATTGATCATCGGCACAATGTCGATGTTCCGTCTGACCGATTCTGTCAGCGAAGCGCTGTAATCCTTGAGCGTAAAATAATCTTTCGTTCCGGTGTAGATCTTCGTCACCGAACCGTCCGCTGCGATCGGTAAATACGCCGTGATCAGATGCCTGGTCTCGCTCGTCTTTTTCGTTCCGGTTACCCAGCTGATAATGCCGTCATGGTAGGGTTCCGTGGGAAACTCATATTTCGTCGCACGATATTCGACTCCCTGTGAAAGCTGAGCCGGAATTGCCGCCATGGCAAAATAAGCGTCACCAACACCCGCCCACTCCACATTCCCAGGAACCGCGATCGAGCTTTGGTTATTTGCGTCAAAGGTAAACGAAGCACCCGGATGCCGGTATTCGGAGTCGTTTACATAAGCAATTGCCTCAGATTCGATGTGATAAAAGCTGTGATGAACGATCGCTTGATCGCCGATACTGGACCCGATCAGAAGTTTTGTGTTCGGTACCGGCTGGCCGCTTTTTGAAAGATTAACTTTCAGATCGGCAAGATAATTATCCGCGCGAAAGACGAAACTCTTGGTTACCTCGACGCCGCTTGCGTCCTTAAGCGTAAAATCGATCTGCTTTTCTTGTCCGTCTGTGAGCAGTACCGTATCGCCGCTCTCTGAAACAGTATAGTTTCGTTCGTTGATCAGGCTGTTTATGTTCTGATCGTCCGTCGCGAGGCGAAACGGAACCTCACGCGGGTTTTTAGCTAGTGCATCGGGTGAGATCAGCTGCAAAGGCTTTTTGTTTGCCTCGGTCGAACCGTCCGCATAAAGGTCGCGTTCCTCTTTTGGAGATTTGTTTTTCAGCAGAACCCAACTCGTTGCCAACGCTCCTTTAGAATCGAGCGTCACCTCATACAATGGCGATTTGATCGTTATAGTGCGGTTCGGAGTAGTGTCGGGCGTGGTCGCTGCCGTTTCAGGCTGTGGCTGAACCTGCGGTGCGGGAGTTGATTGCGGTGCCGGAGCTGTATTCGCATTCGTCGCAACCGCCGTGTTCGAATTGTCCGCCGGCTTCGGTTTCGGGGCAAAGAAATACGACCACCCGAACAGCACCAGCATGCAGAGCACTGCCGCTATCAAAAATCGGGATTGATTGCCTGAATTATTGCTATTATCCATTATTCCTATTTTGGATTTTAGATTTTTTGAGTTTGGATCGTCTTTGGTCAACGTCTCGTACAGACTCGCCTGACTTTCGATCCAAAATCCAAGATCCGAAATCCAAAATCACTTAACCGGATCATGCCCGCCCTTACAAAACGGTTGACACCGTAAGATACGTTTAACGCCCATCCAGGTTCCGCGTATCGCTCCGTACTTCTGTACGGCCTCGCGCGCATATTCCGAGCATGTCGGCTCAAATCTGCAGGCGGGCGGAAGAAATGGCGACACAAACGCCTTGTAAATACTCAAGATGTCCAGCACCAAAAATTTCATCGTAAAAAACATTTTGCCACAAAAATCACTGCGAACGAGAGAGGTAAACAAGAATACCGTTAATTTACCTTTGTCTCGCTCGGTGGCTTCTGTGGCAGAGAATCTTGTTTCCCGCTCTGTTTTACCTTCTCGACGATTGCCCTGAATTCCGCCAGCGGCCGCTCCAGCTTTACCGCCAGCAGGCTTCGCCGCGCATTCAGCACCCAGTCAAATCTGTTTGGAATCGCGTCCAGCTCTGCCGGGCTCAGCCGAAACGTTTCGCGAAGAAGCCGTTTGGCCCGGTTACGGTCGTGCGCCTTACCGATCGCCTTCTTGGTCGCCGTAATGCCCACGCGGTGAATTTCGCGATCGTTGGGCAAAATGAAAACCGTCATAAAACGGCCTTCGTAACGCTTTCCCTGATCGTAAACACGAAGGAAATCAGCGCGCTTCAATAAGCGGCCTTCCTTCGGCAGACGAAAACTTAATAGTGTTGAACCGTTAGGCGTTTGCGGCCCTTCGCCCGGCGGCGTTTGATCACGGCTCGTCCGTTCTTCGTCGCCATCCTCGCGCGAAAGCCGTGCTTTTGGCGCGTCGGCGGTTGTT
>Ga0207710_10001003_pt1 | contig 14782 bp, 14 predicted proteins | sample KBSS24metaG_FD_184400 | JGI IMG/M metagenome (GOLD analysis project Ga0207710, IMG submission 184400) | Switchgrass rhizosphere microbial communities from Kellogg Biological Station, Michigan, USA - KBS S2-4 metaG (SPAdes) (version 2) | ecosystem: Host-associated > Plants > Roots > Rhizosphere...
AGTTAGTTTTGCGCCGGTGCAACCCAGTGGGTGGCCCAACGCAATTGCACCGCCGTTGACGTTAACTTTGTCCGGATCCAATCCGAGTGTCTTAATCACCGCGATTGACTGCGCCGCAAATGCTTCGTTCAACTCGATCACGTCGATGTCGTTCAACGTCAGCCCGGCAAGCTTCAACGCCTTGGGAATCGCGAACACTGGTCCAATTCCCATCTCTTCCGGTGGACAGCCGGCAGTCGCGTAAGCAATGAATCGCGCCATCGGCTTCACGCCCAACGCGCGCGCACGTGAGTCAGACATCACGATCGCCGCAGCAGCACCGTCAGACATCTGCGACGCGTTGCCGGCCGTGATTGTGCCTTTTACATGAAACGCCGGCTTGAGCTTCGCAAGACCTTCGGCCGACGAATCACGCCTCACGCCTTCATCTTTATCAAACACGACTTCACGACGTTGCTTCTTGCCCTTCTCATCCAACTCTTCCAGCACGATGTGCAACGGCACTACTTCATCCTTGAACTTGTCCGCATCAAGCGCCGCCGCCGCGCGCGTGTGCGAGCGCAGCGCAAACTCGTCCTGCTCTTCGCGCGTCACTTCATACTTGCGCGCCACATTCTCCGTTGCCAGGCCCATGCTCAAGTAAAAGTCGGGATAATGGTCGACGAGATAAGGATTCGGTCGAATAATGTGACCGCCCATCGGAATCATCGACATCGTTTCCAGACCGCCGGCAACAATCACCTCAGCGCCACCGCTCTTGATGCGATCGGCCGCCATCGCGATCGACTGCAATCCCGACGAACAAAAACGATTGATCGTCATCGCGCTCGTCTCGACCGGCAATCCGGCGCGAATCGCAGCCGCGCGCGCGACATTCATCCCCTGTTCTGCCTCAGGCATCGCGCAGCCCATGATCACGTCTTCAATCTCTGACACTTCGAGTCCGGGAACACGCGCGAGTGCTTCCTTGATCACAGTCGCGCCCATCTCATCCGGACGCGTCGTGCGCAACGTCCCCTTCGGCGCTTTCCCAACCGCCGTCCGAACTGCCGAAACAATCACCGCATCTCTCATAATTTATTTCCTTAATCCGCGTTCATCCGCGAAGATCCGCGGCCTAATTTCTGAGTGGCTTGCCGGTCTTCAACATGTGCGCGAGGCGCTCCTGCGTTTTGCGCATACCCACTAACTTGAGAAACGCTTCCCGCTCGAGATCCAGCAGGTACTGCTCCGAAACACGAGTCGGATGATTCAACTCCCCGCCAGTCAGAATGCGCGCGAGCTGCGTTCCGATCTCCGCATCGTGATCCGAAATATACCCCGCGCGCTTCATCTGGTGAATGCCGAGTTTCAAAGTGGCGAGCGCGGGCGCACCGAGCGCCAGGATGTCTTTGCGTTGCTGCGGCTGAACGTATCCACTCGCCGCGAGCGCCAACACTTCCTTCTTCGCGTCTGCGATCAGGCGATCGGCATTCATCGAGATCGAATCATCAGCCGCGAGGAAGCCAAGCGCTCGCGCTTCTTCCGCTGACGTCGCGACTTTCGCGAGCGCGATCGTCTCGAACGCACGCTTCACAAACGGAAACGGATCCGCATCGTCGACCCCTTTCGGAATCGAATCCATCACGCGCAGCAGCATCTCCTTCGTGCCACCGCCCGCCGGAATGATTCCGACGCCGACTTCAACGAGTCCTATATATGTCTCGGCTGCCGCTCTCACTCGATCGCCATGCAACACCATCTCACAACCGCCGCCGAAGACCATCTGGAACGGAGCCACAACGACCGGCTTCGGCGAGTAGCGCAAACTCATCGTCGCGTTCTGGAAAACGCGGCCCATCATGTCGAGCTCGTCCCAGTTTTCCTCCTGCGCTTCCATCAGCATCAACATGATGTTTGCGCCGACGCAGAAGTTCACGCCCTGGTTGCCGACGACGAGCCCGACGAAGTTTTTCTCGACTTCGCCGAGCGCGAATTTCAACATCTGAAGCGTGTCGCCGCCAATCGCGTTCATCTTCGAGTGAAACTCGAGACACGCAACACCGTCGCCGATGTCGATCAGCGAAGCGCCCGAGTTTTTCTTGATGACGCCCGTGCGCTCCTTGATTGACTTTAATATTAAGACACCGGGCTGATCGGTTAGTGGAACGTACTTGCCACTCGCGAAGTCGAAATAAGACTGTTGCCCGTTTTCTTTCTTGTAGAAGGAGGTCGCGCCGGACGCGAGCATCTGCTCGACATTCGCCGGCACCGCGAGGCCTTCTTCTTTCATGCGCGCAACTGACTTCTCGACACCGAGCGCATCCCACACCTCAAACGGTCCGAGCTCCCAGCCGAAGCCCCAACGCATCGCGCGATCGACTTCCACTACGTTGTCTGCGATTTCGGGAATACGTTTGGCGGCGTAAACGAGCGTGCGCGAGAGCGTCTTCCAGAGGAAAGCGCCCGCACGATCTTTGCCCCACGTCAGTGCCTTGATTCGCTCGGGCAGGTCCTCGATGTTCTTCGCCATGTCGAGCGAAGGAAGTTTAACCTTTTCTGATGGGCGGTAGTCGAGTGTGGCGGTGTCGAGCGCCCAAATCTCACGCTTGTCGCCCTCGCCTTTCTGCTTTTTATAGAAGCCGGCTTTGGTCTTGTTGCCGAGGAGGCCGCGTTGGACCATCGTTGCGAGCACGCCGGGGACGACAAACATCTCGCGCTCTTCGTCTTCGGGCAGCGCTTCGTAAAGGTTCTTGATGACGTGTGTAAAGACGTCGAGTCCGACGAGGTCAAACGTGCGGAATGTTGCTGACTTCGGACGCCCGACTGCCGGGCCAGTCATCTTGTCGACTTCTTCGATCGAGTAGCCGTCGTCGAGCATCGTCTTGATCGTGTAGAGCGCGCCGAACGTGCCAATGCGATTCGCGATGAAGTTTGGACGATCCTTCGCAGGCACGACGCCCTTGCCGAGCCGCTGATCAAGAAAGCCGTAAACGAAGCAGGAGACCTCAGGCTTGGTCCACTCGGTGCGAATGATTTCGACGAGATGCAGGTAGCGCGGTGGATTGAAGAAGTGAACGCCGAGGAAGTGTTGCTTGAAATCGTCGGAACGGCCCTCGGCAAGCAGGTGAATCGGAATCCCGCTCGTATTTGAAGCGACGATCGATCCGGGTCTTCTGTATTGTTCGACCCGCTCGAACAGCGACCGCTTGATCTGTAAGTTCTCGACAACGGCTTCGATGATCAGATCACAATCTTTAATCTTCGGAAGATCGTCGTCGAAATTTCCCGGCGTAACTAATGCAGCAAACTCTGGCGTGAAGAACGCAGCAGGCTTCGCCTTCACCGCCGCCTCGAGCCCGCCACGCGCAATCCGATTCTTAACCTGCGGACTCTCAAGTTTGAGTCCCTTCGCCTGCTCTTCCGGCGTCAACTCACGTGGCGGTATATCTAATAGGAGCGTCGGCACACCCGCATTCGCGAGATGCGCGGCAATCTGCGCCCCCATCGTCCCACTCCCCAGCACCGCCGCCTTCTCAACGCGCATCTCCACCTCCGACACTCCCAGCAGATTAACAGTCCCGCATAATACTGAATGAACGCTCATTCAGCAAGGGCTACGAGGTACTGCGTTGGTTCTCGCTTTACATGTGGGTTCGGTCATAAAGTGAAATTTGTCGGTCATAAAGTGAAATTCGTCGGTCATAAAATGAGAATTTTGTCGGTCATAAAATGAGAATTTCCGCGCACGGTTTCATATCAACCGCGCGGCAGCAAAAACGTAAACCCATGATTTCGGTCGGCTTTGCGCGCGTTAGCAAAAAACGTCCGTGTCGGATTTGTGGCAAACCCACTTATTGTGGCTTTTCGAGGGACGAAGGTACTTCCATCTGCATGCGCATCAGTGCGGGATCTCGCGGACTGTCACGTAACGGTGGAAATATCCACGTCCACGAGACTCCATTCATTAGGATTCGACCAAGAATCAAGAATGCGAACAGCGAATTAGTTTCGCTGGCTCCTCTGGAAATCAGAGACGCTGTGTTTCGGGAGTTCATAAGGCTCTCTCCGGTCTCGAATTACATGAAGGAACTTGTCACTGGGCCAGGAGGGTTGCTGTCACGAGGTCTGCTCGAGGCCCATGCGGCCCGCTATGGCGCACTGCCTCGAACAAAACAGGACCGCGCAGCTCTCGCTTGGAGCTTGAATGATTACGTACGTCTCCACTTCCCGGAATACGCCAAGTCTCATTCGGGTGCAGGAGTTATAGGCGTACCCGGATTCTGGCAAGAGCTGTCTGGTGCGGTCCATATCTGGAAACCCCGGCATTATCTCATGCCCCTTTTGCTGATACCGTATAAAGACGAGAACGGATTCATTCAAGCCTGCCAAATCAGATTACACGCAACTGATATTTCGTCTGATGAGAAAAGATACTGTTGGCTTTCATCACCACAAGAACGATTTGGCACCAGTTCTGGAACACCAATACACTTCACTTTTGTTAAGCAGAAACTTCCTCCAGGCGAAACGGTGATTATCACTGAAGGAGCGTTGAAAGCTGACACTGTAGTACGGTTCAGACCGAACGCCCGTGTGATCGCCACATCCGGAGTAACCTGCTCTCACGGTGAACTCGTCAAAGCAGCCAGACCTTATTCCGCGCTGATCGCCTTTGACGCAGATTACAGAACGAATCCCGCCGTGTGTCGACAACTCGCTAGATTGATCGTCCAGCGGCTAAACGATTCCAGAGAACAGCAATTACGCAGCACAACGAAGGTCCTTTGCTGGAATGGACCCAAAGGAATTGATGACGCAGTACGAGCAAATGTAAGACTCAGAAGTCTCACGATCTCTGAATGGTATGCGACTCTTAGAAATGAGCCTCTCGACGAAGTAAACAGATTTTGGAGCGAGATCGGTTTCAAACCTTAGCCAGCCCACAACTGGCGTTCACACGATCACGCACTAATCCCATAACCAAAATGAGCGCAAGTGCTCCTCGTTTTTTCATTCTTTAGAAAGCAGGAAACTCACAATGCATTTTCTCTTGGGATTCCTTTTGGGCTACTACACACGCAATAAACCATTATTGGCAGCGACGCTTACGATCATTGCCCTCCTCTGTTTTATTGTGGTGCCCGCAATCGCACTTTCAGGGCTCTACTTATCAGTAAGACGTGAACGACTCTCACGACCTCCACAAACACGCGTCCCTCAGCTTGTTGGCCTCGATTACAAGACAGCCGAAACCACACTTCACAACTCGAAGCTCAACATCCGTGTTCTAGCTCATCGTTACGACCCCCCGGTTGAACCGGGCAAGATCCTCTTCCAAACACCCCAAGCTGGTGAATCTGTAACCTGCGGAACTGTGGTCGGAATTGTGATCAGCAGAGATGACCCGTTTCGGTGAGTGTAAGTTATCGATTTAGTCCGCGCGGAACATTCTTCGGGCTACGACTCTCGCGGACTTAAATAAAATGACAGTTGATCAAGGAGTAGCAAACCAATCGTTGCGCCTTTGAGCGAAAAGTCATTAGCGGGAGCTACTCCGTGTGCCACAGTATGGCGAGACAATATCTTGGGATTTCGAGGATCAAAGTTGGCAAAGTACAACGACCTCCTTTAGCATTCACATCGGCCCCCTCTGCAATCACGAAGTTAATAATATCTACGTATCCAGACCAAGGCATTCTGAATCATTCATCAATCTAGAATTCACCTACAAGTGACATGGATTAAATGACACTCGAAATCCATAGTGCAGATTTTTTCAGGACGATAGAAATGTGTAACTGGCGGGTCTGGCGGCCGAAACACTTAAGAAAGTGATACGGCTAATCTCAATTCGCTTTCCAACGGTCAACTCATAACTGCCAAATCGACTATAAAGAGCTCATTGATTCCTCAAAAAGTCCAAAATTAGCTCCGCGACGATTATCGCTAAGTCGTCCGGTGCTGGCCCATTTACATCAACTATCAGAATAGATCGTTGATGGGATTTCCAAGAGTCCAAAGCTACAAGATACCTATCTCGAAGCGAATGTAAACGTGCGACGGTTCCTTCTAGTTCGCGGCCGTCGGCTAAGAGACGCCTTGCGGCTGTCTGTGGCGCAATGTCAAGGTAGATTGTCAGATCAGGATATTGATACCTATGGTGCAGTACTTCGATCCAAGACAATGGCGCGGCCTCACTGTAGCAGTAGGCAAACGTAGAGAGAGCGCACCGGTCACTCATTAAAATTGTATCGACGCCGAGATCCCACCTTTCAACCTGGGCCTTAGTCGAAGACGCGGCGAAGATCAATGGCCAATACACCGCCTCCGGGTTTTCAGAAGAGTGCCAAAGATCATGCACAAAAGCACCAAAAGGGGAATCATCTGGATCGTGAACCAGAAGAACCTTGCGCGACAGGTGCTGAGTCAGGAGGGGAACCAAGCGTCGACAGAGAGTCGATTTGCCAAGGCCATCAATCCCCTCGATTGCTATAAACATGGATTATGCAACCCTTCGGGTCAGGAATATGTCTGAATCCCACAGCTGCGTATAACGCTCTGTAATGGGTAAAACCCACAGAACGCGTTCGTGATGTTCCAGTACTTGGAAGCCGTGCTTGCTGAGACATCGTTTCACATTGTTGGCATCAAGCAACCAATGCTTTGATTCGGTCCGGTCTATCCTCCAATAGAAACACGTTGTTAGCAAGAAAATGCCATCCTGTTTCACACTCTTGGCGGCCGCTTGAATTAACAACTCGGGTTGCGACACTACTTCAAGCACATTCAGACACACGGCTACATCGAAGGCATTGGCCCTCAGGGGGAAGGAGGTAATGTCGCCCGCAATAATTTCTATCTCACCGCTAAGTTGTGCCAAGGCGATGGCATGTGCTTTTCGCACTTCTTTAGTTGAAACTGGATTGGGGTCGCTTGCTCGACTATTGCTGATCATCACGGTCCGAGCGAAGTGCGCTGCCTTCAGCGAGTAATCCAACCCGAGAACCCATGAGGAGAGTTTCCCGAGTCTATAGGTGAATCCGCCAACACCGCAGCCGATATCGACGATTCGATGCTGTGGCTTGCACCAAGGGGCAACAATATCCAGGCATCTCTCGTAGAAATCGCGATAGCCGGGAAGTGATTCAACCGCAGCGCAGCTGTGACCACGCGATTCAACCTTAGGAAGGAGAGCGGCGAACTGAGCGCGTTTGTAAACCTGAATGCCAGGATCACTCTCCCAAGACGCCGGCGTGAAGCCGACTGATTGTACTGCTGGCGCAAAATTGTCCAAGAATTCACGCATTCGGACAGAGATTAAAAGTTGATTGGTGGCGCTCAGAGACTGGAGTTCAGCGTTGCGTTTCAGCAGATATGTTTGCGAGTCGGGGAGCCAAAGAAGCACTCCCCCGAGGATAGGAAAGACCAAGGCGCATTGATCGCACGTGAGAAATCCCTCTTCTACATCATTCGCTCGCTGTGACGGAAACGTCCATTCGTGGCAACTAAATGAGCCTGCGCCACACGCCGGGCACTCTAACACGTCGATCGTTTGTGTTCTCACACTGGTCGCCTATTACGTCAGATATTATATGCTCAATACAGCATCTTGGCGGTTAGGTGAGTACTCCCATGAGAAACGCACTGGAGTTTAAAAAATATTCGACCTATAGCCGTCAGACGTTACGCCTCTTCTTCTCTCTCACTAATAAGCCCGAGATTGAATCGATCATTAATTTCTAAGCACGCAATTGCACTTCGTCTAAAACGATAAGTGGACAGTCAATCTAATTTCCGCTAATAGAATGGGGAGAACCATCAAAAGACTGAAGCACCAAATCTATCTCCGCGAGGAGCTTCGCGTGATACATCGCGCGCAGATTTGGCTTGGCTACCAGCTCCCGCGTTAATGAGCTTTCTTGTAGTGTAAACCTAAGAAACCCTTTCCATGCGTGAAAGGATTCCCGTTCTGCTTTGGTTAACCGTGAGGAATCCGCATAAAAAGCAAAAACGCATTCAAAAATATTCAGAACCATATGCGCGAATGCTCGAAGCCTAACTTGTCCCGAAGGACTACTCTCTCTTAAATCGGAGTATGAATCATAAAGTGCCCACAGTTCAGGATACTCAATAAGACTCTTATCAATGTCCACTAATAGTTTTTGGAATTCAGTTCTATTGCTGAGCCGTAACTGGTATTCGCTAAAGGCGTAGGCTTTATAAGCGGCAACTAATGATATCAACAGCGATACAACTGAAACTATGATCGTTGCGGTTTCAATCCCTGTCATAACCAGCTCCTAATATGACGCAGCATCGAGGACACAACAGTGCTGAGATAACCAAGAGAATCAGCGGAATCTTAGAAAGGTTGTCAGCGTTGAGATGGGCTTAACCCAACTGAAGAAAGTCATCCGTGGTAAACACTCGTGCAATTCCCGCGGCGAGGCATTCAGCGACGAATGAACGCATCTTTCCTTCGGCAATATTTTCCGTTCCAGGTGTGCCAGTTGCGTCGGTAATGAAGTCAACGTAGTAATCGCGATCGTGTGCCTCGCGAGCGGTTGATTCGCAACAAAAGTTCGTCATAAATCCCACGATGACTACTCGAGAAATATTCTGTCGCTTAAGTATGTCGTTCAATGTTGTCCCAGCGAATGCAGAGTAACGTGTCTTCACGATTTCTATGGCATTTGAGGGAACCACCAGCTTATCGTCATATGCTACTTCCTCAGAACCTTCCTTAAAATTAAATTCACCGCTCTCGTCGCCAGCATAATCGAACATTCGACCTAAGTCGCTGCCGTCAGTTTTGTGTATATGGCGGACAGTTATAACTGACCATCCTTTTCGGTTAGCTAGGTTAACTAGCCGATTGATTCGGGATATTGTTCCATCTGCATCGGAGCAGTGGAGTTCAGATCTGGGATCTGTATACACCCGCTGCGGATCGATCACTAGTAGAGCTGTTGGTCCTGTCATATTTACTCCTTCTTCCCATTGCGGGACTCGTTTGGTTGATTGCTTGTGGACACCAACCCGTCGTCACCGTTAACGATGACAAAGCTGCCATCGGCGATGTTTTGAAGTTCTTCGCCCACGCCAACAACCGCCGGTACTCCTTCCTCACGTGCGACGATAGCCGCATGGCAAAGCATGCCGCCTTGCTCTGTTACAACGCCGGCGGCTTTTTGGAAAACTTCGCCCCAGTCAGGTGATGTCATAGCAGCTAACAATACTTCGCCTACGCAGAATGTTTCGACGTCCTGGGCCGAACGAATCCAATGTGCCCGCCCCCTGCCAATTCCAGGTGAAGCGCCAATACCGCTGAGGTGTGTGTCCATGACTTTCTCCTACAATTCGGGCGCTGCTCTTAACACCTCCAGAGCCTCAAAAAATCTATCGCCCAATATCGCGTCCAAAAAAATCTCACGATCTGTAACAGACAAGCGCTCGCTTGTTTTACGATAGAAAAACTTCGAGATGAGGCCAAACCGACCCTTATAGTTGTAGTTGTTATAGTTAAGTTCGTATTCTTTAAAAACACTCAGAAACTTCAACGCGTTCTCCAACCGTTCTTCAAATCCAGAAGTCACCGCCTCTAAGATCGGCGCGATAGCATCATCGTAACCAACGCCGGCACGTCGCGGACGCCGACTGGAGTGAAGTTCGTGCCACGCAAATGGTGGATAAATCCCCATCTCGAAGAGCTCGCTGAAAAAATTAGGCTGTTCACTCACCACCCGAACGAACTGGTCCAACGATTCTCCGGCTGGTGCGGGAGTATCCGCAAGTGCCTCAAAAAGAAAAAGAAGCTTGCGGTCGTAGTGCGTGAGTATAGGTATCAGTAGTCCAATAAACCGCCGTTCTAAGGCAATATCGTAGTTAGTCGTCGGTTTTGCGAATTGCGGGGTAATCACGCGCCTCGAAATGTCATACGCGATCGCGGGTCTTTCGAATGCGACACTGTTAGGCAAAGTACAGAACACGAGCTCTTTGATGACCGGGAGCATTACATTCACATACCAGCGGCCCGAAGTTAGGAACATTCCATGCAGACTATCGACTTCATTTATGTAGGTGAATGCTTCCCAAAACCTCAAGCGCGAATCTCGTGTCGCACCGATGTCTCCCTGTAGAATGGCATCACACTGTTGTTCGACTTCGGAGCGCACACGTGCGAACCTCCTTGCGTACTCCGTCACGTACTCAACTAGTGCTGAATCCTCTCGCCGGGCGTGCTGGTCAACAAAATTCACAAACTCATTGCGTTCTTTCTCCACCTGGTTGCAGTTCTTAAGGTATTCGGTAAGTGGGCCAATCTTATGAATACGGTCGTCTAGATATTGCACATGTTTCTCCGCAATCCAGGGAAGTGTGGCTTGCGGTATCGCAGCAAGAGTGATCTTGATATTTCCGAGACGGGGCGGCGATAGGATGTTCATACCATCTCCTGATTGCCAACCTGTATTGACGTAGACAAGTATTCTTGTATACGCATAAACATTGGAATAGGCATTACAAGGCTAAAGGCAGGGCCATGAAAACGCTGCAGAGCGATGGTTGCCATTAAAGAAGATGCAATATCGCCAAAGGCACCGGCCGCCGTTTGTCGTTGTCTGAGCCAGCGACAAGCTTTGGCAAGCTCGCTTTGATCGTTCTGTTGTGAATCTATCAGGGCGAGAACGGCGTAGGCGGTGAAGAACGTCTTAAAGTACTTATATGGGCCTTCTGGCGAACCCCACGAACCGTCCGCCTGCTGACGTGAAAGCAACCATTCCCGGGCTCTAATAACCGCACTCTGGACGTTAGGCTCAGTAACACTTGCCAGGGCACTAATCGCCTGAGATGTATGCCATTCCGAAGGCACTCGCGTACCTAAAGCCCCACCATCTGTCCCTGCAAAATCACCGCTCGCGGCCTGCAAGCGCAATAATTTATCTACACAGAAGCTCGCATTGTCATGGTCGCCAAGGGTCAGGAACATCCTAAGCGCGACCGCATAAAAGCCAGCACCGAACCATTCCTGTTCGTCTGTACCATCTGTATGGTGAAGCAGACCGTCCCGAACCCGAGCCACCGCGCCAGCGATAAGAGATTCTTCCGACGAGACACCGCATTTTAGAAGTGTTAGAACTACTTGGCAGGTATCCCATAGATCAGTACCCCATGTCTTTTCAGCGGTTACCTGAGACGCTAACCACGATGTCGCTGCGGCTGGACCTCCGTCGTGACCAGAACGCGTAACCCATCGACTGACCGGCAGAACTCCACCATCCATAAGCAACGAGATAATCAATGCCGTCGAAACCACATTCCATTCGGCGTGTCCCTCAACTTCCCACGATCCGTTTGGCCTTTGATTTTCAACGATGAAAACTGCTGCCCTAAAAAGTGTTGGCTCGATATGCTCGATCAACCAGTCGTGCAAATCGTCACGAAGACAAGATAATTCGGGCTCTAAGCGAGCTCGCTGCTGCAACGGAGAAGAACGTCTTGTGCTTTGAGGGGATAGAACAATGGCTGGCTTACGACCAACCGCCCCTAAAACGGTAATCGGCCGAGCCTGAAGAATCTGCAGCTCTCTACCCACCACCGCCCACTCAACATCTTGTGGACTTCCAAAATGCGCCGCGATTCGCCTTGAAGCCTGAGCGACCTCGGTGATGATCGCATCGTCAGGTGGAACTGTAATATCTCCCTTGGGAATTCGCCGATTCACGACGAGTCCGCTGCTGTCAATCTCGAAGTAATGGGGAGTCTTCGCACCACTTACGAGCTGCTCACCCATCCCCACAACGCATTCGACCACACTCACATGATGAGTTTTGGGCGTTGGACCCTCAGTGAAGCAAACACCGGCATAATCCGGGACCAGCATCTTCTGAATCAAAATCGCCATTGAGGGCACTAGGACTGGTAATCCTCGTCTGGAGATTGCGTATTTAAGGACTCGGCCGTCGTATTGAGACGACCAACATTTCCGAATTGCCGCAATTATGTTTTCGCGCCCCCGAACATCAAGAATGGTTTGGTATTGGCCGGCAAAGGAACTGGCTGCTGCATCTTCAACAACGCAAGAGGACCGGACTGCGAGGGGAAAATCGTCAAGATTAGCCAACGCTTCATCTAAACGGTCGAGAATTATTGTCGGGAAAGTGCCGTCCGTCAAAGCTTCCACGATTCGCGGCTGATATTCTTGTGCGTCTTTTAGAGCGGACTCAAAGAAAACCATTCCCATACAATGAGTGCGTTCCAAAGCGAGTAGGTCGACCCCATTTTCACGCAGGAAGTAAGCCAGAACGTCGCGGCCAATAGCGATTCCCGGAGGCACAACAATTCCCATCGCGAGAAGCTCACCTAGGTTACTCGCCTTCGCGCCATACTGACGTACATGCTGCGGATCCAAACTACTCAGCGGTACGATCTTCACGTCCTCATACATTTGGTTGCTCGGGAAGGGCACCAAGTGTTATAGGTAACCCCTCAATGTTCCTTATCCCTTGGTGGATTCGGATCATTACCTGGGGCGATCGTGTCCTTGCTTCTAATCTTTCCATCTCGGCCCTTTATGATCAGCTCGCCACCACCAGCATTTTGCAACATCTCTTTGGCTTCCTCGGCTGCAGCCCCTTGCGTTTGATGGAGACCTGCGGCACGGTCCGCATCGGTCCTCTTGTTTACCCAGGTTCCATCCGATCTTTGATAAACGATCCGATCGTTTTTACTCATGTCTAGCTCCTAATGTGATACCTAACTACAGATGCGATGCGACAACTTCCGTCCGAAACTGTCGTTTATTATGAAACCGTATGCATTTCATTTCATATAGCCTCCTTACGCCTACGCATTATCCCTGACCGAAACGAATTTCCGAGCAAGGTCCGAATGCATGCTTAGCTTCTTCAGCAAAGTCGCGACAATAATTTCTGGTTTCCGGGACAGACTGCTGGTTCGAAAGATCATGCAGTTTAGACCCACCGATTCCGCCCTAACCACCCCAAGCCTCAAGGGCGCAATCACCCTTTGCTCCTGTCCTTCAACAGCTTTCTTCCTCAACCTTCGAGTATCATCCACGAATCGTTAAAAACAACCCATTGGAAATTTGGGGACTGTTATATACTACGAGCGTTCTGGCTCTGTCAACTTTTTTACAACAGGTTGGAAAATGGCTAATCCGGCGACGATCGATCTAAAAAAGCTTGGTGAAAACATCCGGTTTTTGCGCACCGGGAGAGGATGGGCTTTGGCGGATTTGGCAAGAGAGTCAGGCATTTCAAAGGCGTACCTTTCCGATTTGGAAAATGGTTCTGCCGGCAAGCCGAATATTCAATATGTGTATTCCATCGCTCGAGCACTGGATACCACACTTGACCAGTTACTCCACGAAACTGTAGCGTCGAATGATGCAGTCACGTCTAGCGAGGCAGTACTAAGTGATCTGCCACCTGGTCTCGCCGAAATTAAGGCCGAACTGAATCTTAGCGACGCCGACATCGAGCGACTCGCAAAAATTCATTTTCGCGGTAATCGGCCTCGGGACGCCGAGGGGTGGAGATACCTAGTTAAGACTCTAAAAATGTTGGGACAACCACCTCAGGCTGGAGTTTGAACTTTGACGCTAAGTGTTGGAGGACATCGTTACTCCGACCCCGACGTGCTTTCACTTATCAAAAGTCGTCGGGGTCTTGTTGACCCACGCGCCGAAGTGATTCGGCGCGCCAAGAAGTTGAACCAAGAGCTGAGATCTCTGGGAGACATACCCGAGCCGCGGAATCGGATCGAAATTCTTGCTTCTCTCGCCGGCATCACGGTGCTCCCAATGAGCGACCAACCCACTCATGCACAAAATCGCGAGGGACTGTTATTTCGTAATGCTGGCGGACACGCTCGTGCATTCTATGATCCAAGCTTGTCAGATGGTCGGGTCAACTTCACGATTGCGCATGAAATAGTTCACACCTTTTTCCCCAACAGTGTGAATGGAGCGCGTTTTCGAAACGCTCACATAGATCAATCACGGGAAGCGACTGAGTTAGAGCGTCTTTGCCATTTGGGAGCGTCGGAACTACTGATGCCCGAAGAAGAATTTGTTAAGGAGCGCGGCGACGAATTTGGACTAATAGATGTTCCCCGTTTGGCAGGCAGATTCGGAAGCTCATACGAAGCAACTGTTTATCGGTTGGCGACAAGTTACGATGGATTTGCGCTTGCAGGTCGTCTCACATATAGACTGCGCCTGAGCGAACAACGACGATTGCGAGAGGCGGGGCAACCAGATCTTTTTCGCTCGGATGAGAGTACTAATGCGGACCTCAAACCTAAGTATCGACGCCAGAGTTTGCACTATTCGCCAGCTTGTGGCAGTCGCCACCTAATTCCATGGAACAAATCATTTGACGAGGGCTCGCACATCCATAAAGCAAGAGAGCCCGAGGCGATTGGGCGGGCAAACGAACGCCTACCTAATCAGTCGAATCAAATGGGATTGCTGGAGTGTGTTCGAGCGCCGTATCAAGATTCGTCGTCTGATCCCAACTTTCCTGATGTACTCTTTTTTTGGAAAGTTTGAATCTACCATTTCCCGATCTTCGCTGCACCGTCCTTTCCACTTGAGTCCGATGTGGCTGCCCTAGTTATGTCTGGCAAGTCTTCTTACCACCTTCACCATGCATGAATCACCAACCAATCTATCCCAATTGATCAGTAGTTTATAGCGATACTGGTAACGGTGTTTTAAAAGGAACTTGGCAAGAGAGCAGTAACCAGGCGCGGCTTAGTTTAGACTTTCGACACTTGA
>Ga0207710_10001006_pt1 | contig 14752 bp, 11 predicted proteins | sample KBSS24metaG_FD_184400 | JGI IMG/M metagenome (GOLD analysis project Ga0207710, IMG submission 184400) | Switchgrass rhizosphere microbial communities from Kellogg Biological Station, Michigan, USA - KBS S2-4 metaG (SPAdes) (version 2) | ecosystem: Host-associated > Plants > Roots > Rhizosphere...
TACCCGCCCGACCCCGACAAGCCCGTGCAACGACCGAAGATCGGCCGCCGCAAGAACCCGTGACCAGCGGAAACGCCAAGTCCGCACGAACCGCTCCGGAAAGGTGCAGTATGCCACCCGAGGTTTGTCGGTCGGCTTCCTCGGTTGCGCCGGTTGGATCGAAATGCCAAGCCGGGTGCACACGCTGATCACATGCGCCGACAGGAACGCCTTGCCGTGGTCGACGACCAGCGTCTCGGGTGGGCAGACCGGCACTCCGGCCAGCCGGCCGTCCTCGGTGAACACCAACCGCTGGGGAATACCGTGATACGGCCAGCACGCCTGCTCCGGCCAGTCAGCCGCCACCGGCTGTGGCGTGACCGTCTCGTAGAGCACGCCGGCCACGTCGACCGCCTTCGTGGACACCGGCGTCACCCGCAGACCGATGATGCAGCGGGTGAACAGATCCTGAGCGACAGTGATCTGGATCGGCACCCACCGGCAGGTCACCGGTTCCATCGCGAACAGGTCCAGATCCTGGGTGTCGAGGATGACGTACTCGCCCGGCCGCGTCGCCCGCAGACGGCCGTAGGCGCCTGCCGGGCGCTGCGCGATGGACCGCCGGGCCTTCGCGCTGCCCCGCAGCGCGTTCGTTCCCTTCGTCAGGCGGCTCAGATGCCGGTAGGCCGTCGCGGTCGACGGCCGGCGCACGACCTCCACCCCGTAGTCGGCGTCTAGCCGCTCGCCGATCAGCCGCAGCAAAGCACTCGCCGTCGGGGTCGAGGCATTCACCTGCTCGGCGACCACCAGCAGGCAGGCTTCCTCCCACCTCGGGTCCACGGTGCTGCCACGGCCCTTCACCCGCCGGGCGTCAAGCAGGCCCGCCTCACCGGCCTCGCGGTAGGCCGCCACCCAGCGCTGCACAGTCCGCTCCGACCTGCCGAGCTCACGGGCCTTCGCCTCCAGGCGGGCCCGCAGCGGCCTGGCCGGGTCGTACTCGCCGCGCGGCTCGCCGGGCCGAAGTAGGTCGGCGGACCCGGACCGGTAGCCGGTGAGAAGCTCACGGACATGGCCAGCCTGCTCGCTCAGCGCCCGCCGCTGGGCGTCCGACAGCGCCGCCAACCCAGCGCCACCCGCAGGAGGTTCGTCGTCAGGGGCCATCGCCACCGCGCGTGCCACGAAGGCCGCCAGGCCGACGGTTCGCCACCGGTCCTGCGCGTCGCGGACGGTGAGCCTGGTGCCCTCGACCTGCACCACCTCGACAACTTCGCCGTCAAAGGTGAACCGCATGCCGACACGGAGCATCACCGCCTGGCTCATCCGCCCACCGCCTCGGCGTGTGGGCGGACAACACTCGTCCCGTCCAGGGGAACGGCCAGATCGGCGTGTAACTCGCCGTGCCAGAGCAGGTGCAGCACCACGGGCCGGACCACGGCCGGATGAGCCGGCCGCAGGGACCGTTCCACGTCCACGATCGTCCTCCCTCCGGCAGCCGCCCCGAGCACCTGCGGTATCAGCGCCTCCTCGATGACCATCGGGCGCCGGTAGCCGGCGAGGAACGTGATGTTGGCCAGCAGCCGCGGCGGCGCGCCATACCACTCCTCGAATGCCCAGCCGCGCGAGGAGACCGTCTCCCGCGTCCAGGCCATCAGCGCCCGCACGTCTGGGTCGTCGCGTTTACTCGCCGGCTTGACATCCACCACAGTCGGCCCGCCGTCGCCGTTCACGACCAGCAGGTCCGGTACATGCCGGCGGATCCGGTCACCATCCGCGCCGACCAGCTGGAACGGCTGCGCGGCGATGCCCACCACAGCCGCGTCGAAGTCCGCCAGCATGATCCGAGCCAGCTCAAGACGACTCTCGTAGATCACCAGGCGGTTGACGGTAGACGACCAGTACCAGCCCGAGTAATGCCTGCGGCCCTTGTACCAGCGGAACTCCCGCACCGGCAGACACTCCGCCAGGTCCTCCACGGCGACACGGTCCAACGTCGTGTCCACCTCGGTCCCGGCTGTCGACCGGTACCGCACCCGGACACGTCGCCCAGAGCATGACGAACCGCCAACCACCCGATCATGGTTACACCGCGCACCGCCGAACCCGAGGGCGCCACGCCGAGCCATTTCTCACCGATCTGTCGGTCGGCGACAGATCGGTGACATCTCTTTTGCGAAACTGTCATCTCTTTTGAGAACCTACAAATACCTAATTTCCTGGACGTGTCGCTCCGAAATAGTCGTCTCCCGTCCACCTGTACGGGGCGACGTGCACCAGCTGGTTCTGCCCCGGAGCGCTGATCATCTGACCGTTTCCGATGTAGATCGCGACGTGGTGGATGTTGGTGGCGGTGCCGTAGTAGACGAGGTCGCCGATCTGGAGTGGTTGTCCGGGCGGGACGACGGGCCCGGCTTCGTACTGGGTCTGGGCGGTGCGGGGCAGGTCGATGCCGGCGGCCTTGTAGGCGGCGCGGGTCAGGCCGGAGCAGTCCCAGCCCCCCTCGGCCGGGCCGTCTCCGCCCCAAAGGTAGGGAAGGCCGATCTGTCCCTGGGCGTAGAGGACGGCGGCGTAGCCGGCGTCGGACGGTGCGGTGTCGGCGGCGAAGCCGCTGGTGGAGCTGTACTGGGTGGCCTGGGTGACGACCTGCGCGACGTAGGCGTCCGAATGGTTGTACGTCCACAGGGCGTGGGTGAGGTCGGTGGCGACGTGGTTGTCGCACAGGTAGAAGGCGGCGGCGTAGACGGCGTCCTGCGCATTGTAGAGCGACGGCGGGTTCGCGCCGCCCGCCGGTAGCTGGTGGCGGGCCACGACCTCGGTGAACGTGTCGGCGAGGAACTGCATCGGCCCGCCGGCCCCGGCGCTGTTGGTGCCGCTTACCACGCCCGGCAGCCGGCTGCGACCATGATCAGACTCCACTTCGCCGATGGCGGCAAGCGTCGTCCAGGACAGGCCGGGACAGGTTGCGGCGGCCTGCATGTAGAGGTTCAGGTAGTCGGCGGGAATGTCGTCGAGCGCGGTCTGGCTGGGGCTGCCGCCGCTGGAGCAGCCGAGGAACCAGCCGACGACGGGTGCGCACAGGACGCGTTCGGCCATCTGCGCGGCGGCAGCCCCCATCATCACGATGAGCAACACCACGGCGGCGACGGCGGCGGCGAGGTACTTGGTCATGGCCACTCACCCCCGGATGCCGTGTGGGGGCATCGGCGCGGGCGGGCGCAGGCCCGGCCCGGCCGCGGTGTCAGCAGAGCGGTCGTCGACCGGGTCGGGCGGGCGCAGCTTGGGCCAGGCACGGGTGAGCTGGTCGAGGCGGAGCCGGTGGGCACGGGTACTGGTCAGGGGCAGCCAGCGGGGAAGGGTGGGATCGAGTTGGGCATCAGCGGGGGCGAGGGTCGCGGCAGTAGTGGCGACTGGGACCATGTCGGGCTGATCGAGCCCGCTCACCGCCGCGGCCAGGACTTGGCGGGCGTGGGTCTCACGCTGGGTCGTGGGGAACCAGAACAGCACCGGCGTGCTGATCCTCGTCGCCGCCGCGAGCCGCCCGTAGTCGCCTATCTTCAGAGCGAGGCGGCTGAGCTGCTCGGTGCCCCAGTCGAGTTCGAGGAACCATTCGATCTCTCCCCGGGCGGACTTCCACCGTCCGTAGGCGTCGGGGCGGACCAGGTCCCCGAACGAGCGCAGGCAGCGGGTCTCTGACCACCAGGCGGTCAGCGTGCCGGGTGGGGTGGGTTGGCGGGCGCGGGCGATCAGGGCGGTGAAGAAGCCGTTGACGGCGACGGTGTGCGCCAGGCGCAGCGAGTGGGCGATGGCCATCGCGCGGGCGTGGCGGTAGCCGATCTCCTTCAGTTCGATGCTGTCCTCAGCGGCGAGTACGCTGGCGCCGGCGATGTCACAGACATAGTGCGCGGGGGGCTGGCCCTGCCCGACGGGGATCAGGGGCTGGAAGCGGTCGAGGACCCGCCAGCGGTAGAGCTCCAGCAGCCGACGGTTGGCGGCGCGGCGGCTGGACCAGCCGGCCTCGACGATCTGGTGGGTGGTCAGTACCCGGTGTTCGTAGACGAGCCGGGCGATCCACCGGTCGCGGGGAGACAGGTGGCGGGCGAGGTAGGCGACCAGCGCGGCGTCGGCGACGACCCGGCCGGGGGCCCGGGGCGGGATGCGCAGGGCACGCTGGGACTGTGGATAGGCGACCATGAGAACTCCGAGTGCTCAGCTGGCGGGGCGACGGGGGTCGGCCTGCGGCTGCGGGGCCGTCGGGTCGGGCGGCGTCGGCGCAGGGGCGGGCGCACGGCGGCGCAGCTCCCGACGGATCTGGGCGGCGCGGCCGGGTACCGGGGCGGGCAGCTTCTCGGTGCGCAGCGTGAACGCCGGGGCCTCTTCTCCGACGACGACGAGGCGGGCGGCGGCGTGGAAGACGCCGAGGTTGGCCAGGTCGTGCTCGGACAGGCGGGGTTCGACGTGGCGGACGAGCCGTTTCGCGTCCGCCGGCGACATCGTGAAGTAGATCTTGCTGCGGGCGTTCGCCGCGATGCTTTCTTCCAGGTGCCTCGGTAGTTGGGCGAGGTTCTGGTGCGCGAGGGTGATGCCGAGCCGGTAGCCGCGGGCGGCGGCGAGCATGTCCTCCAGCGCGTACGGAAGCGTGAGGAAATTGTGTGCTTCATCCAAATACAGGGCGGCGTCGGGCCTTTCGCCTTGGGGCATCCGGGCGCGGCGGGTGGTGGCCTGCCAGACTGCGGAGACGACGATCGACCCCATCAACGCCGCGGTTTCGACCCCGAGCGCGTCTTGGGCGATACGGACGAGGCACACCCCGCCGTCGTTGAGCACGGAGTCCATGTCGACGGTGGAGGGGCCGGCGGCGATCGCGGCCCGCACGAACGGCCGCAGGAGAAACCCGCGCAGCTTGTTCATCAGTGGGGCAACGGCGTGCGCCCGCGCGGGCTCGGACAGGGCCTCGTACCACTGCCAGAAGCCAGCCAGGATCTCGTTGCCGGCACCCTTTTTGATCTCGCCGACCAGGCGCTCCCGGTAGGCGACGTCGGTCAGGAGCAGGGGCAGGTTGGTCAGGACGGGGACCTCGGGTTGGGCTGCGAGGGTGAGCAGCCCGGCGCGGAAGATGTCGTCGGTCCGGGGGCCCCAGGACTCGTGGTAGACCCGGCTGAAGATCGACACGAGGTTGTCGACGGCGCGTGACCGGTCGGGCTGATCCAATGGGTTCAGGCACGGGGGGCGACCGGACGATTCGGCGTCGAACAGCGTGAGCCGGTCGACGGCATCCAGCGGGTAGCGGGCGAGGATGTCGATGATCTGATCGCCCTTCGGATCGACGTTGACCACCCCCCGGCCCGCGGCTACGTCGTCCAACGTCATCCGGGCGAGCAGCTCGGACTTGCCCGAGCCCGTGGCGCCGAGGATGTGCAAGTGGTGACGGGTGTCCGGAACCCGCAGGCCGACTGGGCGGGCATGACCCGCGTCGGAGCGGCCGAGCGAGCGGATGTTCGGACCCTGGGCGGCAACGCCGGGCGGTGGGGCGACCGCTTTCGCCCCAGCGCGTTGCAGGCCAGGGGTCGCCTCGTCGACCGGCAGGTGGGCCAGCGCGCCGACCTCGGCGACCGACAGCAGGTCCCCACGGCCGAGCTGGCGGGCGGCCAGAACGGGCAGCGGGCGGCGCAGCCGGGCGCGCTTGAAGTAGTTGTGCTCGCCGTAGGCGGCGAACGCCGAGGCGATCGCGTGCGCCCGGCCGCGCAGCTGGCCGCCGACCCGGGCGGCGGCCTCCTCGTCAGCGGTGTCGTCGAGGACGGCGACGACGGCATAGCGGACGCGGACCTCGAACTGGGCGCCGCGGCCCTTGGCGACGATCGCGCGGTCCTCCGCGGACAGCGCGAGGGAGGTCTGATGGTCGACCTTCACCGGCGCGGGGGTCCGTCGGGTGCGCCGGGAACGGCCGGTGTGGGGGGTGATCAGGTCGAGCAGGTCGCCGAGCAGCGTGGCCGAGCCGCCGGCACGCACCTGGCGGGCCGATCGGCGGGCTTTGGCGACGCGGCGGCCGGTGACCGGGCGCGCCAGGATCTGCATTACCGCCCGCTGGGTGCGCGCCAGCCCGCCGGGGGCGGCGAGCAGCGCGCGGAGCGGATCAACTTCATGATCCGTACGGATCGGCAGCACTTCGGGCCGGGCCAGACGCAGTTCACCGCCGGCGGCGAGCAGCCTCCGGCCGGGCCGGGCCACGACGGGCAGCGGTGCACGGGTAGGGGTAGTGCGGGTATGGGCACCGGGCCAGGCCGCCTCGACGGCTCGCTCCACGAATCCCGCGGGGACGACGCCGGGGACCCAGATCTGGATGCGGACCCCGTCGGCGTCGAACAGGTACTCCCACACGAGGTGCGGCTGGCCGATCAGGCGCCGCCATCTGGGTCGGAGCAGGCCGAGCAGGTTCGCCCACAGAGCGCTCGTGCCGGCCGGGTCGACGGCGGGTGGGGCCAGCACGGTCACGAGGCGGGCGCCGGCGGTGAGCCGCTGCTGGTAGCGGCGGCGTAGCCGCTGGCGCAGGGTGAACAGCCCGGCGGCGGTGACGGCGAGCAGCGGGCCGGCGACGGGTCCCCAGACCGCTGCCCACGCCCGCAGGTGGCCCAGCATCTGGTGGAGGAAGCCGGCGGGGTCGGTCAGGTAGGTGGTGAGCGGCGACGACGGCGTGGTCGCCGCCGCGGCGAGCAGGTCCATGGTTGCGATCTCCATGCGTCTCCGGCGGTGGCGGTCAGGGGGCGTCGAGGTAGATCTGGCCGTCGGGATCGACCGGGTCGTCTGGCGCGGCGAGATCGAGGAAGCCGTCGTCATCACCGCCGTGAGCGTTGGCGGCGAGTTCGGAGGGGTTTGTTGTGATTAGGGCGTGTTCGACCCCAGAGGCGAGGGTCTGGAAGGCGACCCGTTGTGTCCCTGCCGCGAGGAGTCCTTGTCCGCGGTCGGCGGAGAGAAGGAACTGCCGTTCGCCTTGGGACAGGTCGAACACGGCGGTGATCTCGTCGATCGCCTGCGGCGCCTGCCGGAGCAGGATCTGGGTGGCGGCGTTGGTGACAATCGCCTTGCCGAGGTCGGTGGCGAGCACGTCGGCGGTGTCCTGGGTGGCGACGGTGAGCCCGGCCCAGTACTTGCGGGACGACTTCGCCATCCGGAACAGGAAGTCCGCGCCGGCGGGCTGGCGCATCAGCAGCCACGCCTCGTCGACCACGACCAGGCGGGGCCGGCGGTCGGCGGGGTTGGAGACCCGCCGCCACACGGCGTCGAGGACGAGCAGCGTCCCGATCGGCTTCAGCTCTTCGGCCAGGTCGCGCAGGGAGTAGACGACGAGGTGGCCGTCGCCGCGTCCGGTGGTCGGCCCGTCGAACAGACCGGAGAACGCCCCTGCCGTGAACGGGTGCAGCCGGGCGCCGAGCGCCACCGCCGCCGGGTCCTCCGAGGCGGCCAGGGTGGTGGCGAGGTCGGCCAGCAGCGGTGCCGGCCGGCCCCAGCTGCGAGGGTCGGAGCTGATCCCCACCGCCTGGTAGGTCGCGGTGATAGCGACGTCGAGCGCTGCCCGTTCGCCCGGGGTCAGCTGCCCGACCAGGACGGAGATGACGGTGTGCAGGAACAGGCTGCGGCGTACCAGCGCGTCGCGCGGCGCGGTCCGACGGCCGTCCGAGGTGACCTGAATGGGGAGGTCGAACGGGTTGATCCGCACGTCGCCGGCGCCGAGGTGCAGGTAGCTGGCGCCGACCGCGGCGGCGAGCCGGGCGTACTCGTCTTCGGGATCGACGACGTGGACCTCGATGCCCCGGTAGAGGCTTCGGAGGAGTTCGACCTTGACCAGATAGCTCTTCCCCGCGCCGCTGCGGCCGAGGATCACTGCGTTGTGGTTGTCGACGTCACCGAACCGGTCCCAGTGCACCAGCCCGTTGCTGGCGACGTTGAGCCCGTAGAGCACTCCGGTCGGTGTCAGCGAGGTCGGGTCGGCAGGCGGCAGGTCCGGGCTGGTGAACGGGAACGCCGCACTCAATGCCGCGGTGTCGAAGGTGCGGCGCATCCGCACCTGGTCCAACCCGAGCGGCAGGGTGCTGACCCAGCCTTGCAGGGACCGGTAGCTGACCGGTTTCGCGTCCAGCAGCAGGCTGGCCGCCAGCGCCCGCACGGCGGCGACCTCATCGGCCAACTCGGCTTCGCCGGTCGCGTGGACGGTGAGGTAAAGACCAAGGCGGAACAGTTTGCCTTCGCCGCGGGCGACACGCGCAGACAGGTCGTAAGCGTCCTCGGTCGCCGCCTCGACCTGCGGGTCGATCAGCCGGCCGCGTTCGTCACCGACCTGGCGGCCGGACTCCAGCTTGGCCAGCTGGCGGCGTAGCCGGTTCGCCGCGGTGACCGGGTCGATCGGCTCAACATGCACCGCGACGTCGACTCGGCCCGGATAGGTCAGCAGCGGGGAGAGCCAGCCGGCGTGGACCTCCCGCGGATAGCCGGTGATCGCCATCGTGGCGAGGAGGCCCCCGCCGACGTCCAGATGGCGAGGGGCGATCGACAGAGAGTCCGGGACGAACGCCGCCGCGGCGGCGTCCACCGTGGACGGGCTGGGGGCCTGCGCAGAGGCCCGGCGTCGGGCTCGTCTACTCATCGGCCGTGTCCCCTCCGTGCTGCCTGTCGTGCTGGCCGTCGGGAGCCGCCGCCGGAGCGCCCGGCGGGCGAGCGGAGGCCGGGCGGGTCCCAGAAGTCGGCATCGTCGGTGTCCACTGGGCCGTCCACCTCGGCGTCGTCGAAACGGTCGCCGTAGCCCGGTCCAGCCGCGTCCGGGTCGTCGAACCCGTCGTCGTCCAGGAAGCCGCCGTCGTCGGCGTCGGGCTGGTAGGACGGGTAGCCCTCGGGGAGGTCGGCGGTGATGACCTCGTCGGGGGCCGCGAGCGCGGCCGGCGGCACCAGACCGGAGGGGTTACAGGCCGCGGCCAGCACGCTGGTCGCCGTGCCAGCGTCCAGCGGCGTGACCACGATCCCGGCTGGTGCCAGGAGGTCGGTCGCCTCGGTGAGGCGGCGGGCCAGCCGGGTGTGCGCGGCACGACGGGCGGCCTGTCCGGCGCGGCGGGCGTCGCGGGCCGCCGCCCGCCGACCCGACAGCGCGGCCAGCGGGGAGGCGCCGCCAAGCCCGTCGACCGGGCCAGTGACCAGCGGTTCCCGCAGGACCAGCAGCACCTGGCGGGTCAGCAGCTGTATCTCGTCGGCGAGCTGGGCCAGATAGGTGGCGTGCTCGCGGGCGGCGTTCGCGAGCGCTGGATGGGGCAACTGCTCGGCGGCGGCGTCGAGCTGCCGGATCTGGTCGGTCAGGTCGGCGGGCATCGCCCGCACGAGGATCTGCACCGGCGCGGTCAGGGAGTGCAGGTAGCGGGCGAACACGCCAACCAGCCCGTCCTGCTCGACCGGTGTGCGCAGCGCGAAGTTCACGGTGGAGGCGACCGCGACCACCGCCAGCCCGTCCGCGCCAAGGTCGATCACGCCGACCCCGGCGTTGCTGGTGACGGTGCGGGCCGGCAGCCGCAGCGGCGCCGTCTCCACGCCTGCTGGCCGGCGGTCGCGCGAGCTGCTGGTCGCGCGGGTGGCCAGCCAGGACGGCGGCGGGAGCACTCCTTCGGGGGCGTTGATGCGGTGCCGCGGGCTGGTGCGTTGGCGGATCGCGGCGACCAACAGCCGGTCGAGGGACAGCCCGTCGCGCTGACCGAGGACGAGGACGCCGGCGACGGCGGCGACCGGCACGGCGAGCAGGGCGAACAGCGGCAGCGGCAGCAGGCTGCGGGTAGCCGCCCAGGCCACATAAAGCGCGAGGCCGGTCAGCGCGAGGATCAACACCTGGCGGGCGGTGAGGCCGGCAACGATTCGGTCTTCACGATCAACGTCGGCGGGGATGTGCACAGGGTGGGTCACGGCCGTGGACCTCCAGGCGGCGGTGCGGTGAACCGCGGCATCGGGACGCCACGCGCCGGCGGGCGCGGCACCGACGGTCGCGGCGCTGGTGTTCGTGGGGCTGGTGTTCGCGGGGTTTGTGGGGTGCTGGGACGCGGTGCCGCCGGCCTGGCCCGGCGTGCCGGGGGTGTGGCGGGGACGCGGGGCGTGGGTGGGGGCATCGGCGGGCTGACGCGACCCGGTGCCGGGGAGCTGAACAGCACCGGCATGGCGGTGCCCGTACGGGCCCGCAGTCCCGGCGCACTGACGCGGGGCGAGCCGTCCGCGCGCCGGGCCGCGTCCGGCGCGCGAAACGTGGCCGGAGCGACCGGCCCTCTCGGCCGGATCGGCGTCGAGGAGGAGGGGGAGGTCGGCTCGGGGCCCGGGGGTTGGAACCTGACCCGTGTGGAAGCGCCGGGCGGGGGTCGGAACGTCCTCGCTGTCGCTGGCGGCGTGGACGGTGTGCCGGTGTCGTCCGGAGAACGGAACACGGGCATGCCGGGTGGCCCGCTCGGCCGCGGACGGGGACGGACGGTTTGGTCGGGGCCGGCACCCGGTGTCGCAGGGGCCTGGAAGACCGCGGGCGGGGGCGGGCCGACCGCCTTGCCGTTGGCGAGATGATGCACAGACACCGCCGGTAGGGGTTGAAGGAACACAGGGCTGGTCCGGCCGCGTGGAAGCGGCCGGGAAGTGATCGCTGCCGGCCGTGGGGCCCTCGGCTGCCACCCGGGACGGCTGGGAGTACGCGCCGGGCTGGCCGTGCGGCTGTTGCGGGAGCCGAAACGTCCACCGCCCAGAAGACCCATAGCGCGGCCGGTGATGTAGGCGCGCACGATCCGGCCCAGAACGCCGCTGCCACCACCGCCGCCTATCCGCGGCATCATCCAGAACGGAATCTTGAACAGAAAATAGATCATGGTGATCGCGGCGAGGAGGTTCACGACACCGTCGGGCGTCGGCCCGAACACGGTGAAACCGCCCGGGGTGAAGAACACCTTGAACGAAGCGGTGAGAACGAAGGACTGGGCGATCTGGATACCCAGACAGGAGAAGAACGCCCGCCACCACCAGAACGCCACCTTCTCCGTCTGGGGCAGGGCATGACCGGCGAGCGCCAGCGGGGCTGCGCCGATCAGTGACACGGTGAGAACGACCCGGGCGATATAGGTACACAGCAGGGCGACGACCCCGCCGGCGAGGAACAGGCCGAGGAAGATCACGAAGATGCTGCGGTTGACTTCCCCGGAGGGGCCGGGCGAGGAGATCGCCCCCAGAACGATGTTCCGGAGCTGCTTCGAGGCGGTGTCCGGGTCCACGCCCTGCCCGAGGATCTTGCCGGGCAGTGGATTGGCCAGTTCGATGGCTTTCCCGGCCAGGAACTGGGAGAGGGCCGCGGCGAGGAAACCCACGGGAATCCGTGGTGCGATCTCTTTGACGCTCGTGCGGGTCTGGACCGTTCCGAACATCATGATCGTGATCCCGCCGGCCATGATGAGGATGCCGTAGCCGGCGACGCTGATCTCCCAGGACGTTGTCCACAGCTGTCCGATCGCGGGAATCTGCGATGGTGTCGGCGTCGTGAGCAGTGTTTTGCCCAGCAGGTCCAGCAGCGGGTCCAGTGCTGCGGTCACCAGTCCGCGGAAAAACGCGTTGATCGCGCTGGTGATACCGCGGGTGATCCAGCCGACGATGCCTCCACCTCCGCTGCCACCCGTGTCCGGTGCAGTCGGCGTGGTGTGCGCCGAGGGCGGCGGCGGAGTCGACGGCTGCGGCGAGCAGTCCGCCGCGTCATCCGTGCACGTGCCAGTGCTACCTGGGTCGGTGCTGGTGTCGGGGGTGCTGTCGTCGAGGCCGGTGGGTGGCACGTCTGCCGCCCAGGGCAGGCTGCCTGGCGGTGAGCTCGGCGTCGCGGGCGCGGCGGGTGCGGGCGCGGCGGGTGCGGGCGACGCTCCGGGGGTGCCGGAGGGGGCCTGGGGTGACGGACCGGCCTGCGGGTTCGGGGTAGGCCGGTTACCGGCGGCGGGAGCCGCGGAGGGTGCTGCTGCGGGAGTGAGGGGGTCGGCGTGCGCCAGCGCGGGGCAGGCGAGAACGAACAGCAGCGTGAGCGCCGCCGCCCCGACCAGCCGCAGACCCCAGCGCCCGCGACCATGCTCACGACCGGCTGCGCGGGCTACGTGGACACGGGTCCGCACATCGAGGGAAAGGGCACGGCGGGCGAGGACGGCGGCGGCCACGATCAGCCTCCGACGATCTGCTTGAGGATCTCGACGACGACCGGGGCGAGTGCGGCGAGCCCGTAGCCCCAGGCGGCGTTGCGGAAGGCGTCCTTGGCTTTGCCGACCTCGCTCGGCTCGCCGTTGGCGATCAGGTAGCGCACGCCGCCGATGGAGAGGAACACCGTCGCCAGCAGCGCCAGGATGCCCATGATCCAGTTGCGGACGTTATTCAGGACCGTGTTCAGATCCGGCGCCACCGGCGCCGCCGGCTGCACCTCCGCGAAGGCTGCAACGCTGCTCGCGAGCACCAGCGCGAGCACGACGACGGTGAGCAGGACCGCTCGGCGCACCACCGCGCGCCAGCCGGCAGCGCCGGAACGGGTGGGACGGGCCACTGGACGCGGTCGGGTCGGGCTCATGCCGGCACCCCCGCGACCATTGGAGGCACCCCCGCCGGGTCGGGCGTTGTGGCGGACGTCGCGCTGCTGACTGGTGGGCCGGGTGGCCGAGAGGAGGGATCGTCAGCGGGCGTGTGCTGGCGGTGGCCGGTGAGGTAGTCGACCAGGCGCCGTTCGGCCCGGTCGCGCAGTCGGTAGGCGGTGCGCGCCGGAGTGGCGTGGCGGGCGGCCCACGCAGCGACCGAGACGTCATCGAGTCGGGTCGCTGCGACGAGGGTGGCCTCGGTCTCGGTCAGGACCCCGTCCGCGACCGCGCCGGCGAGGACCTCGTACGGACCGTTCGTCTGGGTCTGGGTGACGGTGTGGGTGTGGAACAGGTCCGGGTCGGGATGCGGGGTCTCCAGCGACTGGGTGAGCAGGTCCAGGCCGGCCCGGTAGGCGGCCCAGCGCAGCCGCACCGCGATGCGCGGCAGGTCCAGGCGGACGGTCGCGAGGGCGGTGAGGAAGCCGGTCAGGACCTCCGCCTGCACGTCGGCCGTTTCGAGGTCGCTGTGCTCGCCGAGCCGGGAGGCCACCGCCCGTAGTGCGGGCAGCGCCATCCCGGCGGCGCCGACCGTCCACGCGCCGCCACGGGCGCGGGAGCGGCGGATCACCACCTTCCAGGCGGTGTCGCTGGTGGTCTGCGGGCAGGAGCGCGCCAGGAGCCGGTCGCGCAGCTCGTCGAGTGCCACAAGCCGGTCGGGTAGGCCGGGCACCGGTGCGCCGTCCAGGGCGAGCGGGTCGGGGTCGGTGACCAGGAGTGCGAAGCAGTCCCGCAAGGTTGCCAAGGGCAATGCCGGTGCGTTCGTGTCGGCGTTTCGAGCAGGAAGGGAAGATGTGTCGTCGGGCATGGTCCGCCGTCCTTCGGGCGTCGCGGAATTCGGACAGCCTCAAGGACGCCACATCAAAGACAGCGAAAAGACAGCGCGATCTCCCAGCGAATGCACAGCGAAGATCGCTGTCAGCCGGCAGCGTCGCAGCGGGCCGATGCCGGCATTCCCACACGCCTCCTCCACCGCCGCAGGCCACGAGCTGGCTCGGACCTGACAGCGGGCTTCTGACCTGGGACGCTGTGACATTGCTGGCGCGCTGCTCGTGATCGCTGCCACGTGCCCAGCGATCATCAATCGACCTCCGCTGGCACCTGCGAGAAAAATCTTGAAAAAAGTATCCAGCCCATTCATCGGGGTGCTGCCAGCGGGATAACAGCGATCGATAGTCCGGTCTGACTAGACCCGAGGCGGCGGGAAAAATCTTGGAGAAAGTCGTGGGGGTGATGGCAAAAAACGGCACAGCAGCCGGTCTCCTTTTACGACCTCGGAAACACGCTCGTCGTGAAAGGCAGGACCACCAGTGCCCATCGCATCCGAGTCTGACCGCAACACTCTGCCGGTCGTCCCGGCGGGCCGACCGGCGACCGTCTGGCCATGCTCGCCAGCCACACCCGGCCAGACCTCGGCCGGCTGGCTTCCAGCGGCTGTGGAACGCCTCGTCGTCACCGTCAGCCGTCCCGGCGACCCTGTCCTGCTGTTGACCGAGCCACCCCCGGGGCAGCCCGCCCGGCCGGTCGAGCCCGGCGACGATGAGCTGGGCGAGGGACTCGCAGCCTGTGCCGGGACCGTCGCCCGACTCGGCCGGCGCGTCCAGATCCGGACCGCGTCCGCCGACGCGTCGCCGCGATGGGCCGGGTCCGCCTGCGGACCGGAGCGCGTGGCCGGTCCCGGTCCGGACCCCGACCGCTTCGTCCTGGTCGTCACGGTCGTGGAACCGACCCGGCTCGGCTGGTTCACTCGGATCGACTGGGGCGGTCTGCTGGGTGTCGGCGGCACGCTCGCCGTCGTTAGTCGCTGCGAGAGCCTCGGCGGCTGGCTCATCGACCCCAGTGTCGAACTGGCCGCCGCGGTGGGCCGCGGCGGTCTTGCGCTGCTCGACCGGATCGTCCTGCTGGAGATCCCTCTGGACCGGCTCGACCGGCCTGCCGCGCCCATCCCCAACGGGGTGATCGCCCAGCGGGTGCACTCCGATTTGCTGCTGTTTTCGGCGGTGAAAAAGTCCGTGGGTTCACGCCAGCCGAAGGTTGTTCAACCTGAACCCAAGCGGTGGTCTGGCGGATCTGCTGGTCCGGGCACTGGGGTTCAGGGTGATTTCAAGGGGCTGTTCTCGTGAGGGCGGGTC
>Ga0207710_10001009_pt1 | contig 14745 bp, 11 predicted proteins | sample KBSS24metaG_FD_184400 | JGI IMG/M metagenome (GOLD analysis project Ga0207710, IMG submission 184400) | Switchgrass rhizosphere microbial communities from Kellogg Biological Station, Michigan, USA - KBS S2-4 metaG (SPAdes) (version 2) | ecosystem: Host-associated > Plants > Roots > Rhizosphere...
ATATTAGATAGAAAAAAAGATAAAGAAAGAGAATGCAAGAAAATGAGAAAAATATTCAGGGGTTGTTTATAGAATCAAACTATGAGGAATTAAAAACAATATATTTTTGTTTCAAAACTTAATTAATAAAAATGACGACACAAGAAATAGCTGTTCTTTTGGTAGATATGTGCCGCAATGGAAAAGTTGAAGAAGCCAAAGAAGAATTGTTTGGGCAAGACATTATCAGTATTGAGCCTGTTGAGGGTTTGCTTCCAAAAGAGACAAAAGGTATGGACGCTGTCAAAAAGAAGGCTGAATTGTTCATTTCAATGGTTGATAGTTTTTATGGCAGTACCATATCCGATCCGATAATAGCAGGCGATTATTTTTCTGTTTCCTGGGAAACCGATATACAAATGAAAGGCGATGCCCGCAAAACTATGAGCGAATTATGTGTATATAAAACAAGTGGAGGTAAAATAATTTCTGAGCAATTCTTTTATTAAACTGACCATCTTTGTTTGTTAATTGATTTCAAAACTCCTACTCAATACTATGGCCGAACAGGAAGTAATAAAACACACAAAAAAGATATTTACCCTCTGGAGAAGTAACAAAGGATTTTGGCATAAGCTTGGCGAGTTTATAATAGAGATCATTATTATTGTATTTGCCGTAAGTCTTTCTATATATCTACATGACAGAAGTGAATTAAAACACCAGCGTCATGAAACAAAAGAATTTTTGCTGGGATTAAAGCAGGATCTGAAAACCGATACTGCTGAAATGAATGAAGATAAAGGATCATACCTCCAATGCGGTAACGCTTTCAGTTATATAACGAAGAGAAAAATAAATGAGTCATTGGACCAGGATAGCATCGATAAATATGAACACTGGATATTTAATACGACAGGATTGATACCTAACAGTGGAAGATTTGAAGGTTTTAAATCATCCGGCAAAATAGGAACGATCGGGAATAAAGAATTGCAGAACGACATCATGGATCTATACCAGGAAGACATTCCAGTCCTGCTGGCAAGCACCAATTACTATATATTTAAAAAACAAAGGCTTTTTGATTACATAGCTGTTAACAGGAAAAGGGTAAGTGATATCACTACCAACCAACTTGCTATCCTGACGTCGGACCAGGCATTTAATATCTGCCTTACTCTTACTTCTGTTTCGGAGATATTAGATCGATACGATCTTTGTATAAATAAAATGAAAACGATCATCGAAGAGATCGATAAGGAATATAAAAGTGAAGAATGAAAAGACTTTCAAACTACAGGAATTTACTAAAAAGGAGGCTGAACATTCACAACCTCCTTTTATTTTCATCTTACGGTTATTAGTATCAATATGTGACTTCCAATTCTACTCTGCGGTTCTTTGTGCGTCCTGCAGTAGTATTATCCCCAATTGGCGTTGTTGAGCCAAAACCTTCTACTGTTATTCTGTCTTCACTAATGCCTTTACTAACAAGATATGCTTTCACTGCATTGGCTCTTCCTTCACTGATCTGCATATTGTCATCTTTTTCTGTATCGTCTGTATATCCTTTCAATTTAAGTTTTAATCCCGGGTCATCTTTCATGATCTTAATGATATTACTTAAAGAAGCCGTTGACTTTGCCGACAGTTTTGTGCTGCCTGCGCTGAAGCTGATGTTTCCTGTAGAGCTGACCATTTTATTTACTTCGGCACTCACTTTTGGTATTTCAGGACAACCATTATTGCTTGCCGGACCTGCTACGTCAGGGCATTTATCTACATCATCATTTACACCATCTCCATCCCTGTCTTTAACAGGACAACCATTGTTACTTGCCGGACCTGCTTCGTTTGGACATTTATCTTCTTCGTCGTTGAGTCCATCCTTATCTGTATCAGGTATCGGGCAACCTTCATACTTAGCCAAACCTGCTACATCAGGACATTTATCTACATCATCATTTACACCATCACCATCTCTGTCTTTAACAGGACAACCATTGTTGCTGGCCGGACCTGCTTCATTCGGGCACTTATCTACATCGTCATTGAGACCATCGCCATCGGCATCTAATATTACTGCAGTTGTAGTAGCCTGGTAAGTTGCTTTTGGTTTGTTACCAAACAACCTGATCTTTAATCCAGCCTGTATATTCTGATTTTGATATTTAGGAGAACCTGTTTCTGCGTTTAGATCACTCATATTACTGAGCCCATGAATATAGCGTCCAAAAACAGTTACTCTTCCATGCGGAAATACTTCAACTCCTCCAAATACTGAAAAACTTGTTTTCTTAAAATCATCTTCTGTGCCTGTGTTATTGTCTTTTAGAGAACTGAGAAAATCAACTTGTGGTCCAAGTATAAAAGCAAATTGATCGCCTGCATGCAACTTTAGAAGCAATGGAACTGAGATGTACCTGATCTTCCCATCATTAAGTATTAATGAAGTGGCATTATTATCCGTATGATAAGAATAAGAACTGTACATTACCTGTGGCTCAATTGAAAAGGCCTTGACGATGGGAAAATTTACCCATGCACCTGCGGCAAAACCTGTCTTGTAATTATACTCGACATCAGCAGGATTGGTATTTTTAGTATCGAATTTACTCCAGTTAAAGGCTCCTAACACGCCACCTGAAACGGTATACTTTTTCACCTCCTCTTTCGAAATGTTTTGCGAGTACACAGCGGCTACTGCAAAACAAGAAAGACCTAATAAAAATATTTTTTTCATAAATAAATTAAATTTTAGATTAATGGAAATAATTACTAGCCGGTACGCACATTATCAAGATCTATTATAGGAACAGTCTTCTTTTCTCATTGTAATACCAATGAATTTATTCATGTTCTTATATGTTGAAGTGGATAATATAAAGTTTTCCAAATTTTATGCCACCCATTTTTTATTGGTGTTGTTTTTAATCTACAGTATGGATACATTATTCAGCAGTAAAGTGGTAAATACCCAGTAATTGAATCGATTATTGACTGTAAAATAATTCTGGCATGTTTTTCAAAGATTATTAAAGCGATGATTTTATTATAATGATGGGCAAATATTCTACATGACGTTTAAAATCTCTTATTATTTTTTTGTTTTGTGTTTGATACTTCAAACGCCATTACTGCATGCACAGTCTTCTTCTTACACAGAAGATTTAAAAAGTGAACAGGAGAACCTGGTAAAACAGCTTCATCAGAGCTCAATTGATCCAAACATTATTTCAGGTATTTCACAAACTGTTAATCTGAAAATAGACAGTATCCGCATATTTATTTTATTTAATGATGCACTTTCTGCTGATGAGAAAGAAAAAGCAATAAAAAGCCTGGTATTTTTTATCAAACAATTGAACAAAAATATTCCCAGGCAAAATCTAAATATATACGAGATACCTTCCGCATTTGAATCCTATAAAACAATTTTGAGTGCATTGCTTTTTCATAAACCAATCGAAAATGTATTGGTGTCGCTGGGAGCTCAGCGTAATCAATTGCTGACTGAAGCTTTTAGCCAGTATAAAGAATATACATTACTGGACCAGGTTGCTGTTTATAAACGAATGGCTTCTTCACCACAATTCATTTTACGTTTCCTGGAAAGTAAACCTGGGTTTAAATATGCAGACTCACTTATACTCATAGCAGCTGCTTATGATCCTATGAGGTTTGCTTCTGATCTTAATAAAGCTGATGCCAGTTTTCAAAATAACATTCGGCGTATAAAAAATACATATCTACAACAAATTGTTGCTATTGCCCAGGATAAAAATGCATCTGAACTAATGCCATTCGCAATGGCATTAGCTGAAAATAGAATTACTGCAGATAGTATTCTTCAAACAAGAAGAGATGTGATGAGGTATTTTCAATTAATGGTAAATATGCAGAAACAATCCTTATGGGAAAATAATTCTTCTGTCTTTCAACAATTGTTGCGCAGGGGTTTAAAAGAAAAATCATTGGTCTTTTATGCGAACCAGATAAATGAACTGCATAGCTCTGCAGATTCAAAACGATTTGCTTCTGTAGAAGGACTTCGGCCAGAAGATCTTTATTATATAATTACCAGTTGTGGCGAAGAGTTATATACATCCAGTTACCTGGGATTATACAAACGGCTAATGGAATATTTTAAAACAGGCACTGCAGACTCGTTATTTAACCTGGTACGGTATGATAATTTTCGAATCTTTATGAGATTGGCAGCTAATTATAATGTACTGGCCGATTTTTTAAATAAAATGCCCCAGGAAAAAACAGGATCGATATTAAAACGATTTATTGCAGGAATAGAAGGTGATATGAATACAGGATTAGAAAAAGCGATGGATATAGCGGATTCATTTACCAGCCTGGACTCTGCTATCACCCTTGTGGATCTCGTTCATGAGGAACTGCAATCAAACCTAAAAAGATGCGAGTCAGTTCAGCAATATTTCGGCATTCAGCTATACAGTATTTTATTACAGGTATTTGACCTGGTCAAACAAAGAAATGAATTGAATAAGCTATGGTCAACATTGGGCAACTATGATATATTAAAACGAGCTGATCTTCAAAACAAAAATGGCGAAATAGTTCAGGTCGTTCTGTTCTATGGAGATGAAGATGGAGTTGCTTCATTTAATAATTTTCAAAAACTATTTACAGGTAATGCCAAATGGAAACTATCCAAAAATGGATCGTGGGTAACGATACGTTCCAATTCACCGGAGCCAATTATTATTTATGCTAATCTTCCGCTGGATAGTAAAGAAGAGTTAGATCTGAAAGCACAGGATAGCTTGTATAGTTTTTTAGAGCAACAGGAAATTGAACCTACAGTTCTTATTCATCGCGGTCATAGTTATCATTTAGGAAATACACTGGCAAGGTTAACCCCATCGGTCAAACTCGCAATTTTAGGTTCATGCGGAGGTTATAACAGCGTTATAAGTATTGCACGCATTAATCCCGATGTACAGATAATCGGTTCAAAAAAAACAGGAGCTAAATCTGTCAATGATATCATCATTAATGTCATCAATGAAACACTGGAGAATAAAAGTGATCTGTATTGGTCTGAAATATGGCAGAAATTATCAACAAGATTCAGAAAGGATGAATTTTTACTCAACCTTTTTAATGAATACATTCCGCCTGGAAAAAATGTAAGTCTTTTTGTCCTTAAACTTTTTAATTATTACAACAGGATCGTTTAAATCTCTTTTAATAAGATCCATAATATAGATTTAAAGCATCTTGAATTAATTATCAATCATCCCAAGGATAAGAATTTGATAACATCTTTTATTTTGCTAATTTTTTGAATAATATAAAAGATAGCTCAAGAATGATTAAATGAATTCCATCTGGATAAGGCTAAAGCTTATAGGGATTATACGTATGATCTGATAATTAAGCCATTAAATCTTTGATTCTTCTAATTTTTTTATTCTCCAAAGGAACAGGTCATAAAAATATTCCTATCTTGAGACGCTAACATTGCAAACAAAAACACTTAACAATTTAAATTCTTAACCATGAGAAAACTTCTTTCTTTATGTGCATTAGCTACAGTGCTTGGTATCGTTTTCTACAATTGTAATAAGCCAGCATCAAATAACACGACTGCGTCATCAGGTGAATTAACGCAAGATGAAAAAGCATTGGTGAAATCGGCAGGATTTAACAGTAATTGGGCGGTAAAAACAGAAGATGGTAATTACCTTATTGAAGGAGATATTCTTTTATCAAGAACTCAATTGACAGAAATGTCTGGTATTGCTCCAACACATGAATATATTATTGCCAATGAAGAGCACTATCGTACAACTAATCTCGTAAATACAGGTAGTGGCGTAAGAGATATAACTGTGAGGCTAGGCAGCGGTTTTCCAAGTTATTATTCAACGGGCCTGGACCAGGCATTGGCAAGATACAATGCACTTGGTTTGAATATTCACTTCACAAGAGTAACAAGCGGTGGTGATATAGTTATCAGCGGAGCAAATCTGGGAAGAGTTCCGGGCGGTGGTTGCGTATTAGGTCAGTCTGCAGGTTTTCCAACCGGGGGCAATCCTTCTCCTGGTTTTACGCTTAGTACTAATAAATGTGCGACAAGTTATTTGAGTAATGCAAACCTGGTGGATGAAGTAGTTGCTCATGAAATGGGACATTGTATCGGCTTCCGTCATACTGATTATATGAACAGGTCAAGCTGCGGTCAGAATTCAAATGAAGGTGATGCCGGTGTTGGTGCTATTCATATTGCTGGTACACCTGAAACTGTAAATGGGTCTTATAATTCATGGATGATGGCTTGTACAAATGGTAGCCCATTATTCAGTACAGACGATGTAACTGCATTAACTGCTGTTTATTAAAAATATTTTTTTGATAGACAAAATCCCTTTCTTAAAAAAGAAGGGGATTTTTTTTAAATGATTACTGTACGGCATATAGCAGTAATTTTATAGTCTTCCGTTTATTGACCTTATCGAAAGAAGATGCTTCAACTAAATTTTTTACTTAAAAAAAATTATAGCAGGTATATCAGTTTCCTGTTTTTCTTTTTTATATACTGTCATACGGTTGCCCAGGTAAATAAAAGGGCATATAGTGATAGTCTATTTAAAAGAAATGCCGACACTTCCATACATCTTTATTCACAAAACAGGCCATATTATATTGCTCAATGGGAAGGGAAGATACCAATTACTATAGCCGGGGGGGCAGTTAAAATGATCAGGCAATTGGATGAAAAGATTGCAATCGTTGAGATAAGAAGCCAGGCCCGAGAAAGTGAAATGCAGCAATGGGCAAAAATTGCTGTTGCAAATGATCATTGGAAGCTTTCACCCATCGCTGAACAATTCATTGAAAAAAGTAATACAACCAAACAACAGTATATTCTTTCCGGAGTGCATACCAGCGAATTACTTGATGCATTAAAAAAAATAAAAAGTGAAATAGCTATTCTTTCTATTGACGAACCATCTCATTCTGTAATTATACAAACTACCGGAAAGTTTATAAAAGGCAATCTCCTTTCATTAAAAGAATTAATATTCATCGATCTAAGGGCTGAGCCTCATCCCGAAATAAATATTATCGGTTATAACCGGAGCTTTCACGGATTGAATGCAGTGGATTATTCAATACCCGGCGCCAATGGAAACAATATTGTCGCAGGAGTGAAGGAGCAAAAGATGGAAGAATCAGATATTGATCTTTACAAAAGAGTGCTTCCTTCTTCTATTGCAGCAACGAATGTTACCAATCATGCAACGGTTATTTCTTCTATTATTGGCGGGGCAGGAAATAGTTTTTATAATGGAAGAGGCATTGCTTACGGATGCAAGTTTTTCCCAAGTTCATTTAATAATCTCTTTGCCGATGATGCAACGGTACTTACCGCAAATAAAGTAACGGTTCAAAATCATTCTTATGGTACCAACATTCAGCAGTTCTATGGCGCAGAGGCTGCAAGTTATGATGCGCAAACCTGGTCGAACAAAGATATTCTTCATGTTTTTTCGGCAGGCAATATGGGAACTTCATTTGCAACAAATGGGGCTTATGCAAATATTGCCGGCTATGCTAACATTACCGGCAATTTTAAAATGGCTAAGAACATTATTACAGTAGGCGCTATTGACAACAAAGGAAATATTCCGGCAGAAAGCTCAGCGGGTCCGTTATATGATGGGAGAGTAGCACCGCAACTAATTGCACTCGGGCCTAACGGAACTTCGGATGCTGCTGCAATTGTCAGTGGTACGATTGCAGTGATGCAACAGGTATATGCAGATAGTAATAACCAATCATTGCCGCCAGCGTCATTGATCAAATCTATTTTATATAATAACGCAGAAGATATTTATAATAAAGCCATTGATTACAAAACAGGATATGGCTTGTTGAATAGTTATACTTCTATTAAGGCTATTCAACAGAAAGAATATGATGGCGGTTTATTGGTACAAGGCCAGCAATGGACAAAAATAATTTCAATACCTGCTAATGCTGCACAGTTGAAAGTAACATTATCCTGGACAGATAGTGCTGCTTCTCTTAATAACAACAAAGCACTTATCAATGATCTTGATCTCGAAGTGCAGGAGCTGAGCAGCGGTACAATATATAAACCCTGGGTACTGAACGCAGCGGCAGATATTGATTCATTAAAAAAACTGCCGACAAGAAAAAGAGATTCTCTCAATACAGCAGAGCAGGTAAGCATTTCATTACCTCCTACAGGAAATTATCAGATAAAAGTTATTGGAACAGCCATCACATCTTCAGCATTGCCCTTTAATGTGGCCTATCATACAGATACATTGAATACTTTTTATTTCACAAGTCCTCAACATACTTCGGATGTAAACCGGGATGAAGATCCCGATCTTGATATTCGTTGGAATACTTTTATTACCGATACTAATCAGACAGGAAATTTATATATCAGCTATGATAGCGGAATTAACTGGCAGTTAATAAAAGCATCACATAAAATATCTACTGGCGTATATCAATGGCCAATAAAAGATACAAGTAGCGTTGCGCAATTAAAAATGGAAACATCTTTTGGAAATTTTTTTTCAAAAAGCTTTATCATCAGCAAAGTGATAAGACCAAATGTGGATTTTGTTTGCACTGATTCATTTAGTCTTTCATGGAATAAGCAAATTTATACAACTGGTTATAAAATCTACACGTTGATCGATAGCCCATATTTAAAACACATACTAACTGTCGCTGATACTTTTGTTGTATTCAAACGAACCCAGTATCCTTCATTGGTCTATGCAGTGGAACCGATATTGAGCAATGGTATACCTGCAGCAAGAAGCATAGCTATTGATATTACTTCACAGGGAGTGAAATGTTTTTACAAAGCTTTTTATTATAACCTGCAGGATCAAAACAAACTTGACCTTGTATTAGAGCTAAGTGCATCAGGCTATGTGGATTCTGTTTTTTTTGAACAAGTAACTGCTTCAGGTCAATTGTTGAAAACAGTTGGTGGCACAAAGACTACAAATGCCAATAGTCTTTATCATCAGCTGGCAAACGACGTACCTATGGGTACAAGCTATTGGAGAGTAAAAATTAAATTGAAAAGCGGGGCTATACTTTATACGGAAATTATCTCTGTATTAACTTCCGGCAAACGTTATATCCTTTTTTATCCCAACCCTACCAATCGCAACAGTTCATTGGTCTACTTGTTACAGCAGGGTGTACCAACTGATAGCCGCCTGCAGTTATACGATATAAGTGGCCGCCTCGTAAAAAGTTTTTCAGAAATGCCCAATAAGATCAATATATCTACACTGGCCTCGGGGATGCTTATTTATAAATTATACAGTAGCGATAAACAGTTACTTGAAACCGGGAAATTGATCATACAATAACAGGGATAAGATCAGGGTATAGTTTTAACCAAATGGCTCTGTTATAGATTTACTTGTTTGCGAAAACCATTTAGGTCCATCATCAGTCATGTAAACACAGTCTTCCAAACGAACACCAAATTCTCCCGGAATTGAAATAGTCGGTTCAATACTAAAACACATACCTGGTTCCAACAATTGTTTATTACCTTTTACTATATTGCCCCATTCATGTCCGTCCATTCCGATACCATGACCAGTACGATGTGGTAATCCCGGCAGTTTATATCCTGGCCCAAAACCTGCATCAGTTATTACTTTACGGGCAGCAGCATCTACCTCTTCGCAAGCTGTTCCAATTTTTGCGGCATTAAATCCTGCAGCCTGTGATCGTTGTTCAAGATTCCATATTTCAGCTTGTCTTTTGGTTGGTTCTCCAAATACAATGGTTCTTGTTGTATCGGATTGATAGCTTTCTACATTACATCCGCAATCTATTAATACAATGTCTCCCTTCTTTAATGTTTGAGGCTTGATACTTCCATGAGGAAATGCAGATGATTGGCCAAAAAGCGCTAATGCAAATTCAGGTTCGCCTCCTAATTTTTGTTGTGCATCATTAATGATAAACGACAACTCACCTTGAGTCATGCCTTCATGCAATTTGCTTATTCCGATTTTAATAGCAGCTGATGTTATATCTGCCGCTTTTTGCATTAATGCTAATTCAGCAACAGATTTTATCATGCGACAAGGGCTGGTGATGGGATCACCACTTGTATAATTTAAATGAGAGGCTTCTTTACGAACTCCATCAAAAATAAAAAAGCGAAGCCGCTCTTCTATGCCGATATTGCCAGAAAGAATACCGGCATCTTTTAATGCAGCTGCTATTTGTATATAAGGACTTTCATCTTCCTGCCACGCATACACATCTTTTCCTATTGTGATCAGTTCACGAAAACGGGATTCTTCAAACCCAGGACAAACATATCTTACACTTCCCTTGGCAGGAATGATAGCTACCATCGGCCTTTCACTTGCCCACCAACTAATGCCAGTAAAATATTTCAATGATGTCCCAGCATCCAATAACAGTGCTTCAATTTTTTGTTCAGTAAGCAGGCGTTGAGCTTTTTCTATTCTTGCTTCCATCTCAGCTACGGTAATAGGCGCCACATCTTTTGTCATTGATTGCAGATCATCATTTGCCGATTTTTTATCTTTTGTTTGTTCATTTGATGAGCAGGAAGCAATGCCTATTGTTAAACCTGTTGCTGCTGCTATAGCAGAGAGATTAATGAAATCTCTTCTTTTTAATGTCATAAGTAAAAGATTGATGATGGAAATAGAGAATTGTTATCGCTCGGTATAAAAATCATTTCTTTGGAATAGTTTCTTTTGCTAAAACAGTCCAGAAATCCACCGCTTCCTTACCCAGCACCCAAACAGATATTCCCCTTAATTTATATTTAGCAAATATGGTCAATTTTGATTTCAGCGATGCACCATCTTCTATATACATATACTCATAGACTCCATCATTATCCCATAGTGCGTAGTGACAACCTGCTTTCTCATTCCAAAGAACTTCAGGATTATATTTACCAAGTAAGTATTGTACATTTTTATAACCGAATTGTTGTGCATTGGTAAAGACGCCTTTTTCTTCACTATAATCAGCATACCAATGAATGGAATAATCGGGAATACCTAAGGAGATCTTTTCTGGTGCAACTCCTTCGGTAATTAAATATTGAATAATACGTTCCACCCAATCAATACCTGCAACCGGCCCGGGTGGTGTACGGCGTGTATGTTGGTCATAAGCCATGATGGATAAAAAATCACTGGCTTCAGCTAACTCTTTAAATGAATATCCAGCCCGCCAATTTTCGAAAAGAAAATTATGATAGGGGGTAGGGCCACCGTTATTTTCAACTGCATGAACAAGTGCTGCCGAAAGGCTCAGATTTTCTTTATGAAGTGCTGTGGCAGTTTCTTTAAAATAAGCGGTAAAACTATCCCTGTCTGAAATGTTTAGCCCTTCGAGATCAAATTGCCAGCCATCTAACTTTAATTTTTTGGCAAGGCTGATCATCATTGCGATGGAACGTTTACGGGCCTGTAGATTAAAAAGAATAGCATGTAACAATTGAGAATTAAAACCGCTGTTTACGAGCAATGGGATCACTTTTATTTTATGCTTACGGGCACTATCAAGAATACGACGATCTACTGTACCAGAAAGAACCCCATTACGACTAATCACAAACGTTTGCGGGCATACAATAGAAATTTGTTCGAGATTATTTGTGAAACTTTCAAAGGATTCATTATTATCGATCATATAAAATAAATTCTCAGAACTTACCTGTGCATTTATATGATAATTACAAATGAACATGAAAACCACAACAAGATCTTTTTTCAAAAAAAGGCTTTGGAAATGCATGACACTAATTTAGGTAATTGCCTGACAGAATTCCTGAAAAATCTTCTCCTAAAGAACCTTTGTTGAGGCATCAAATAGTGCTATATTCAGCAATCCAAAACTTTCTTAACTGCTTAACTTCTTTTTATGTTTATTAAAACAAGACACCATCATTCGCACCATCACATTGTTTCAATTGCTGTAATCGTAGGAGCATTAGGCTATTTTGTAGATGTGTATGATCTTTTATTATTTAGTATCATTCGAAAACCAAGCCTGGCTGAGCTGGGATTAAATCCTGTGGTGGATGGCGAAAATATTCTGAGTATTCAAATGATAGGTTTATTATTAGGTGGGATAATATGGGGAGTGTTGGGAGATAAGCGAGGAAGATTGAGTGTATTATTCGGATCTATCTTATTGTATTCACTTGCCAATATCGGTAATGGCTTTGTACATACCTATTCACAATATGCTGTACTCAGGTTTATTGCGGGTATTGGGCTGGCCGGAGAATTAGGTGCCAGCATTACATTGGTAAGTGAGCTTGTATCAAAAGAACATAGAGGCATCTGTACTTCGATCATTGCAAGCGTTGGATTATTTGGTGCAGTAGCAGCTTACTTTATCAAGCAGGAATTTGACTGGCGGGTTTGTTATTTCATAGGTGGGGGAATGGGTTTGTTATTATTGGCTTTACGTATCTCTATTTTTGAAAGCGGTTTGTTTGCTAAAATGAAACAATCGGAAGTAAAGCGTGGAAGTTTGCTTATGCTTATAAATCCCAAAGAAAGATTTACACGATATTTGAAATGCATCCTGATAGGATTACCGTCATGGTTTGTTGCCGGGATATTAATTGGTTTCTCAGATAAGTTTGCAATAGAATTGCACATTAATGAACCCATCGATGTAGGGAAAGCAATCTTATATTTTTATGTAGCGGGTTCCATTGGCGATATTATCATTGGTTTTTTAAGCAATACATTAAAAAGCAGGAAAAAACCTGTATTTATTTATTTCCTGATCACTTCCATCTGCATGGTTTTATACTTTACACAAAGCGGCGGCAGTGCTAATGTGTTTTATGGAATTTGTGCGGGACTTGGATTTGGTGGCGGCTTCTGGGCTATTTTTATAACGATGGCCGCTGAACAATTTGGCACTAATATTCGTGCTACTGCTACTACTACAGTACCTAATATGGTGAGAGGCTCATTGCCTTTGATCATTATATTATTTAAATGGCTGCGCAGCATTACTGACAATAACTACCTGATGAGTGGAGCTATTACTGCTGTCGTTTGTATGAGCATTGCAATAACGGCTCTCTACTTTAAAAAGGAAAGTTTCGGTAAAGACCTGAATTTTGTTGAAGCATAGATCTGACTAATGAAACAAAACTCAGCACAGGTTTTTTCGGAGCACTGGAGTATTTATCAAAAACTGATACTCCATAATTATATGCATCATGCAGAGTTTCAAGGAAAGACTTCTGCTGTATTTAAACAATTTTATAAAGGAGATCTGCATATACTCGATATTGGTTGTGGGGATGTCGCTACTTTATTACCAGTTTTGCAAAAGGCGGCTATTGTATCTTACACGGGTTATGATCTTTCGGCATCTGCACTCGAATTAGCTGATGAACATTTAAGCAAGGAGAGTTTTGCTACTACACTTAAAGAGGGGAGTATGATTGAATTGATTGATAGAGAGGAAAAACAATTTGACCTGATCCATAGCAGCTTTGCTATTCATCATTTGCTGGATGATGAAAAAAGAAAATTACTGAAGGCTTGCTTCGATAAGTTACAAGCCGGAGGAAGAATGATATATATCGATGTTTTCAGACAAAGGGATATTAGCAGGGATCAGTACATTAAAGAATATTTTTCTTATATCAGGAATGATTGGTCTTTGTTAACGGCAAATGAAAAACAACCGATTTATGAACACATCAACCAGTATGATTTTCCTTCGGACCTTAATGAAACTATAAATTGGATACAGTCTTTTGGTTTTACTGTTTCGGAAAAATATCAACCAGATCACCGGCATACTATGATTGTTTTGGATAAAGGATAAATTTCTAAACTTATTTATTAATGTTCTAATAAGAACTGCGAAGAATTTTTTTACGTAAGATCAACGTATCATTTTTATTCTTTTTCTTTTTTATAATCTTCCATCTTTTTTTGAATTTTTCGGGTTCGTGATAAAACAGGATTGCAAGGTTTATAGCCCGTCGCCTCCATTTAAACATTATTTTTTCTCCAAGTACCCGGGCAAATCCCTTTGTAAAAGCATTGATGAAGTTTAAGTATCGGCTTTCTGCAATCATTGTGTCAAAAAGTGGGGAGTATACTTTTGCTACAGAATATCTGCAGGCAAGCAACTGCTTTCTATTTTGCCTGATTTCTTTTTCTGAAAAATTATCCGTGAGAGCCTGCCAAAAATCTATATTAATATGTGCATTCACACCTAATAGTACGATCTGCCATGGCCGGGCATCGGGGTTGGAGAAAAAACATTTCCATTCCGAAGTTTCAGTAAGATCGTTATCTCTGTCAGCAAAACAGGCTTTTAAAAAATAATCAGCAAAAGTAGCTTCGAATTTCTTTATAAAAAGTTCATGGTCATTTCTCATTTCTTTTAGCTGGGACGCAATATTCTTCATCGTTTGGCTATACACTTTGCTAAAGTGACCAGAAACACCTGTGGTATTGGCGATAGAATCAATTATTTGTGAATAATTTCCCGTTGTTCTATTTCTAAAAGGATAATCCATTGTGTAAAGAATACTACTTGCTTCATTTGTTGTTTTACTTAATAATTGTTTGATATTGATAGTTTCATTTTGTGCCCTGCATGTAATATTTATGGCGAACAGAGAGCTAATCACAAATAATATTAATAGCAGGAACCGCATGGCAG